>Ga0065711_1045341_pt1 | contig 13548 bp, 10 predicted proteins | sample Hoacrofraction12_FD_59098 | JGI IMG/M metagenome (GOLD analysis project Ga0065711, IMG submission 59098) | Hoatzin crop microbial communities from Cojedes, Venezuela - Epithelial fraction 12 v2 (version 2) | ecosystem: Host-associated > Birds > Digestive system > Esophagus > Crop | place...
AGCCATTGACCACTACCCTTTGGCTGTGACCATCCAACCAATTCCTTATCCACCGAACGGTCCACCCATCAAATCCATGGCTCTCCAATTTAGAGAGAAGGATGTTGTGGGGGACTGTGTCAAAGGCTTTACAAAAATCCAGATAGATGACGTCTATTTGTTTTCCCTTGTCCACTCTTGTTACGCCATCATAGAAAGCCACTAGGTTGGTCAGGCAGGACTTGCCCTTGGTGAAGCCATGCTGGCTGTCTCGAATCACCTCCCTGGCCTCCATGTGCCTTAACATATTTTCTAGGAGGACCTGTTCCATGATCTTCCCAGGCACAGAGCAGGTCGGTAGTTCCCAGGGTCTTCCTTGCTACCCTTTTTGAAAAGGGGTACAATGTTTCCGTTTTTCCAGTCACTGGAGACTTCCCCTGACTGCCATGACTTTTCAAATATCATGGAGAGTGGCTTGGCAACTACATCAGCCAGTTCTCTCAGGACTCTGGGATGCATCTCATCAGGTCCCATGGACTTCTGTACATTTAGGTTCCTCAGGAGGTCCCGAACCTGATCTTCACTTAGAGCTGGAGGGATTTTACCCTCCTGGTGTCCTTCATAGGTAGGTAAATTGTGATCCAAAAACCTTATCTCATTCTTTTGCTGTCTCTTGCCCACCTCTTTCTTCTGACTTTGACTCTGAATTGAGTCAAACTGTTGAGGAAGAAATTGCGACTGAAGCCACAAGGCTCCTTTGGGCTTCCCCCTTACTGCATAGCATCTCGTCCTGTAGTGTTACCCATCCATAGCGCTTCGCAGCCCAGCACTTCTGAAGCCCGCAGAGAAGGCGGCAAGTAAAAGTGGCACAAAATTACCAGTTTCCTGGCTGGATTCAGAAATGTGCACCCTCCAGCAGGTCTCTGGGATGCTACTTATCTGCAGGACTCCCTTGTTTGATCCCAAGATCCTTTTTGTCTTTGGTGATTTGTTCTTTCTGTAGAAGAAAGGAAGCACTGAGCCTTCAGGAAGCTAACCATTTTCTCCGACTCTCGCTGATGCTACCAGGCCCCTCGATAGCTGCCGGCTGCTCCTACCTCTCCCCAGAAGGCTGAGTCCAACAGTGCAAGACTATCACAAGACCAGACTCCTGGAGGAGGTTTCCTCTTCTTAGAAGGTGCAAGGTTGCTTTCCATTTGAAGAAGTCCTGATGCATTTGGGAAATAGATGCCAGCTCTTTGGACTACTCTTCCTAATGCTTTCTGAAAGATTTGATATCAAAGATATCAAAAAGCAGCTCAAAATCTGGAAAGGTCTTGAGAGCTCACTTCAAAAGATCCCCAGAGACCCTGAGTGGAATCCTTTCCCTGCCTTCACAGATTTTATTTTAAGCTTTAAAGTGAGCTTTTTGCTCTTTTCTGGACCTGAATTTTCTCTGGTCTGTCAGCCACATGGTGCAGACGTCTGCATCCCCTTCACTGCCAGCATTATCCCAGACATTGTTCCCAAAACCTGATCTCCTTGTCTGAGCCTCCATGTGTTAAATATCCCTTTGGGACAAAGTGATTATTTCCTTCTGCCTGCTGTGTATCCCCTGAGAGTATGTCTGGCAAAAGCCAAGCTTTGACCACAGGCAAAAATCACACTTAGGACTGGTTCGTCTTGAGGAGAGAAGTACTATTACATGGAGTTGCAGCCCTTCCACCAAACAGACCTTGTCACCAGAAAAAACCCAGAGAAAGAGATGGTAACTTTGGAACTTCTTCATATCGTAGAGTACTGCTGTAAAGTGCAATCATTTACTTTCTGTGTAAAATGGCTTTTAATTCAGAATGAGAAAACCAACAATGAGGAAAACCAAAATTAGAGTGTGTGTAGGCCAGTATGGTTGGTCTGTGTACGTACTAAGTTAGGGTCCCCTGGCTTCCCACCAGGTGAGTCGGATGCAGACCCGGATATGAAATGTTGTATCCTCCATTGCCTGTAAAGAGAAGCCTGAGGGAACACAGCACAAAGGCCTACAGAATAATGGTTGGCCTGGGTTAGTCACCAAATCTTCTCTTCCTAGAATGGAAGAGACTTAGACAAAACCAGCTTGTGACAGACTTGAAACACAAAGAGATACTTCTTCACCCAGCTTAGAATGAAGACACGCAATTCCTTGTTGCAGGACATTTGGATGTAAATAATGTATTTACTAGAAGGGTGCATTAACGAAAAAATCATCTAGAGATGCTAAACACAAGGATATTAAAGTGCTGGAAGTTTGGGAATATGTGCTTAAAATCTTCCTTGTTCACCCTTTCTTAGGCATCCATTATGCAGGTATCAGAGGGTGGGAGAGTAGCTGAACAGTGTCAGCTACAGTGTCAAAGCACCACCCAATCTTTTATATGTTTAGTTCATGTTGCATTACAGCCTATATTGCTCTTTCAGAGGACCTTGCCTCTACCCCAAGCTTACTGCTTTTTCTCCTTTCTGATAGGCAACCACAGATGAAGAGAGAGACAAGTTGCAGTTTGTGTGCTGGAGAGATTCTTAGGGTTCCCAAACATGTTTTCCTCCTAAAGGCAGGAGGATCGTTTCTTGCAATGCTTGGGCCTCTGCTGTAACCAGAAAGCAATACTTCATCTCATGCGGCTTCTGTCTTCCTTTGCATTGTGCCCACGGTCATATAATACTTCAATCTGGACAAGAGTTAGGAAATCTGCAATCATGCTCATGAAAGTAAAATCAACTACTAAGCAAAGTATACTCCTTTGAACTCTTTAATCAGCCCCCAGAACTCCTCTCGGCCTGTCCTGCATGTCCTGTCCCAGCTGCATTGGCTGCTGGGTTGTACTGGAGCTGCTCGGTAACCCATTGCTTAGAGCTACTTGGCATTTCTTTGGGATTTTCCCAGCATTAGTCTTTGTATGAAGTATTCCAGGTGTAGATATTTTACTAAATATGGAATTCTGATTTTGGCTCGCACAAAAATACCTCACTCAAAATAATGGCATGAATTTGCTGTTTCTGCAAATAGATGTCTCAGTAAAGGAGAGAAAATTAGGCATAGAATTGGTGAATTTGGGGCAATTTTGTGTTGCATACATGGTTCTCCAAGATGCCGCAAGTGCGTTTGAGCTCTGTTGTGAAGCCTTTCCTTCCCTTCTGGCTCTACAGGCAATCCATTACACCACTTCTGACGAGCCTGTTCCCTTCCCTTGCCAGTCCTGGCTTTCCACTGACTAGTGAGGGAGCAACAGGTACCCATGTGTCTGCCCTGGCAGACAACAAAAGATTTCAACCCTTTGCTGCTGGGACCCTCTGAGGCGAAAGTAATGAGCACGAAGTCGAATGTGCTGCACCTCCGCCATGTCTGGCTGCGATCTCCTGCTCCCCTTTGACAGATGGGAAACACCCTGAAGCAAAATCAAGAGGAGCCCTGTTTATTTTGGGACTGCAGATTACTGTCAAACATGAAGAGAGACAATTATTTCCATTGTGGAAAATGTGGCATTAGCGAACAAGCAGTTCCCTCCGCCTCAGCTTTGTGTTTTGCTTTTCTCTAAGGAAGGTTTCCTTTTTTTTTTCAGCACAGTCTTGAATTAAGTGGGCAGAGCAGCATTTAAATCCAAATATTTGTAAACTAAGTGGTTTTCCTGAATAAAGTAGCTCCATATGACAGACAGTCTGTCAGCTGCAGCATCCCAGTGCCTGTCACACGTCATCCCCTTTGTTTGGCAGCTGGGTACCCGCGGAGGCACCCCGGGGGGGCCCAGTGGGGCCGGCAGGCAGCATCCAGTGCTAGGAGGACCCCGGCAGCAGTGTGGAGGAGGCAGGGCGGTTTTGGCCGCCGGTACCAAAGTGTCAAGCCTGAAGGCAACGAGGACTGTGGTAAAGCTGATGATAGTTAGAGAGCCCAAAGGTGCAGAAGACGCTACAGAGGTGCAGAAGAAGACCTTGTTGGTGTCTGGTGGATTTTTCAGGGGACAAATAGACCCCAGCAGGCTGGCAGTGGTGTGGGAGTGTGGGGAGCAGTGTGAGTGAGCTGCCTCAGAGGCAGCATCAGCTCTAGGCAGTTCTAGCAGTTCATCAGGTCACGAGAGCGGGGCAGGAATTTTCTTGCATAATATTTTTCTGCCAGAAAAAAATTTGTTCTCCATCCTAAACCTTCTGAAGGATTTGGTAAAAGCTTAGTTAGAAGGAGTTTCTCATGCCTCAGAAGGTCAAAATCAAGGTGGGTGCCCCTTTTCAAGGACAGCCAGCAGCTGAGGCCTTCTCCGGGGCCAGAGGAGATCCAAACTCAAAGCCTCTGCTTAGAGTAGGTCTAAGCAGCCCACACCTCTCTTCAGACCTTGTCGAATGGGTAATTGCATTTGCATTGTTTTTCACTGAAAAGCCTCGAACAAGCCCTAATCCATTCTGAAGAGAAACAGAAATAAAATCTTGGAAGCACGGTATGGGAAACACACTTCTTGCCGATCAGTGTGAATTATTGTCCCAGGCTTATGCTTGCTAACACAGTTTCTTCCCCATGTCGCTCACCTCCCATGGCTTACCTCCATGGCGGGAGGCTCTGACTGGCCCCAGGGCCCCACGGAGGTCTTCAGGGCAGTGCCATACCTCCGTCTCCCGTGGAGTTGCGTATGCCAAATGCCAGGACAGTGCCAGGTTCGGCTCTGCTAGCTGTTATTTTTAATTCTTAATAATGGCCTGAGGCTTCTGTTACTTTCCATTGTTCGTTTCTGGGGGGAACTGTACTGCCAAGGTCTGTTCACTTGTTCTGGCTTTTTCTGCAAAGGCCTGAAATGCCTTTTTGCTATTTGTTCTCAGAAATAAAGCTTCTCTGCAAATGGCACGTACCAGCTTTCCACCCTCTCTGTGTCTTAACCACAAATGTCTGCCTCCTGACAACTTCTCTGCTGCTAACTTCGTCTTTCTGCAGCGGCTGCTCGCACTCTCCCGGTCTGTCTGTACGGCCGTGGCAGGACGCAATGGGGAGGAAGGAAAACTCCTGGTGCTGAATATCTGCACGGAGCAGCCTTCAGGATGGGCATCCCCACCCTCAGGGGGCTGGTTCTGGACCCTCTCCCCCGATCCCCATGAAATATATCCCAGGTTAAATTGCCTGTCACATTACTGAAGGGGGCACTGATGTATTTGATTAGTAAGGAAGCTTTGAAGGAACTCATCTGTCTTAGCATTTGGATGGGTATTTATCTCTTTCATGGGTTCCTTTTGTCCAAAGGAATCATTTACTCTGATGTGAAATAGTGCAAGATTGGGTCTCTTTGGGGATTTCAGCAGGAAGCTATCCTCCTGAGCCTCATTTTAATCTCCTACTGTCGTAAATCAAGAATAACTGCAAGAGAGTCAGTAAAATTAAGGTCATGCAAACTGATGGACAAGACTCGGGGCCTCTGATCTCTGCCAGCTATGGAGGTGGACTCACTCCCTGAATCTCTGCTCCTTCTGTATGCAAATGCTGCTGGTCTTTTGAGATGCTCAGATATGGCTCTGAACCTCGTATCCTGGAATACAGCATTCAGGCTTTGGAAAGTGGCTCCTCACACGATTTTACTGACCACATAGAAGAAGGAGATACTAGGACTTGCAGGGAAAAATTCTCTTTCTGGGGGAAGCTCAGGCCAAATCAATAGAAATAAGGAATTCCAGTTGTGCAGAAAAGCTTTCAAATCTGCTCTCGTATCCTGAACAAGCTGCTGCTTCCTTCTTGCGTCAATTAAAGGGATGGGTATGGATCAGATTTAAAAAGGAAATCTAAACGATATTTCTATGGTATCAGAGCAGCCTTTTTCTAAAACTTATGTGACCATAGGAGCTCCAGGAAACAATGTTTTGCCTTTTGTTCTGCCTACCCACCAGATAGACTCAGGAAAAATGTTTTCATGTTTTCTTCTCTTTCAAAATGGCTAAAATCTGAGCTTAGTTTCTTTCCTGTTTGAGACAAATTGAATGGATTCTGATTAAAAAGTATGTTTAATTGGAACTGCCAAGGTATTAAAATGCTTTAAGATGTTTTTATGTTGAAAATACTAATTTAAGGATAGAATTTCGACAATGACTTGAGAGATGCCAGCTTTTATTTGTTTCCCTTCAACATTTTGTCTCAGACAGTATGATCTGCTCACTTTCATAGTTTGGGGAGACGTTGAGATTTCAGCCCATGCAGGAAATACCTAATAATGCCATTCCTTCTTGCTATTCTCATGCTTTCGCATTAAGGTTTGGCATAAGACCAGGTTTCAGAGTGAAACACTGCCTGTCTGTCAAAGTTTTACAGTTCTTTCCAGCGATGTCTGGGCACCTTATTGTTTTTGTTAAAGCTTGAGAGATACACGGAGAAGTGACCTTTCTGCTTTCATAACTTGTGTAAATAAAGGGGCTTTCGAACTGCTTCTGGCAGCCCAGGATGATGGAAAGCTAAAATTCCACTTTGTGAGAAATTTTTGCTTTTAAAACTGAGATGTTATTCTGAGTGGAAGTGAAAAGACAGTCTTCAGGAATTTCCCTTGGAATAAAATGCTGAAACATTTCAATTCATAGCTGTCAATGCTTCGTATTCCGCTGGTGTGGAACAGCTCTGTTTTTGTAGCATCAAAACATGAAGCTGCATGTTGAATGTGACACCTGGTATATCCAGGAATGTTTTATATACTTTGCAAATGACAGTGAAATTAGCTGAAGCACTGAACGTAATTTTGAAAACAAAGCAAGGGATGGGGAGCCATGGGAGTGGGAATCACTGTGCTGGGGCTGGGCATGGCTGCTCTGCCCTGGGCTGGCACAGGGCAGCGGGCTGCTGGCAGGCGGGACGAGGATCCCTCAGCCGCGTCCTGACCCCTACTTCACAAGCCAACCTGTCACGATAAAGCCTTTCTCTCCACAGGAGATCTTGCTGCTCACTGAACACTAGCATAACGGTAACAGCCCAGCCTTGCTCCAGCCTGCAAAACTGGATGCTGACTCTCTGTAGCCTTTCTAAAAACCGACTTCCTTTGCTGAGTTTGCTCTTCTGTACAAGACGGGCAGTTTCAACTACGTTCCTCATGGAGTCTTGAGAGGCTGCAAAGTTTAATTAATCCCATAATACTACCTGAATAAGGGCAAATCCTAATGACTAGCATATCAATTTTTGTTTTTACAAACTCCTAGATTAAGAAACAGAAAGTGGCCACTGACAAGAACATCTGCCAAGGCCATCTACTGATACCCACCTTAGGGATTTGGAAACTACCTGGATTAAAACCTTCCCTTTACATTCACTTAAAATGTCCCAGCAAGCGCACAAGAGGAGCAGCGGCGTATCCCAGCAGTTGCCGCGCGCTTCCCCTCCCGTCTCACTGGGGGCCATGAAGGGCAAGCCAGCCGTATCCCCGGCGAGCCCTCAGTTTGTGGCCCTTCTCGAGGGGACAGGCTTCGCAGCTCTCTGTTGGGTGCTGGCGGGGACTCCATCTCTTTTGCGATGGCTGCCATCAATTTGTTTCTCTCTAATTTCTTTTCCCTTCCCCCTCCCCGATCGTTGCACAGACATCAAGAGGCTGCGATAGGCATGTTTGAATAAGACAAATGAACAAAGACATTCCCCCTGCATTTCCCACTGGATAAATTACAGATGGGCCCGATCAACCCCCCTCTAGGTCCAGTGTGTCGTTATGTATCTGCCACTATTGCTTTCCAAGAGGAAGGATGAACATAGCTTTAAATGATTAGCTGCCTTATGTACTTCCATGTCTCAAAGCAACAGGGGGTAACAAGGGCAAATAACTACACAGGCAAGGAAGTACATGAGGGCTGAGCATTCAGGACTCTCTAGCAACTGTGGTTTCTTTATAAAGAGCAATAAAGATGGTTTTAATGTATTGTATATGATGCAACAGATGCAGGATGCCTCTGGCAAAACTCCTCTGGGCCAAAGCTGACTGAAGAGAGTTTGATGATTTGCAGGGAGCTACAAATCCCAGAAGGGGGATTGTATGTACCTGTCAGCTGGTAATCAAAGCTCAGACTGGCCTTGAAGAAGCTTAATTAGTACTGACACCAACATAATTCTGTGAGAGAGGGAACAGTCAGCAACTGCAGAATTTGGTGCCTCTGCCCCATGCTCCCCTACCCCAACCTCAGCCCTGCGGAATTCCAGTGCCCGGCTCATTCTCGCCTGTGTCCTGTGCCTCTGACACCACACGCCACACTGGCCGTGTCTCCGGGCTTAGCAGCAGCAAACAGCAGTTCTGATTCCTGTCTATACCTGCTGCCAAACATGACCGTAGCACCTTCAAGGTTGCAATGAAATTGATAAATACAGGGCAAGAGCATGCTCAAGGGATAACAAAACACATTCTAGGAAGCCCCAAGAAGCACATGGAAAGTAAAGCAAGAGGCTGCAGCCTGCCGTTTCCCAGAAATACAACAATGCGTCAACCTCAGAAAGTTTATACGAATTAGGAATAGATTTACACTGAGCCTTCGAATCCAGACCATGACACGGAGCTCCCGCCCCTTTCCTTTCTGCACTGAGAGTTGCAAACACTTCTTTCCTTTACAAGGACTTCAGAATTCAAACCTGTTTTACATATCATAATGACTGTGATGCTTGCCTTCATAAATAAATTCACTCATTTGATTTAATATCCCACTTGAAATCTCATGTGTAGGTTTTCTTGGCTTCTTTTTCTCCCTGCTGTTTGTGCCAATTTCTCCATGTTATCTGGCTACAAAAGCCTTCCCAAGCTCCCATAACTGATGCACTAGAGACAAATTTTGCATGGAAGCCCAGAGACAGATCAAGCACTGCAGGGGGAAAGTCAGAGTTTCGCTGCATGTGGCTCACAGGGAGCTGCAAACAGTGGAAGCACCTATCTGGGACTGAGATGAGCCCATGTCTTGAACACTCTGGCCCAGAACTGGATCCAAAGCTGGACTTCCCCACAGATTTGCAGCTATGTCAATGTGATGCTTAGCCCTTTAGAAAAAAAGCAGAATGTCCAGATGTGGGCCGAGCTCCAAAGCCTCTCAAGTCCCGTGGGAAGATGAAACTATCCCTACCTCCAGTTTTCAGTACAGAGCACGTCCTCCATACCCAGAGCCTCTTTTTTAAGAAAGACTGAAGGTAGCAGAAGCTTAGCCCTGAAACCTCCTGCAGCATCAGAAAGAAGGGAAAGGGAATATTTTCTTCTTACTTTGTTAGAAATAGGGAATAACAAGAGTTATGCCTGAAGATAGTTTAGCAGAAGATAGAGGGCCTGTCATTACTGTCAGGTGCTGATCACCACACACATTTCAAGCTGATGCAGTGTGACCCAGTGCCAGTCCTGAGGATGACTGGACATGTATGAACGTGGCTCTGTTAGCACTGGTGGATCTTTCAAGTGGGCTTAGCAGGAGCCTGGTATGGCTTTGGAAGTGGACTGGGTGAGATTGGGCAGAACCTGCAGCTGAATTTCTGTACTCGATTTCTAGACACAATCAACAGAGCGCTCATGGGATGGAGTGAGGAAGAGAATTGTGCTCTGTGCAATAGGAGCTCTTCCAAACCCCCTGTTGTGTGAAGACTGAATTCTAACCTATTTTTAGAAATTTCCCCAAAAAATCCCAGCAACAACTCAAAACCAAATGGAAAGCTGTGCATGTCTTGAACAAATATGCAACCAGAATTTATCTTCTTTCTGGAGAGAGAGGTAAATAAGTGGGGTAATCTCAGTGGTTATCTGGCCAGGAGTGACCAAAATTCTACAAGCCTCATATGAAAATGTCCATTTGTCTGGAAATCACAACAGCCCTGGTAGCGCCGAGGGGGAAGATCTCCAGAAGCAGCTTCCAGACAGGAGATGACATTGTCTCCAGGGCTCCCATTGTTCCACGAAGATGGCAGCTAGCCTGGGCAGGGAGTGACATGGGATCCAGGACAATGAAGTGGGGTTGGTCCCAGCATCCCATGCTGGTTTGCTTTCTCATGCTTCTGCAGTTCAGACTGCCCAGCAGCCCTCCTGTCAACACAGCACCACTGTCAGTCGTGGGACATTGCCCCACACGTTCATGGCTCCTGGCGCGTGGTGGGTTACACCCACAGTAGCTGGGGATCCCGTATCACAGAGATCTTTCTGTTTGAAAGGAAGCATATTGAACCAGTCTGGAAATTACAGCCATCAGATGTCATCCCTGAAACTGCCAGGGTATGTACAGTCTTCTGCACCTTATTCTTCTCCTCATCTAAAACTAATGGCAAAGCATCTTTTACCTAATACTCCTAAATTCACTAATGGCCAGGACTGGGTCCTGGACTGATTATGCCAGCGGTTCATGATGCATTTACTGGTGATCCATAGAGGGTACACTGGTCACTCCCTTGGCCAGATCTTTTAATTCTTTCTACATACTAACTAGCATGAAAAACAGCTATAAAGACAGTAAACATTTTCCTCGTATTGTCTTGCCAGGTGAACGACTTCAGGATGGCTGGAGGAGAGCAAAAGAGAAGGAAGATAGTCTTTGCACTGAAGGACTGCAGTCAGGAATGGAAAGAAGCATGAGGTGCTATATTGAGATCTAATGCAAACAAGGGAATTGCTTGTAAACTCCTGAATTAGACCAATCATTCTAAATTTACGGGAATGCAAAGAAACGGTCACATCCGTTGCTATCTCTTGCCAACTGTAAGCTTGCCAATGCAATTTTTAGACTAGAGCGAGGAAGTTACATATATGCTCACTTTTTTCTCTTTCTTTTCACTCGGTGTCAGGTTTCAGGCAAAAATACCTTTCGGTAGTGGAGGTTCATTTTCTACATTTATGGGGTGCATGCAAATCAGCTCAACAAGTACTCTCAAGCTTGATCCAGAAGGACATGATCACAAGTAGTTCTTCATCCAAAACACACTTAAACATGCGTAGTCCTGTTGCCTCTGCTTCTCCAGCCTTTGACAGACTGTGAAGGGAGCAGTGGTGAGCAGGGCATGTGGTCTACCCACCTCCTGTCCAGAAGGGCAACCTGTGCATCTCCTGGCACGACTGAGGCTGGATCACACCTCGTAATGCTGTGCTTTGGTCTGCCTGGGCACGCGCAGGCACACTGGACTGCGTGCGCCCTGGCTACACCCAAAGCACTTTCTTGTTCCCTTCCTTACCATAGAGGCATCCCTCAGAGGACAGCCTAGCAATAATCGTGGTCTCAAGGAAAGCAATTTATGTCTTTAGAGTTCAGGATGCTGGAGTGCTGCCAGATCAGGTCTAAAATGCTGTAAGATCAGAGCAAACAACACTGAAATGACTAACCGGTACATGCACAATGCGTCCATGCTAGTTCCTGAAATGAAATTTCTCCATTTTCTCAAAGATCCTCAACTTCCTAAAACTCCTGCTCTTCTCTTGCAAGAGAAATCATACTGTGCTCCTGGTGTAACTCAGTCCTGTTGGCATCTAGACTGCCACCTGCAGGCACACGCACGGTGTGGTCCCATGGCTGCCCAGAATCAGGGCACCACAGCCACCCTGTGTGGGGGCTCCAGTGGGTCTCTGGGTTAACACCTGGGAGTTTGTACCCACTCTGCATGCATTCCTCAAAGAGGGAAACATCTAGCTGATAAAAGAAATTGCAATCAGTTCAAGTAGTCAAATATTGCCCAATAATCCATAAATCCATGAAGTGAAATTTGATAGAGGCAATAAATGTTTCTGTCTTGTACCTGGTTTCTAGCATCCAAACGCTTTTGTAATAGCACTGATATCCACAGGTGAACAAATGAGAGTTACAGGATATCTAGAAACATGCAATTTAAGAAGCCAAAATGAACAGCAACCGATATCAGTGTATCCATGTCAATTGTTCCTGCCCTGAAACCTCTTCTGTGGAAGAAAACTGCCCCACTTGCCACAGACGTGCCCAGTGATGTCACACACTTCATATGTGAATGGAAAGGCAAACCTTTAGAGCGAGGAGGTGCCAGAGGGATCTCCAGCAGCCAGGGGAGCTGTCAGTTCCCTGCACTGGTGAAAACTGGCACAGTCCTGCAGCCATAGCAGCCAGCCACCAAGGACCTGCAGACTGGTCCGTGTGTTTGCATAATGACATGCCCATGCTCTGGCTGAGCATAGCAAGCAGAAGAAAATGGTTTGTCTGCTCAGAGGCACACATTTTGCTGTCTGCACCCATCTGAGCAGGAATTCCCTTTCTGGACAGCTATTAAAAACCGCAGTGTTATGTATCTTTCACTGTAGCAAATCAGGCCATTATCTCATGCTCTTTTGGAACCAATAAAGGGAACATTAAACCAGCACCACTCCTTATGGCTGTTCCATTATCCTCCTGTTTCCCTTCCTTTTAACCCAGCTCCTTATCCTACAACTCGGGCGCAGAAGATGCTCTGCTAAGCCTTGTTTGCCAGGCAGCTCTCGCTGTGCCAGGAGCGGCTCATGCAGGAGAACAGGGCACAGCCCAGACAAGTGCTAGAGGTGAAACAGAGAGGGTGGACTCCCCTGCTTGTCTTTTTAGACCCTTGCAACGTTGATGTTTAGGCTGGCTCTAGCTGGCTGTCCTCCCTAATGTGTCCCTAACTAGAGAGAAATGGGGTACAACACAACTCATTCAGAGACAGATATCTAAAATCAGTGAAATAGATTGTGCTCTGAAATGCTTCTTTTCCTCCACTGATTGCAAGAAGAGTCTCAGATGTCTACCGTGTAAGTGTCTAAAGTTAGAGCAGAAAAGTCCAGTTACTACTGGCAAAAGCGTTGCTTTCCTGGTCCGTTAATTGCTGCTCGCTCACACAGAATAAAATATATAATCTCAGATCATGAATTGCCTCTCAGGGTGGATGTTGGGTTGTGGGGAAAGTGTATCACAGCAGCAGTTTTCTCCATCTTCAGCAGTTTTCTCCATCTTGGCAGGACCTCCATCACTGTAGTGATACACTGAGTCACCATGCTCAGTCCAGGGTTTTCTGCGGTGGAGGGGAGTAGGACATACCCTTCTCTTAGGTAAAACTATGTTCAAACAAAATCCATGTGATATAAGAAGAGGTGCTGTGCCTTCGGTAGCCAACATTGAGACTGGACCAACACCTCCTGGGCTGTTTGAAATGCCACTCCACAGGTACCACGCCAGCTATGCATGGTCATAAAGGGTTGCCATAAGATCAGAGTCAACCTAGCTCAAACAACTCCAGTCTGTTTTCCTAGACACCCATGCGGCTTTAACTCGGTGCAAGGAATTGTGCTTCTCTGTTTACATAGAGGTATGTACAGTGCACAGGAGCACAGTAGGTTACCCATGGCAGTGGTTTGTACTGTGACCTTCTATGAGGCTGCCTTGTATGATCAGAAACCGGCAACCCTGCCTCGCACCTGGAGTACTGCGTTCAGCTCTGGAGCCCTCAGCACAAGAAGGACATGGAACTGTTGGAGCGGGTCCAAAGGACGGCTACAAAAATGATCCAAGGGCTGGAGCACCTCTCCTGTGAGGACAGGCTGAGAGAGTTGGGCTTGTTCAGCCTGGAGAAGAGAAGGCTGCGGGGAGACCTGATTGCAGCCTTTCAGTACTTGAAGGGAGCCTATAGGAAAGATGGGGACA
>Ga0065711_1045342_pt1 | contig 13548 bp, 4 predicted proteins | sample Hoacrofraction12_FD_59098 | JGI IMG/M metagenome (GOLD analysis project Ga0065711, IMG submission 59098) | Hoatzin crop microbial communities from Cojedes, Venezuela - Epithelial fraction 12 v2 (version 2) | ecosystem: Host-associated > Birds > Digestive system > Esophagus > Crop | place...
TTTTTTTTTTTTTTTGTGGGGCAGAGTGGGAAACATGTCTTAGAGCCTCTCTGAGTTGCTGGTCACTACTGAATCACGTTGCTCCCTTGCCATTGAATAAAGACATAAAACCGAAAAAGGCTTCAGCAGAATTCTTTTTCTGCTTGCTTTTATCCATTCCTTCTTTCCAAATACTCTTCTACCCTGTTACTACTGACTCATTTACAGGAGGGAGGAAGGAAGATGCTAAAAATATAATCTTATGCAGTGGAGATAATAAATTCTTGTTCTGCACTTGCTTACCATCCGTAGCATTCTTTCTAAAAGAAATAGATGGCTGTTACCTTTAAAAGTAAATGTCTATACGTTTCATATTTAAGAAGCAGTGCAGTGTCTAATTGCTGCATTATGATTACTCAGTTACTGAAAACAATAATTTTCTTATAGGTCTATTCACATCGTTTGTGTAAAAGTTAGATTCTCCTGCTGCAAGTTAACTGCTACCAATACAAGAGAATTAAAAACTGTACTTTTCCCCTAGGTTGAAGCAAGTCAGGGAGATTTAAGTACACTGGCAAACGTGGTGACTTCATTAGCAAATCTCAGTAAATGCAAAGACATGTCACAAAGCAGTACAGAGCTATCTATGATTGAGAGTTTAAGTAATGGAGATGCATCATTATCTGAACTCCAGCAAGAAGAACAAGCTAGTAGTGATGTTACAAGGTAAGGCATGTTACACTTGAAAATATGGGTCATTTAACTGCATTAAAAATAAGTCTAAGCTCATGTAGAAGGGAAATCTTCTAAGATTCTTCCAAGTGAAATCATCTGAGAATTAAATACTTCCAGTTGTTTGTACTAAAAGTGAATTTCAATGTAAATCTCATGGCTTTTGGTTGTCCTTAACATGTCTTAGATCTTGTACTATAGCCCAAGTACTTTATATCATCCTAGAAAACTGTTTCTTAGAGATCTCGCCTGTGTAAGTAGTTTAATGCCTGTAACTATTAATCACCTTGAAAGCTTGGAAAGGATTTTGTTTCTACACAGGAGAACTCACAGAATTCTCACCATCAGTACAAATACATTCATTGAGTATCTTACAAACCTGTGTCTTGCACTGATTTTAACTGAGCCATTTTGGTGAGCATATGTGTAAAATACTCTGTGTAGTACGTGCTCACTTACTTGGTCAATCACAGTCGTGTTCTTCCTTGGTTGTTATCTCATGCAAGCTTCTGACAGCTGTCCCAGCAGTATTCCCTTACATGCCATCTACGTTGTACATACTGTTTTGAAAATGTGTATGTGGAGTAAATCCACCAAAGACAAAAAGATTGGTGGATAGCAAAGTAGCTTGTACTGACTGAAATGCATCATTTCCCCCATAGTTTCTACTGCTTTGTATAGTTGCAAGCAGATTGTATTTGTTCTGCTCCTTTCTTTATAAGCTGCTTAGAAAGTCAGCGTGACTTCATATAGGTGCCAATTCTGGCCTTTGCTGTGTCTCCCTAGGTAAAGAATATAAGAATATACTGTGTAAATAGTATGGTTGTTGGTGCTGATAAACTTCATTCAATACTGCAGCTGTTCAAAAAAGGTGTAGTAATGAAGTTGCATGATAATATTTCATTTCTTTATTTCCTGGAATTTTCAGATGCTTGCTTGTGCCAACTTCAGCGTTTCTGTTCAGTTTTTAAAATCTGACTATAACAAGGCACCAGGTTCTCTCAGCCAGAGAGCTTGAAAGAGCTCCGACTCAGCTCAGTGCAAACTCTTGTCCAGTCGGTTACCTAATGGATTTCCAGTGGGGAGCTTCGAGTTAAATATTCCTGGGAAAGGGAAGTGGTTACCCAAGCAGAAACTAAAATTTTTATCTAAATCTTTAATTTCCTTGCCAGGCCCTATGCCAGCTTGATCTAACAGATGCAGATGTTTACTGAAGAAAAAGAGTTTGAGGGATTTCAGGAAGCAAGTTTTATCCATCCGTGTTTTTCGTGTATTTTATTCTATTCCATTGCTTGCAGCTACAGTAATTAAGCTTTCGCTTTTGCTGACACAAATTTAGTGTACAACTTTGTTACTAGCATTCCACTGCTATTGTATTGTAATGTTATGTGCCTTGTCCTTTAATGACTTCGTTATCTATGTGCATTTTTTACAGTTTAGCACCAGTCCTATATATCTGTTAGTGACTGGGTCTGACGAAAAGAGAACAAAAGTTGTTTTCAGGAAGGGATCTCAATACAATGTATTTTAATGTTGATTATACCTCTTTTTCTCACTTTGTGGGCCAGGTTTTCATAGCTTCCAGGCAAGCTTTGCTCTAGATTCTTTTTTCCTTGGTGTTTTACCTTGCAGTCATTACTCATGTTGGGCCTTCATGTGTGAAAAGGGCCCACAACGCTGAGCCATGAGGAAGCGAAGCTGCTACTGGCTTCTGCGGGCTTGCTGCTCTCAATTTGTGAGATAGGAGGGAGAAGATTTCTTTGGAAGCAGATATTGAAGAATAACTTAGAAACAAAGTCAGTGGCCAGTTTACCGGCCCACCGTATTTATAAAGCGCTCTTCAGCCTATACTAGAAGTAGTACAGGATGTGGCGGATGCCTATGACATTTACCTTTCGTGGAAAGGAGCGATCTTGTTCCTCGCTTACATTTCTGACCCTGCTACATAAAGAGCCCTGTAGAGATCCTATTTTTCCTGAGCAGCAGCTGCCACGGGGCCGCTGGGTTTGCCTGTTCTACCCAAGGCTGCCAGGAGCTACGCAGGACCTGCAACTCAGATGATCTAGCAGGAGGCTGATAACATAACTTCTAGTTTACTCATGAATGCATTCCCTGTATGCCTATTTGCCTTATAGCTGAGAGAGAAAACATCCCAGGTATATCTGTTTAGTCCACTCGTGCATGCCCCAGTCACCCTCATGTGTACAGATGAAGGTGTATGGGGTAGTGTAGGACCAAAAAGTATTTTATTTACCATCGCGAGCCTGAGGCAGTGTCACCAGCTCTTTTATTGTGTTTCTTTGGTTGTAAAATGGTTATGTCAAACATAGTAAACACTTAGATTTTTTTTTTTTTTTTTTAGCACGTTAATGAATATAGATAGCCAGGGAGTGTGGGGGAAGAGAAGGTGGCAAAGGTCTACTCCAGAATTTGGCATAAAATCAGTAATTTTAGATTCTGTGGTAATAAACATGTCTCTATAAATTGAGAATCAGCTCTACATACAAGCTGATAATCAGCTTCTGTAAAGTTTTCAGACCTCAGTGTGTAAGTTTTTCATGCAATATTGTATACTAATGATACTGCTCTCAGGATATGTCATGTGTCTGTAAGCATTGATCAAGTCTGTATATCAAGATATATCAGCTGTGATTCTCAGGTGTATTTATGAACAAAAAACCAGAACTGTTATCAAGCAACAAAATGATGAGTAATATATCTGTGCCTATCCTGACATCTCCCCCGTCACGTTTGTGCACGTGACAGGAGTCACTGTCCCGCATCAAAGGATGCTAAGGATGGTACTGAAAGCATGAGAGTGCTTTCTTTTACGGTCTTTTCAAATCCAAGTTGGATAACCTAACCACAACTCATTACTTAAAAAAAGGCTTATTCTGTTTGTGCTTCATAGCAGCAGAATTCTGTAATTTATACGTGCATTGAGTTGCTTTAGCAGCAGTCTGATGACCGTCTGCTGAAAACGCTCATGCCAGCGCTCTCAGTAAACATCCCTAAAGAGATCTTGAGAGGCAAACTGTGATTCAGCAGCACAATCAGTATGTCAAAACTGTGAATTTGCTGGTAACTAGTGTGAACAGGATCTGCTGCTAGTTTTTGTTTCAGGGCCACTGTAAGTTGGAGTTTTTCAGGGATTTTGTTCAGTCGAGTGTCAGGAGAAGCACGCTACTGACTTATTTTCAAAATCTGGTTCTTCGAAACAGACATCTAAATACAGGATTCAGACATGTGCAGGTTCCTCCTAAACTAAAACAGTCTCCAAAATGAAATTTTATTTTCTTTTTGCTTGTTTGTTGTTCTTTTACAGGGCATTTGATACTCTTGCAAAAGCATTAAATCCAGGAGAGAGTGCAGCGTGCCAGAACTCAGAAAGTGTTGAAGCCGGTGTACAGCTGATTGGTGGGGAAACAAGCATGAATATCGTTGAGATAGAGGGGCCACTACTCAGTGATGCACATGTAGCATTCAGGGTACTTAATGTTTTTTTACTGTTGGCTATTTATAACCATTTTAACATAGGAATATAAAATAATGATCTGATAAATCTTCTTTTTAATTTCTTAGAAGAGTAACTATTTGTTCAGGTTCATTTCTGAATGCACTGCTTTTGTTCACTGGTTAACTGTTTGTTTGGGAAAACCTATAGCTCTCTTCAGTGGTTTAGCTGCACTGTTTATTTTATAGCTTATTACCTTAAAAATACTAGGTAATCCATGCAAGAGGATTTACGTAGACAAGACTTGCACGAACCAGAGAGTCAGCATCCACATTCTCCCGTGTTAACAGGTGGATCTGATGCAATCTGCAATTGGATTTTGAGACTCTTTAAGTGTATTTATCAATTTCTCCTTTGTGTATATACCCTATTTTAGTGTGATACTGATTGATTTTAATCATTAAAGCAAAAGACAGTTTCTTTTTTAGTGAGCCATGTATTTTCTGGCTTTATATCTCATTTTACAAGTCTGCAGAAATTCTTTTAGCCATTTTTCTTCGTCTTATTCATGGACAAATCAAAAAGCTTCCTCATCTGAAAACTTTTTCAGTACCAGGCATTTTATTAAACTTTGTCCCTCTGTGCTGATTTTGGCTGGGATAGAGTTAATTTTCTTCACAGTAACTGGTAAGGGGCTGTGTTTTGGATTTGTGCTGGATAATAATAATACAGGGATGCTTAGTTACTGCTGAGCAGTGCTCTCTCAGAGTCAGGGCCTTTTCTGCTTCTCACACCACCTGCGCGTAGGCTGGGGGTGCACAAGAAGTTAGGTGGGGACACAGCCGGGACAGTTGAGCCCAGCTGACCAAAAGGATATCCCGTACCATAACGGCGTCATCCTCAGCAATAAAACTAGAGGGGAGGTTGGTGAGTGGGCCGCTGCTCGGGGACTGGCTGGTCATCAGTCAGTTGGTGGAGAGCAGTTGTTTTCATTTGCATTGCTGGTCTTTCTTGGGTTTTATTTCTCTCTTTGTTAATTTTTATTATTTTTAATTTTCCTATTCATTGCAACTTATTAAATTATTAAACTGGTTTTATCTCAACCCATGAGTTTTCTTACTTTTACCCTTCTGATGCTCTCCCCCTATCCCGCTGGGAGGGGAGTGAGCGAGTGGCTGCGTGGTGCTTGTTTGCCCGCTGGGGTTAAACCACAACACCCTCTCATCAGCACGTTTTGATTACTCAAATGAACATCTCTCTAATGCAAATGTCAGGGTTTTTTTTTTAATTGTTAGCCATACCATTATATTAATAAGCATTAATTTCTGAAGGTAAAACTATAACACTATATTTAGCAATTTTGCATCAAATCCCACTTTTTTCACATATGCAGTGAACGCCACTGATTTTACTCATGTAGGTTGAGAAAGGAAGAGCTGATCCTTGCTGATTAAATTGATTATCTTTTTAGCACTTGGGAGCAGCTGTATATGAGGTATTTTACTCACACTTCAAAAGATTTTTTGATGTATTTATTTGTAAAATATTAATTAAAAGTACAAAACAAGATGTTTTGTGAAGTAGAATTACCACACACACCCTCCCCAGGAATTGTGTTAACTCCTCTAATTTTTCAGGCCACTTACTCCACTTCTCTGGGGGAAGCTTTAGAAAGTAATGATGCCCCTGTGTTTGTATTTTTAATATATTTATCTACTTCATTCTAATTAGTGATTCTTCTAAAATTTTTATTCTTTGAGAGTGTCTCAAAAGTTGAGTTTTGTAACTGTGGCTAATAAAGAAAACAGTCATTCAATTTTATTTTGGGATTATCTGATGTTTATTTCAAAAACAGTTTTACTTTTTCACTTGAAAGAAACTCTACCATGGAAAGAAATTCTTAGTAGCTTATTATCTATCATAAAAGAAATTTTTACCATGTTTTTTTTATGAAGAAAGTCAAAGAACTGACTTGCGCTTTTTTTTTGTTTTTTTTGCCAGCTCACCATGCCTTCTCCTATGCCTGAATATCTTAATGTTCACTATATCTGTGAGTCTGCCTCCAGGTTGCTCTTCTTGTCCATGCACTGGGCACGTTCCATTCCTTCTTTCCAAGCTTTAGGGTAAGTCTTCAGCTACTCTATTCACTCACGTTGGGAATATGCACTTTTTAGTTTTTTAGTTTCACTGTCTTCTTCAGGGACATTCAAAAATATAAATCTACTTACTAAAACTGTTCTATAAATCTTCATCATGAAGATAAATTTTTGGAATCAAAACTACTCCCAACTTCAGTCCAGTTCAGATACTTTGGTTGGGTTTTGAAGGAAAAAGGAGTAGATTTGTAACAATCAAATGCCTGCACACTGCTACTTCTATAATAAATTTTTAGTAAATAGGACTTCCTATCATTTTTTATTAGCTAGATCCCAAACGAAGATGCTTATCAGACAACCACCAAAAAGAAACGCCTGTCTGGATCCCCAAGTATTGTTATCTTCATAAGTGAATCAGTAGTAATAATTTTGCCTTTAATAACCTATATGAAGAAAATGGTTAGCTAGATTCAGCAAGCATGCAGGATGAAGTTGTTTAATTTCAGGGGATTTTCCAAGAACAAGTGGTTGCTGTAACCAGAAAGTAGTTCTTACTAATCTTTTTACAGTTTGTATAACATCTGGCTTTTCGCTTTTCCAGCAGAATTCAGTGTGTCGCTTAAAACTCTTAAGCTAAATGTAGAAGTACATTGCCAATCATAATGAGCAAGCATCTCAAAACAGCATGGTGAACAGTGATTTATGTTACTTTCAGAAGTAATTTTATGAAGACACATCAAACAAAGATACTGTATCAGCTCTGGCACAAATGGAGTCTAAATCATGCTTGTCTGTTTTCATCTACAGTGTTTTTCTTTAATGCAGTATCAAAACCGTGTATGACTGGCAGCAAAGAGAATTCCTTTTTAAACTGAGGGATTGTCCCCTTTTCCAGGAAGGCTGTCAAAAGCAGGATGATCTGTGATTCCCATTTGTGTTTACTCAGATGTTTAAGCCAAATGATTCTACATTTTTTAAGGAAAGATGCTATATTGTGTGCAATTAAAGCCTCTGTTTTGGAGAAGAAAAAAGTAAAATTCTATAAAGTTAAACAATAGCAAGGGTAAAAAAAAATCGGGTAAACATGGTGGTTTATTTTAGTAGAAATTGTTGCCCTGCAGAATTTCAAAGTATGTAGCAAATTAACATACTACATTATATCATTATACATTTTTAAATGTTTTTGTAATGCAGAGACACTGCAAATTAGTGTTCTAGCAACAAATGGGAATTGCTTTTTAAAAATAAAATGTTGTACAGAAGACCTGTCTCTCCGAAAAGATTTAACAAGAAATGCTTATAGAAAATCTGTATTTTTTTAATATGTTACTTGCCAATACCTTTTTCTGTTTAAATAAAAAATGGAGGAGTAGGCTGTGTGTATTGAATAGTCATCTGTGCTAGCATTTACAGTCCCAGTCAAGATCATAAGCAACAGTATATTTAAACACTGTTTAACATAAATACAGAGTTTTCCTTGTGAAGAGCTTAAAATACTTTTTTCCAAGTGGAGATTTATTTGACATTAATGCAGCTTTTTTAGTTTGAGCACATTATGTACTATAATTTGACTTTTAGAAAGGTGACTCATTCCACTTTTAAAATCAAGAGAAAATTCATGGTCTGAGTAATTGAGAGGAGCTGACGAGCCAAAACAAGACCATAGTAATGGTTTCGTAAGGAAGGTAGATAATTGTATCCAGGTGCTTCCTCCTCAGGCAGTGTTTTCGTTAGTTCCAGCAAGATAGTTGGCTTTGGCATACGGATGTAGTTAATGATACCAAGTTGTTGCTTAGTTCTCCTTCCTGCGCAAGGATCTTTGTAGGCAGGAGAGGTTCCTACTGAAACGTTCATCGAGCTGGTTACAGCCTCTTAGTGTTTTGAGGCTGTTTAAGCTTGATCAGCGGGTTCTGGTCCAAGTTGGATCAGCCATGAAGTTGCTCTAGATGATCCATTTCTCTACACAAATACCAGCTGAGTAGCCAGTACGCCCTGTTTTCACTGTTCCTCAGCACAGTCCTGTTGACAGGAGGTGAATGGGGATGTGACAGATACATGTAGAAGCTGCATGTATAGTATCATGTCTACCATAACGAGAACTGGATCACAGTAAAAAATGCTGCCCTAGGTAAACTCTGTAATCCAGCACAGGACAAGTCTACATTAATGTGTTGTTTGGCATAGGAGTATTGCAGTAAATCATCAGAAATGTTCTTGAAGATTACATCAACATTCTTGCAAAAAATCCATTCCATTGTATTTCTGTAGTTGAAATCCTAGCTTTAATATGCTTTTTCTTCTGTGATAGGTCTTTGTGCTTCTTTTAAAATTGCCATTATTTATATTTACTGGCTAAAAATGTGAAACATGGTACCTGAATTGGACTCCTCACTGGTAGGATTTCCTTTTTAAGGTCCTGAGCTCTTGTTAAGCTCTACCAGTTCGAGATGCTTGTTGATTCTGTAATTCTGTGATTAGATTACTAATACGGAGGTGCCTGAATAGAGGTTGATGCACCTAATTTTAAGCTTCAACATTTGGAAAAAAAGTATTGACTACACATGAAACTATTTAAGGACTAATTCTCACAGCAAAGAAATCCTTATGAATTCTATTTATACTTTGAAGTCTGTATGTCAAATCTTATTCCAGACATTAAGGGGATACAAAAATAGCAGTCAGGAAGCTCAGGAACTTGATCTCACTTCCATTTCACATGTATTTTTAAATAAGAAATAATACCAACCTGCCAGATTTCACATTAAAAAAAACCAAAACAAAACAAAAAAAAAAACAAACAAAACAAACAAACAAACAAAAAAAAACAAACACCAAAAAAACCCAACCCATCTTTGAGTCTATTCCACGTCCACAATACAGGAACAATGCACACTTTGTTTGTCCATGCATGTAAATGTTATTCAGAAATTAATGTAAATCCTAAGAAAACTAGCATGATGGAATATGCCCAGACAGTTGTCATTTACTGTAACTTCAGCTTGCTTTTGTAATAGAAATCTGTCTCCTCTTAGATCATTAAAAGAAAAATTACTTCTTTACAAAAGTCACTCTAAAATAGGTATTTTAATCCTAGCATGCAAATAAAAATATTTTTGATGCGGGGCTTCATTTTGGTACTAGTTGCAATGTTGGATTAGATTAATGTTTTATGAAGTGTTCTTCAAATTAAAAAAAATGTGAATGCAAATGGCTGGTTTTATTAAGTTAAATTATTGTATTTTTTAATAGACAGGATAACAGCATATCATTAGTAAAAGCCTGCTGGAATGAACTTTTTACGCTTGGTCTTGCACAATGTTCACAAGTTATGAATGTGGCAACTATATTAACTGCATTTGTTAATCACCTTCATGGCAGTTTACAGCAAGGTAAGGTGTATACTGTGCACATTGCCAGACTTGGGGAATTACTTCATGTTTTTTCAGTTTTGAACTGTGCAGAAGCATTTACTTTACCCTTCAGTTGTTACTGAAAACTTACTGTTTATAGAGTTTTGTGGTTAGTATTGAAACAAAATAATACTAGAAAATACTAAAAAATCCATTACAAGATGGATTTTTTTAGCAGTTTTGCAAGTCAGCTGTGCTAATACTTACCCCCAAATTAAAAAACATGTATCTAATATAGGGTTAGCATTTACTGGGGTTGTTCTTATTGTGTGTCTCTGTAATGTCTAATAGTGTTCTGCTGTTCTGTTAATATACGTTAGTTCAGATTAGGAATATGTCAGGCAGCATTAGCATTAGAGAACACAAGTGTACTGTGGGTATGATTCCTCTCTGTCGAGGGTATAAAGTCAAGAATGACCCACGTGTCCGAGCTGTGAAACAAAGCAGCCGAATGCCAGCTTGGGGATACGCTTCCTTTACATAACTTGGCTTGCTGACTACTGTGTACCTGATTTAGACTACATGCAAGCCTTCAACAGATCTTCACTAAGTGTACTTTGTTCCTTATTAATCCTACATCCTGCATCTTTTGCATATTTTTTATTCAAATGAAAGAGGTGTCAGTTGGCCTCCTCTTTCATTTACGCTACAGTGAAGGAAATGTTCTTCTGAGTGGTAAAGGGAGTCCTTTAACTCGCCTGCTTTGTGTGCTTGTGAATGGTCACATGGTTGTGAGCCCTAAAAGCTAACCAGTCGAAAATAGTATAGTCTTCATCTGTTCATAGTCTTAACACATTTTTAATAAGGTAGATGCATATATAAAAATGGTAGCATTTTCAGGTTTAACAACGTTTTAAGGGTTATTTCCTGTGATGTGGATGAAAATTCACTGCTGTTAATGCTATGCAAAAACAGAGTGGTAAGCTATAGAACAGTGCACAAGACTATAGATTTTTCCTCTCTTTTTATAAGGGAATTAAATAATTATTTTTGAGAGGTTTTCACATTTTAAAAATATCCACAAGATCCTCCAATAAATAACAAAATTGAAACAAATTGATTAAACCACTACATGTAATGGATCTGCTAAAGATACTAACAAATAAATCTGTCAATGTCTTTAGGAGTGATACAAATGGAATTTGGGAACTTACTTTGCCCTACATAATTTTTAAGCATGTGGACCAAAAATGGTATTGCAGTAATTAATCATGGCTTTATCATCGCTACATGTATATTTTTTGCCATTTAATTTGGGAATTCAGTTTGAATGCACAAATTGGAGATTTATATCCGGTAGCTTTGGGTTGTGTAGTACACCAGCTGCAGTGTCTCTGAGTGATAACAAGGGACCCCTAGTTTGATGGCTCGTGGAGGGAATGGGATTTTGAAGCCACTTAGCTATTGCTCACCAAGGGGAACTGCTCTGCACCAACCCCATTCCCCTAGATGCAAATCAGGAATGGTGTATAGAACACCTTCTCTTTCAGCAGTGGCATGGTCTTCGGCTGGCTGAAATAACCCGTGAAACTGTACACGAGCCTCCCTCATGGCACCGGGCCTCAGACACAGAGCACACAGTAGCAGTCTTTCCTTTGCTTGCATGTAGTCTTCCCCTCCGTTGATCATTTCAAGCCCTAGTCCACCCCTGATTACTGGAAGCTTTAGGGGCAGGAAAAGACCTAATTGTACAATGTGAGGGTGGAAAAAAAAGATTGTCATAGGCCATAAATGTTGGTGTCAAGATTATTCAGACCTAGCGTGTGAGTTTATAAATGGTGTAGATTTCGCACTGTTTATGTGTAATACAAATCATTATTTTTAAAAATCCAGTGTGACCACATTTTCTGCGTGTGTGTTGATGTGTGGGTTGCATGTTTCATGTGTTTGTCAACTCAGATAAGCTGCCAACAGACAGAGGAAAACTAGTCATGGAGCATATCTTCAAGCTGCAAGAGTTCTGTAACAGCATGGTTAAGCTTTGCCTAGATGGATATGAATATGCATATTTGAAAGCAATCGTCCTCTTCAGTCCTGGTATGTAATTCTTCCAAATGTAAAACTTTATGCTGCTTTTCGTCAGATGACGTCCGCCTGTTTCATTCTGTGGTGTTACTATCACGTGTAGAATTACTGCCTCGCTTCTTGAGGAATCTTGGAAGGTGTGTAATTAGGACTGGAGGAAGAAGAGGGTTAATCTTTTAATGTAAATAGGTGAATGCTGCTTTGGAGACTTAAGTTTTACTCTTGCCTCTGCCATTGCTGTTTTTAAAAAATATTTATTTATTTGTTGCTTTTAATTCTGTGCTTCCTTCCTGGGGCACTTTTTCTGAGGACCTGCAGTTTAATAATCACAGAATCACAGAATGTTCGGGGTTGGAAGGGACCTCTGTGGGTCATCTAGTCCAACCCCCCTACCGAAGCAGGGTCACCTACAGCAGGCTGCACAGGACCTTGTCCAGGCAGGTCTTGAATATCTCCAGAGAGGGAGACTCCACCACCTCCCTGGGCAGCCTGTTCCAGTGCTCCGTCACCCTGAGAGTGAAGTTCTTCCTCATGTTCAGACGAAACTTCCTGTGCTTCAGTTTGTGCCCATTGCCCCTTGTCCTGTTGCTGGGCACCACTGAAAAGAGTCTGGCCCTGTCCTTCTGACACACGCCCTTAAGGTATTTATAGGCATTTATAAGTTCCCCTCTCAGCCTTCTCTTCTTCAGGCTGAACAAGCGCAGCTCCCTCAGCCTTTCACCGTAGGACAGATGCTCCAGTCCCCTCATCATCCTCGTAGCCCTCCGCTGGACTCTCTCCAGTAGTTCTTCATCTTTCTTGAACTGGGGAGCGCCCAGAACTGGACGCAGCACTCCAGACGGGGCCTTACCAGGGCGGAGTAGAGGGGGAGGAGAACCTCCCTCGACCTGCTGGCCACACTCCTCCTAATGCACCCCAGGATCCCATTGGCTTTCTTGGCAGCCAGGGCACACTGCTGGCTCATGGTCAACTTGTTATCCACCAGTACACCCAGGTCCCTCTCCAGAGAGCTGCTCTCCAGCAGGTCCACCCCAGGCCTGTACTGAGGCATGGGCTTGTTCCTCCCCAGGTGCAGGACCCTACACTTGCCCTTGTTGAACCTCATCAGGTTCCTCTCTGCCCAACTTTCCAGCCTGTCCAGGTCACGCTGAATGGCAGCACAGCCTTCTGGTGTATCCACCACTCCTCCCAGTTTTGTATCGTCAGCAAACTTGCTGAGGGTACATTCTAACTCTTCATCCAGGTCGTTGATGAGGAAGTTGAACAAGACTGGGCCCAGTACTGACCCCTGGGGGACACCACTATTAACAGGCCTCCAACTAGACTCAGCGCCGCTGATGACAACCCTCTGAGCTCTGCCATTCAGCCAGTTCTCAATCCACCTCACCGACCACTCATCCAGCCCACACTTCCTGACCTTCCCTAGGAGGATGTTGTGGGAGACCGTGTCGAAAGCCTTGCTGAAGTCTAAGTAGACAACATCCATGGCTCTCCCCTCATCTACCCATCCGGTCATGCTATCGTAGAAAGCTATCAGATTGGTCAGGCATGATTTCCCCTTGGTGAATCCATGCTGACTACTCCTGATGACCTTCTTTTCCTCCACTTGCTTGATGATGACCTCCAGAATGAGCTGCTCCGTCACCTTTCCCAGGATGGAGGTGAGGCTGACCGGCCTGTAGTTCCCTGGGTCCTCCTTCTTACCCTTTTTGAAGACTGGAGTGACATTGGCTTTTCTCCAGTCCTCAGGCACCTCTCCTGTCCTCCAGGACCTCTCAAAGATGATGGAGAGTGGCTCAGCAATGACATCCGCCAGCTCCCTCAGCACTCGTGGGTGCATTCCATCGGGCCC
>Ga0065711_1008074_pt1 | contig 13547 bp, 8 predicted proteins | sample Hoacrofraction12_FD_59098 | JGI IMG/M metagenome (GOLD analysis project Ga0065711, IMG submission 59098) | Hoatzin crop microbial communities from Cojedes, Venezuela - Epithelial fraction 12 v2 (version 2) | ecosystem: Host-associated > Birds > Digestive system > Esophagus > Crop | place...
TGGTCAATGTGTCATCCACCAGGACACCCAGGTCCCTCTCCGCAGAGCTGCTCTCCAGCAGGTCCGCCCCAAGCCTGTACTGGTGCATGGGGTTGTTCCTCCCCAGGTGCAGGACCCTGCAGTTGCCTTTGTTGAACCTCATCAGGTTCCTCTCTGCCTAACTTTCCAGCCTGTCCAGGTCTCGCTGCATGGCAGCACAGCCTTCTGGTGTATCTACCACTCCTCCCAGTTTGGTGTCATCAGCAAACTTGCTGAAGGTACATTCTAACTCTTCATCCATGTCATTGATGAAGAAGTTGAACAAGACTGGGCCCAGTACTGACCCCTGGTGGACACCACTAGTTACTGGCCTCCAACTAGACTCAGTGCCGCTGATGATAACCCTCAATGTCTCAGACATTTTCTTGCCTTTTGTTACTGCTTGACCTGCTCAAATAGACGTGCAAAACATCTAAGTATGCGTTACTTTAGAGCTGAGACCACAAGCCAAAAATGCTGAAGATTGTGGAATACACATGAGCTCAATCCATTAATTTCAGCCTAAGCAATTTACTGAAAAATTATCCCTTCACTCATGACAAACCTGTTCCAAATACTAATACAGCAAACATCCGTCTTAAATATATACGTGACCTGAAGTCATTGCATAAACTCCCAAACAGCAAGCCACAGTCTTACTGGCAGATACAAGTGTAAAGGGAAAGGAAGTGAATTCACAGAATTATCACTGAACTTCGGAAACAGCACTAAATTTTTCTTGAATTATCACTGATTTGAGAGTTAATGTAAATTGCACAAATTTGGGCGTAGTATAGGTTTTTTATCACTTTGTCGTGAAACAAAATGTTTACTCTGGGCCAGATCCTGATACCCTGACTTTGATTAGTAATTCTCTTCTCAAGAAACTAGAATGAATTCAATGTACCTGAATAAAATAGACCACTTTGCTCTCTGGCATGGCAAACAATGTTCATTCCACTTTTATCAGTATTCAGACTTCTTCTGCTCCCCTAAAGTCTTAGGAAATCATTCATCAAAATTAAAATCTGCTCCAAGGACCTGCTTGCAAATATTCTGCTCAGCACAAGAAAAGGCATCATTATTTGGTTCTTTATATAAGTCTAAAAAATCACAGTGGCTATAAAGCAATGATGTTTCTGTAGCAAGCATTACATGCTGATTTTGCTACATGTAGTTTCCCATGGTGGTTAAGTAAATAAAAGGTTTACTTTGCATGTGATCATTAGAAATTGTAAATCTTAGATCATAAAAACAACTCCTAACAAATACAGTTTTGCACTAGCCAAGGAGTGCAGAAAATAGCATCTCATTAGCAGTAAATCTTGGCAGAAAAGGGAAACAGAGCCCATGAGTCCTAACAACAGCTTCTGTGCACCAGCCATTAGATCATACTGAAAAGCACAACAGGTCTAAAATTTAGTTGCATGAATGCCCATATAAACATTTTGGTATTATACGATCATTTAAGTACTCTGAAATCTATGGTTATAGGCTTATGCCAGCCTTTAAAAGATTAACAGTTACATTTTAGACTAATGAATTCCACTTATTTTTATTTTTGAAAATTTTATTAATGTGTTTTAAAAGGTGATATTCTCCTGTTCAGACTTTCATTACTTCCATGTTCAGCATGGTTTTGGTATGATACGTGCTAAGCAGGCACACCAAAGAAATTGATATGTGACTAAAGCCAAGGTCCGGGCTGGTCTATGAAATTCACCACATACCTCAGCTCAGACACCTGCAAGTGCATAAAGGCAGCCTTGTCCGAGGGTGACTCACTCCTTCTAAAGCTCTCTCATGACTGAGTGATGTGGCATGGAAGGACCTTGTGCTTTTCCCATAGACTTAAAAGAAACATAAGCACAGCAAGCAAATGCCTACCCTTCCATGAAACTCAGCATCCTGCACCCCTTGTGATGGGACTCCTGCAATGCACAGCTCTGGTTCAATACCATAAGCTCCAGAGAGATGCAGCCATTCTGATGCTACCCTGTCCTATCCCACTGGTGAGCACACACATAAATCTAGAGAATCCTGAACCATCCATCGAGGCTGGATGCCTTCTTTTCAGGCATTAAGACATCTGAACTGAGGACCAAAAGTAAGCTGTCTGAACCTAGTCCTAAAAGGCAAACACTGCAGTGAAAAAATTCAGGTTTAATTCTTGCTTCCAAATTTCTTGAAACCTTCTTCTGTAGCAGTTCCTTCTCATTCCAGATATCTTTGAGAAAATTGAAACCAGACAGGCCAAAATTACTAGGGACATCTTTTATTTTAATAAAATTGAGAAAGTTGAAAATAGCAAGCATTAAACCCAGAGTATAAGGTAGCAACAATTTGTTTTGCATAAAAATACTCTCACACTTGTAGCTCTCCAGAAGGCTCTCACCATGAACTTTCCTGCTCTTTGCTTATGTGGTGCTGAGACCTCCTTCAGCTGCTGAAGATGTGCTAAACATCAGTCAAGGGGAACATCCGGATCTTCTTTATAAAGTTGTCTGGGCAAGAAAAGAGGGATTTCTTTCCTATATAATGACAAAGGCAAAGAAGTAAGGCTTAGAGAAAATCACCAGAAAACAAGATGTTAAGTCTACTACAGTCTCTATGTTAGTAGTCCACTTTTGCCATACGCCTTCATTTTAACCTGTGGAATAACTTCAAGTGCTGTCAGCTGGGGTGTTAGCGTACTGCTTTTTCTCCTGTGTGGTTTCTGCCAGGTCTGCCTGCTTGGAAAGTCCCACCTGTAGAATCAGCTGGAAAATGAGCAGACAAATAAGAGAGAACAACATAAGGAAACAATGCCAACTGGGCCATATTTTCCAAAGTAAATCTTAGTAAATTCTGACCAAGTCAATCGCACCACACAGATTCATGTCAGATTGGGAACTAGCTCAAGCTTTTACGCTTTTAAACAGACTCTTCCATATATATCTTGCTCACAAAACAGTTCTGAATAATCTGTTACTTCCTTGTGACTGTTACCTTATATGCAAGATCTCTTTCTAAAGTGATTAAAGGTCTTTCCTTATCTAAGGGATGCCAAAGCAGGATCATGAACTTTAGCACTCATTCACCAAGCTCACACCCACATAGACAGTATGGTGCCCAAAATAGTTGTTAATTATTTCTTTCTGTCAAGAAATGGAAATAGTTAAGTGCATTTGCTATAAAGATAAATACAATCTACCCTATAAATAGCTCTTAAGTAGCTTCTTTCAATAAAAGTACCCTCAGAAAAATGCTTTGCCATCAACATAAAACAATCCAAAACACTAGGATAATTAAAACCAATCAGGAATATGGTAGATGGGATTCTGAAGCAGCAATAACCTGAAGATAGAAACAGATTCAATCCAACGAGGAAAATCAACCATGTCTGGTGTCTGTATAAAAAATGACAAATAACAGCAATAGCCAAGGTGGACTAGGTCATATATTTTATTAAAAACCCNTATGGCATGATGATGCACTATGAAAAATACACATAGTGGTGCTTTATTGCTGTGGTTTGGACACTAACAAGATTTTCATTTACTTGAACATCTTCCACTGTGTTCAGGTCAAGAAAGTGATTCCAACAATCTCCTATTAGTCATTATCCTGGCATTATGAAATTTGATTAAAAAAGCAGATCAGTACAGCTGAAGTAATGCAATTCAATAAGATGCGCTACTTGTTCTTTGGTTTAGGATAGGTGATTCTAAATGACTGTTAAACTTCAGCACACCTCATATGGGGCATTTGGAAAATTTGACTGACTGGCCAGTGTCAAGTCCAAACTCAAAGTAGTATCAATCAGATGTGCTGCTGGTCTGGGACAATGTGGCAACAAATATGCTGATTAAGTTATAAAAAATTAATTTTCTTCTACTTTCATGGGTGCCAGTGGCATCTGCATAAAACTGTTGGGCAAGAAAATCCACATATCCTCATCATGTGATGAGGAAGGTGCAAGCTGCATGGGTATTTATGAACATGCGCCTGCCCTTCATACAGAAAGTTCATGGTGCTCTGGGGATGAAACCAAGCAAAGTCTACAGATCAGCAACTTATCAGCTCCGAACTCCAGCTGAAATTGAATGCAGATAAAACAAATAGAATGTTTTAAGGAAATGGAAATACCAAGTGCTGGAATTTCCTGGCTATATACAACTGGATTTATTTCAAGCTCTGTGGACATGGAAAAAAATGTGAGCTCATACTCCCCATATGGGAAATGTGATGTTGGTAAGGGAAGAAAACAGAGTTATAGTTCCTGTTCTACGGCAACTGCATGATTATCCAGGCCAAAGATGAGAAAATAGCTTCATCAAGAATAGCTGCCCAGTCACAGCTTGGAGGATAGCATGGGCAAGAGTAAGTACCCAGTAAGCAACAAGGAGGAGGCTTTCTGGGCTTGCGGGGAGGGAGGGAGGGAGAAAATTAAGCCTTGTGGAAGCAAGCTGTTCTATGACCCTTGCCCTGGCTGTGTGTAGTTTTCTAATACAGAAGTGGATTATGTGACTTACTGATTCTAGCGTGCAGTGAGGGGTTAGCTTGAATTACAACAGGGATGAAATGCTGAAAGAGGAAAATATCAGGTCCACAGGGTCTGTGACTGTAGCAAGGCATTATCGTAGAGAGGATTACAGCAGGGACTGCTGGAAGTGGTAAGTCTGAAGGCACTAAATTCCTGGTATCTCACATTCAGCACACAAAATCAGTGGATGCTTCTTCCTTTAACCTCTGTGTGTGTGGTTGCTCCATCTGTAAAACAGATGGCCTGCTCACAGGATGTGCCTACCATAACCTGTTAGGTCTAATCTGCAGTGTGTTTTTGAAAGGAATCTCCCACTCACCCCCACTCACAGTGCTTCGTTTTGCATTGCTGAGCCCTCCTGGGGCACACAGGTTGGATTTCTCTGGGTGCTGTTAAACTGGACGTTGTTCTGCAGGCGCCTCCACCTAACGTGCTCCAACTGCTCACGGGTGTTCAAAATATACTGCCAGGATGAAAAAAAACCTCTGAAGCATGAGCACTGGGCCCTCAGCACCCCGTCTGCCATGCAGCAAAGGCGGTCCTGCAGGGCCTCACCACTTGCTAACACAGACACAGAGTTCTGCAAAAATGATGCTACAAAGTGCTCAATTGCAGCAGTGAGGAGCAAGAGAAAACTGACCAGGAGGAAACGAACAATTTTTCCTTCAGACCAAGGTTTGTACGGTGCAGAATAAAAGCATCACATGTGAGACATGAGAAGCAAAATAAGTATTGCATAGCTGTTCCTTAAATGGGCAGCTTCTACCTTCTGTGTGCAGACTGAGGTGGGTGTCTTGGAGAGAAATCACGTATATTCATGTAACTAAAGACTGTCTTGAGGCATATATTCATGAGGTCAAATTAAAGTTGCAGAGACCACCTTATTTCTGGCATTTCCTAAGTCTTAAATGTTTGACTTTACAACCTTAATAATGTTCTTTTAACATAGTTTTTGTGTGTGTAATAAATTATATGCCCTTCTCACTTTCAGTGCGCTTCTCACCAGTAATGCTGTCGGACTGTGGTCCTTCATTGTGAAAACAAATACTGGAAATTATTGCTGTTGTTATTGAAACCAGATGTACTGCTCTCTGTGGCATTTATTTGTATAGTGTCAAACTCTGGCACATTCAGTTTCAGAGTTATTGAATAAAAATGAGCAATATAACTGATAGTGAAATGTAAGTGCTGGGAAGGCCTTAGAAGCTGTCTCTTTTCAGGAAAGTTTATAATTTTCATTTAACACGCAACCATTCAACAAATGACTGAGCAAAATAGACAAAATCACATATCTGCATCAGTATAGAGTAATGCAAAGTAACAGAGGGTCAAGATGAAAGAATCTGGGCCCGAACGTGTAAGGCACTAAATCTGCCCTAAAGAAGGAGGTCTCTTGTGCCTCATGGGAAAAAACAAGTGATGGCTTCAGTGAACTGAAACAAATAAATGTGAAGTACAGACCTCACCCTCATGTCACCTTATCTCAGATCTCAGACAAAAGACACACTGAAGGACAGCATTTCTCCCCGTCTACTACCAAGGGTGTGCCAGCTTCAGCTTTAGAAGTCTAGCTTTTGGACATCAAGCATTAGCTGAGAAATATCACTTCTTGTCTTTTCTGTGCTCTCACTCTTCATCCTGACCTCACCCCAGAGAAGTAAGGTTCTTGGCTGCAGTAGAAAGTGCTGGGTGGAGAAGATAGACAGGGAACATGCCCAGCGCACGTCTAGCAGGACCTAGGATCATGCAGAGACAGAAGACTTCCCCAGTTTTTCCTTGGGAGGAGGATACCAAAGCATAGGGTACAGGTCTCTCCAGAAAGCACGAAACTGGAACAGCTTGACTAGTTAGACGACAATGGTCAGCAATGATGGGTAAAGCAGATTAAATATGCTACTCAAAAACAAAAATATTGGAGACAGATAACCATTAAAAAAACCTTAAAGTAATATTATAGCTCCATATTTAAGTACTCAACAATTAGGAAGCCCTAGAACTAAACAGCATACACTGGAATTTATTCAGTCCTTCTATTAATGCATTTTAGTATGAATGTTAAGTTCATGATCACCTTACAATTTTCCTACAGAATTGCTACCTGAGTTAATGCACATGGTGGGTCATATTCTGAGGATGAATCAGGGCTGTGCTATTAATTAGGCTTTGTTAGAGGGTTAGATCTGCAGATGTACTGAGCACTCACAGCTGTAACTACAGTCGAGGAACGTCTGTGTCCTGGAAGTGCATCATGAAAAGCTAAATCAGTCCATGGGTTTCTCAGATTGGGTGACTAGTCTTATACAGTTTGACCTTCAAATTTTAAGTCACTTAGATGACATATCTCACAAGCCTGGATACCAGTATGCTTTCATCTCAGAGAGCTGTCAAGAAAATCAATATATTGGCAATTGTATCTCCCTTATGCACTGTAGTAAGAACAGGGCAGTAAAACCAACTGAAAGATTAAACACACATGGAAGACATGTGGAAAGGTAGATGCAGAGTAATATAATTCCATGCTCTGTGTGAAGCACAAAAAAAAACCCTGTTTACTGCGAGTTTTCACAACTTAAACACCTCTCTTATACAGGATTTTTGCAGTGTAACCATCTATACAATTCCCGGGCTCCTGCAAAACACCAGCAGGTACTAAATATCTTTCAGTCTAAATAAAATATGCATAGGGGAGGCTGAACAAAGCATTATACATATGGATAAGTATCTTTTCAGTTAATGTGTGTTAACCATTGCTACTAGATTACTCCCAACTCCATTGTTCTTCAATACCTACTGATCATTTTTACAGACTCTGGTGTTTCTGGCCAGGGCTCTACCAACCAGTCTAATCAGAAAATTCAGCTCATCCACTGACCAGCCTCCCACATTGTGCCAAGGCAGCAGTGTTCAATGCCTGCCTCGCAGTACTTGCCTTATTTTCTTAGCCTTCCATCTCATTCAGAAGAGCAAGGGCAACCTATTGATTGACTGATTTCGCTTCTATCCTCCTGACATTCCTTGGACTTCTTGCAGCAAAGATCAGGCACCCCCCTTAAGAAACCAGTCTGGAATTTTAACAAGACTTCAGAGAGAGACAAGCTCAAAACGACATGGACCTTTATCAGCAAACTAATTCCAGAGTACTTCTGACAGCTGTAAGTGAAGGTAACATCTGAAACAGTGAAGAATGACCAGTTATTTATTGAACAAAAATGCAGTCTTCGTGGCCATTTGAAAAGCATTTTACTGTAACCTAAAGCATCCAGCTGTGAGAAGGTTTGAAAGCAGAGGAAGAAGAAAAAAAAATCCTTTCAAGAACAGCTATAAGGAATACATGCCATGTTTAAAAAGCTTTTGATTGTATTGTGATTAATCAGATTTATGCTGCATATATAACATATGGCTTACAGTCACAGTATAGGGGCAACCCTTGTAATAAAACACAGTGATTTTGGGTTTGGTTTTTTTTTAGTATTGCCAAAGGATACTATTTTTACTGCAATATGCAACTGTGCCAATGGAAAATAGTGGGAAGAAAAAAATATATTGTCTGGTACTGGTTGCCATAGCAACAAGCTGAAGTTCAAGGAGAAGTGGAGAATCTGAATTCTGTGGCAAGGTAATGAATTTAGCATCTACAGGAACAGAAATGGATTTTCTGTCACAGCCTGTAAATCAACCGCAGGAAACCAACATGAGGGAGATATTTTGCAATGCTTTATATCTGCTTCTGATGTATGAAAAATGTATCAAAATTAGCTCTCTGGGCTTTGTCTTGCAGGACCTTCCCTTTCTTTCTGTTCAGACCAATGCACTTAAAAACATACTCGATGAAGCTGTTGTTTGTTACTGAGGCAGAGGCAAAAGCCTTACAGTTTTCTCAGCAACTCCCTGAAGTCAGCAGGCATTGCTCTTCTCCAAGAAAGCCACTTTAACACACTCACTTTTCTCAATGCACCAAAGTTTCAAAGGTCAGCCATGAGTCACATGCTTCCAGTTGTCCAGGTTGGCTTTTCAGACACCTTTCAAGATGCTTTCTTCTGCAAATGCACAATGTGGGGGAGCAAAGTAAGTGAACGTGAAATTATCTGAGGTACCCAGCACAGCATCAGGAACAGATAAGACAGCTTTTCAACATACCTACGCGCGTGTGTAATTGGTCTGCCTTGAAAAACCCGGCGAACAACAGCTGCTTGGCGTGAGGAGCTGCCTTGGGGGACCCATCATACCAAGGAAAGCGGGGGATGGAATTTGGACACTGAGCTGATGTTTCATGCCTGCTGCCTGCAGCAAGGCTGCACATGGCTCCAGGTTGCCTGCGAGCGGTCAGTAGTCTCAAAAGGGATTTGGGGGAATGATGTTCATGTCTCAGCTAAACCTCATCTGTTCTCATGCTTTCTCAGTCTCTTTCTAACGGCTTGTTGATCTCCAGAGTGACCTTGTCCTTGGCCACAATAATTATTCCTCAGCAATCCAGAGAGTATCAGGGAGAAACATATAGAAAAAGAAGTCTCACAACAGTGGGACCCAGCTAACATTCTTTATGCTCTCTGTGCCTTTAAAAACATGAAAAATAAATAGTTTCCCTTTCTACCTACTATCCTGGAGCAGATGGAACACACCCTGGGGAAAGGGAGGAAAAAATTCTCTTAAATAAAAAAAAAAAAAAAATAACAATACACTACAGTTAATTATCTATAATGGGCCTCATTCACGGTAAATCACACCCATGTAGCTCAGATACAATTCTTCCAAAATTAGAAGATAAAACAGTGTAAAATCACTGTGAGCAGAGAATATGGACAAAAATACACTGTAAAAAATAAAGTATGAGAAGAAGATATTAAAAAAACAGTGATTTCTTGTTTGGATGTCTTCAGCATAAGACAAAGGAATACACTCTGTCCCTGTTACTGTAGAGGGTTCACATGGAAGATTAGTTATCTCTATATATTCTCTTTGCCTACCAGCCATGCAACTGAATGCTAATTGAACATGGAAGAACAGTTCAAGAGTTAAAACATTTCAGAGAAATTTGTATAATTTGCTGATCTTGACTAATTCTTGCTCAAATCCTCTTTTGCTTCTAGAGTAAAAGCATAACCACGGGCAGCATAAATTTCCCTGGATCTGCATTTGTAGCCTTCTCTGAACAAAATGTTTCTAAATTTGTGAAGTAAAACATCTAATAGCAGAGCTATTTTCTAAGTTTATTATTACTTTTTTTCATTTAGATGGCAAATTCCAGAAAGTAAGCCCACCTTTGACTATCTGAAAGAAAATAATCATTATTTCCATTCTAACTGCTACATGTTTTGGTTTTTGAGGTTCCTGTTCCATTACAATTCTGAAAATGTTGGGCATCAGTTAAATTTAAATGTCTCCCAAATCATGTCAAATCAATGAGTGAATTTCTTCAACTTCTACTTAACTATTGGGAGTCTTGAGATTAAATGTAAATGGTTTTAAGCCTTTTGATGATCTGTGGCCCTTTGGAAAAGAAGAGAGGAAACATAAAGATACAAATTTCAGAAGTTCTTCAGTGCTGTTTTGGACAGCTGTAGAATTAAAGATGTGTTAAATCCCATAGCCACTGTTATTCTTTCTTACTCCTCTGATAGAAATCTCAAAAACTTCAGCCCCCTTGTCCTTGTATAAATATTTGAATAGCTGGTAGCTTAAGCTTCAGGTCTGTCATCTTTCATTTAAAATTGGAGTCCCTCTGGGCTACAGAACAGGACAGCATTGCCCAGCATGGGTTTGGGTACAACAAGCAGGTTTCTGCCCAGGAGTCCTTGGAGAGAAAGTCACTTTGCTGTTGAGATGAACCACTCCAGTAACAGCTTGAAGTTTGCAGGATTTCCTTTCAAAAATCAGGCATTTGTTTGCCTTTAAAGAGCCTTCTGATTCCAGAGACTACTTTTACTCAATAACAGCGTACCATGTTTCTGCAGATTTTGCCTGAGTAAGTAAATATGAAGATAGTAGGAAATCATTATTTGAGTTGCTACTCCTGCCGTGAATATAAGACTGTCTCTGTCTTGACAAACAGTGCATGATTTTCATTTACATAAGCTTCTCTCGGAGTGGAAAATAATAAATCAATACTGATAAAGGCACTTTTGGTTGGGTTTGATGCTGTAAAGTATTAATTACCAATAAAATCTGTTCAATCTTTCTTATCTGTTCACCCCAGTGTGCCGTGCACCACTGTAATAAACCCATCTGTATTAGGGAAAAAAGACAGTTACATTTTTTGCCAAGTCATTCTTCTGCAAGTGCCATCCTTGATTCAGATCACAGTGTGACTGTATAAATTGGCACAGATCATCTGCTGGAGCAATTCGAAGGGGTGGGAACATGTGCAGTATTGTCACCAAACCCACTGTCACATCAAATCATAGCCTGAGGCAAAAGAATGGAAGATCTGATCGGGACACAGATCTCTCGCATCATGGCTGAGATTTCCAAGAAGTGTGGAGGAGGCTAATGCTTTCCTCCAGCAGCTTTGCAAATTGACCCCGGGACATTCTTTTTATATCTGTAACAATTAAAAAGAAAGCAGTTTCAGCTGTTTTGGGGTGGAATTTTTTTTTTTTTAATTCATTACATTCTGATCAGTCTTAGCTGAAGATTGGCTCATTTTTTTTTGCTGGGGTGGGATTTTTTATTTTTAATTAGGTGCATTCTGGACAGTCTTAACAGAAGATTTACTCATTTTTTGCTTCAGTCACTAAAGAAAAAGCTTTGTTAACAGTACTAAAAAGATATGTGAAAAATCTGTCTTTGACTAGCTCTGTGACAGTTTCCACAGCTCATTAACTCTTCTGTGCGTATTTATTTATGAACACAAACTATTCCCCCTCCCTATCAGTTCTCTCCAGAAAGTACGGTAGGAGAGTCTGGTACTGCAAGGATTCATTGCATGAATGATTGGGCTCTATTTACAGTTTGCAGAAATATAACTTGCATGTTTATGCTGTCCTCATTCACCTGAGAAATCTTCATTTCTGCTAGTAATTCCACTGAAGTAATTACTGTCTGAGGAGCCAAAACACGTTATCTAGCCAATTTGCCTCACAAGCCATAATGCACAGCTGCAAAGCTCCAGGAGAGCACTGAAAGGCATCTTGAAACTTCATGGTAATGGCAGGAGGGAAAGGAAGGACACCTGGCCCTTCTGGCAGTCACCTAGGACTGACTGGTTATCTGCAGAGAGGGGGGAAGGGGGAGGACAGACAGGGTTACAATCAGTTTGTTTATCTTCCCATTTACTCATTAATCTCCTCAAAGGGATTTTTGTGATCTGTTGATTTTTTGAGCTGTTGGGCATGGCAGGAAAGCCAGGAGTTACTAGTTTTCTGGGTTCCTGTAGTGGATTCTGGATGCCAAAACAAAAGTCTGTTTTCCTTGCTCCTTCCCCAGGCTAATTCCTGTCCCCTTCCCTCTGAAAGGAGCCTTTTCTAGAAGAGGTCTAATTTATCTCACTTTCCATCAGGACTTTCCCACTACCCAAACTAGTTCAGGCAGAGGCAGTTTAGCTGCATAAGACACAACACTGTGGTATGCTGCAGGAGCCAATCTTGCTCTTGAAGATCTCAAAGGTATGCTCTTATCTTCTTGCCATTTGTAGAAGAGCAGAAGCAGGCTAGAAAAGCTCGGTTGAACTTTATCCCAGCAATCCCTTCTGAACAGTCTGTCCACACCAAGCGTGCCCTGCACTTCTGCAGAGCTGGGCTATCACAGGAGAGCAAACCACATCCCTGTAGAGCTCATTATCAGCACTCCCAGCTTGTGACTAGGTAGGATTCCTTTATAATTGCTCTCTTAGTTGTCAAGGACTGTCTAGGAGTGTAGCATGCAAGAAGGAGATAGGGACCCTGGTGCTGCTGCTATCTATGGGTTCAGTGCTTCCCAGAGACACTGAAGATGATCCAAGAGATGTGGTTCGAGTTTTAGGAGACAAACAATCACAGAGGGCAGGCACGGACCTAGAGATTGGAGAATGAGAAAGGGGAAATGTCTCCAGAAGCACAAAGCTGCCTAACATTTGAGTGTTTGGATTTGAAACAGATTCATCCTTTTATCTAGTTCATACGCACACAGAAAATGGTTGCAAATAACAACTTTTTTTTTTTTTACCATCTTCTGTCACAATTTTAAAAAGAATTTTTAAGAAGGCCACATAAGTACATCTTACAATGAGCTTCAGCTTCCTGTCTCCCGAACTATTGACAATCACATGCAACTCCATGGGAAAACAGATCTCTGACTGCATTGCCTCTGTAGCATTCACTTCATGGGGCAACTACTTGAAGGCAGGGCGTTTGACACACTATACCCAAAAGCATCAATAAACTGCAGTTCAGAGACCTCTGCTCAGAAAGCAGCATGGACACAGTCTCTCATGCACACCCAAAGCAAGCCATGTAGTAAGGAGATTGTTTACATTCATTGATTAAACCGCTACATTAGGTGAGAAACAAGGCAAGATTCAGGATGTCTCCATCTCCACTTGACATGAAAGGCAAGAGCTAGTAGTTTAACTCTACTGGCATAAATCTGGAGGACATCTGCTTGCTTGCTGCTTTATAGGCTAATGGACTACAGCTGTTACCATGTTCTAGGGGAGCCCTGGGCAGAGATCAGAGAGAATGTACAGACCCACCAGTACAGATCTTGTGTGCTGTCAGTGGAAATTTAGTCAAATATATTGTAATTGCTAAAATAATTAAAGGTCATTACTGAAAGTGAGCATAGCCACCAAAGTTTGAGCTCCTGAAAGAGTAAGTGACATTCCTCATTTATTCACACTGGAACCAAAACAGGTCCTTATGGCACAGATGAACTTTGGGCCGACAAGGGAGGAGCACTTTAAGGAGAAAATAGTTTCAATAAGGGTTAATATGTTTATATACATGAATTGTGAAAATTTAAAAAACCCACAAACTATTACATTGCTGGAAATGGAGTGCATTTCCAGTAAGAGGAGAGAGGAGAGGAGAGG
>Ga0065711_1045343_pt1 | contig 13547 bp, 6 predicted proteins | sample Hoacrofraction12_FD_59098 | JGI IMG/M metagenome (GOLD analysis project Ga0065711, IMG submission 59098) | Hoatzin crop microbial communities from Cojedes, Venezuela - Epithelial fraction 12 v2 (version 2) | ecosystem: Host-associated > Birds > Digestive system > Esophagus > Crop | place...
CTCTCCAGCAGGTCCACCCCAAGCCTGTACTGGTGCATGAGGTTGTTCCTCCCCAGATGCAGGACCCTGCATTTGCCTTTGTTGAACCTCATCAGGTTCCTCTCTGCCCATTAAGCTAGAGAAACATCTTCATTACGAGACTCTCTCATTCACTTTTTGGCCCAAATAAACTTTTTAACTTTTATTATGCCATAATAAGGGAAGCTACTTCAGCAAGAGGAGCTGACACATCGTGACTTCATAATAACTTTTACTCTCAGAGTTAAAAATTGTCCTTTAAAATATGAGATTTGGAGTAAGATCCAGTATAGCAAAATTAAATGGGATTTATAAAATCAGGCTTAGTAAAACTATGTGTATAATGTAAGTATTTATGTTCAAGAAAAAAACAAAGTCCTTTGAAGGTCTTTAGAAGAAGAATCTGCCGGCTTCAACTGAAGGGCAAAAAATTACTATCTGGATACCTCAGTTCTCTCCTACATTGCGGGCTAGTGATTTAGTTCTGAATTCTGGATTTAAAATATTTTTTGTCTATTAATTTTCTTTGTGCATAAAATGATTAGTACTGTTACATTCTGCCTGTTACTTGGTCCACATATAATGTATTTATTCCCAAAGCAGATACTAGATGTAGTGTAAAGTGGGAAATGGTACAAGTTAGGGCAATCTTACAAAACACAGAACAGATTCCAAACAAACAAAAAGTCAGAGGTGGAAAAATGTAGGAAGTAGGGGAATTTCAATTTAAAAAAAAAAAAAGTATCTGTCTGCAGCATTTGGAGTCCTTAAAATTAGTTAACTATTTTTAGGATCCAAAGTCTGGATTTTACACCTCTGAGTCCTACCTGAAACTTCTCACAAGGTTCCTAAATCATGTTGTTGATTTAGTCATCCTATATTTCCTAAATGCTAGAAATAAAATTGAAAGTGAGTAAACATATTAAAACAATGCAAACCACATATTTTTTACCTGTTGTTCTATTATCGCACAAGGGAAGATGAAGAAGTTCAAAATTTCCAGATACTCTCATCAGTTCCTGTATCAGAATTTTATATTTGGTCATCCTTCCCTCTAAGAGAGTACATTTGTTAAATGCTACCAGTTTTCCTTGTCTCTTTCAATTATCAGACATTTGTCCTTTGAGTCAAACCACTCAGATTCAGGAGTTCTGTCAGTGTATCAGTGTTGATAACACACCAATATTTTAGTTATTGCTGAGCAGTGCTTACACAGATTCAAAGCCTCCTCTGTTTCTCACGCTGCCCCACCAGCGAGTAGGCTGAGGGTGCACAAGAAGTTGGGAGGGGACACTGTCAGGACAGCTGACCAAAGGGATGTTCCACACCATATGGCATCATGCTCAGCATATAAAGTGGGGGAAGAAGGAGGAAGAGGGAGACGTCGGAGTGACGGTGTTTGACTTCCCAGGCAACTGTTACGTGTGATGGAGCCCTGCTTTACTGGAGATGGCTGAACATCTGCCTGCCAATGGGAAGCAGTGAATGAATTCATTATTTTGTTTTGCTTGCACATGCAGCTTTTGCTTTACCTATTAAACTGTCTTTATCGCAACCCACCAGTTTTCTCACAGTTACTCTTCCGAATCTCTCCCCTGTCCCTTTGTGAAGGCATGAGCTGGATTTATCTAGTGTAGTCATACGAATACAGTTATCTAGTATCAGCCCCAAAAGCAATCTGAAATATAGCATTTATAACATGGTGCATTCCACATTTATCAGTGCAAAATGAATACTAGGGACAATGTATTTCCTTGAAATACCCAAATTAGCCCCTTTTTCTGCTCAGAGTTTATGCTTGGCACAGAACATGATAAACAAAGTGTTCATTACTCACACTTTTTATAAATGTTTATTCCAAGCAAATGCATTTGGGGTCTGTAACAAAAATGCCTACTATGATTAGCACTGGTTGAGAAGAGATTTCCAAATGTTTTTGTGAATTAAATGTATTCAGTTTGCTCTGCTATTGTTTATGGCAGTCCTACTTTTCATTCTCCACAAGCATTCAGACATTTAATCAGAAATTTAATAAAAGAATTCTTTCAAGTCTCATGCTGTTAGAATGTGTCAGAGCAATGCAATGCCCATAATGCCCACATGCTGATCAGTTCTTCCTTTTCTGAAGTGTCCATATTAAATAAAACTCTTTGGCATATTTCAAAACACATTTTCAAGTGTTCATAGGTATCCTGCGGCACCAAGGAAAATACTGTACTGCACTTGCTGAGCTGCTAAGTTGCCGTTAAATCTCATTTTATTGTTCCTGCAGCCAGTGATTTAAAAAGCGAGAAATTTTAAAATTACTAGAAGTACATCTGAAAGGCATAACTGTGTTTGATCTTATGGATCTACACAGATATTGCCAAGGAATCTTTCCTAAGGATTAAATCTGATTTATATTGATATAAATGAGGACAGATATTTTTTGTTGTTCTAATTACTTCAGCTCAGTAACAACTCACAAAATGCTAATGGAAAATCAAGGGAAAATTTTGTCGTTGAATTTTTAATTTTTATTTTGCATAATGAAATTTCATTTCACTTTTTAAAGGTAAAAAATTTCAAAACTACATCATCTACAACATGAGATATTTTAGTCAATATTTGCTAAAACCATGCCAGGGAAATCTACAAATCTTGACTTTTTTCCTTCTTTCTTCAAGTGAAATATTTACTTGTACCTATGGAGTTGTAAGTTATACAACAGGTAACAAAGAAAGGTTTCATTCTAGTGTTCTAACAGTTTTGAAACAGTGTAAGTTTACAAGGATCAGTACTACAGTATTTTTTTATATATACATATATTTTATATATATATATATGTAAAAAATCAGAATCAGGCCCTTCCACCTTCTATTTGTCAGGTGGTGTTTTTGCGGTGGTGTATATCTACCATAAACTGCCATCAAATCTATGGAATTGCTCTAGATATACTGTAGTGAAGGATCTGACCTCACCTTTTTTGCTCAAATCCTGACTTAGTTTTTAAATGAAACTGAGGCTTGCTTCAACACCCAGATTCCCATCTCTGCACAAAATAAAGACATTTCCGAAGCTCGACATAACTGCAGTCTCTGCAGAGATTTGGATATATGCTAGTTTTAAGTGGTGCTGAATCAGCAGAAATGTCTGAAAAATTGTGAACAAATTGGTCAAGAGATACCAGTCATAATCCTAACTTAAATTTAGGGTCATAATTGCTCTATATTACCAGCAGAGCAAAAAGGTAAAAAAAGGCTGGGGCAAACATGTCCACTTGTCAAGCACTGAGTGTTTGAAGGCAGGATGATGTCTCACTTGCATAGGCATTGCATATGTGTACACTTTTATGAAGGTGAAGAGGTAGTTTCTAATTTCACTTTATCACTTCCTTTTTTTTTGCTAATAGAAGTCATCACAACAGTACTCTGAAAAGAAACACTGTTACAGGAGTGTCTTTGTTGGCTGGAAATTTATTTGTGACACGCCTACCTGGTGTTAATTATTTTTGCAAATAAGGAAACATAAAGTTGTGAGTAATTTAGATTAACTCAGTAGGGTGAAAGATGGAGTAGTGTATTCAGTATTCGCAAAGTTACCTGGTCAACTATTCTCATCATTCAAAATACCTCCCCCTATTCAGTTGCAGTCAGGCCAGGATTCCATGATTATCTAGAGCTAGCCTTCTGGGTGTACTGAGAGTCATATGAGTCTTGAACACTGCTGAACAAGTGGGCCCCTAGCTCATCATTAAGCTCCGTTAAGAACAACAAATCAAGCATTCCTCCAATTCTCTTCTTTGCCATAGATCCAGCAATCATTCTTAGAATATTACTACTGGATGCAGAAGACTTTATAGCATGGACAGCATTTTCCATTGACTTGAGCATAGGAAATATGTCAAAGTCTACTTTCTGCTTGAACAAAATGGAGTATTTTAGCATTTGACATTCAATATTTTGGTGGGAACTTGAAACCCTAATGAAATCTATCTCCACTAATCTGAAATATTTATAGTTAGTGGAAAATAATGTTTACTTCACCTCACCCTGAAATAGATGTAAAAAATTTTGTTCTAGAAATGTCTATTTTTATTCCTCCTTGTAAACAGAATCAAGAAAAGAAGTTCCAATAATGATGGTGGTGTACATTCAAGAAATAAGCCTAATTGTACGAGTATGGGAATTCAGGAATTTCAAATTACTTTATCTTCTGATACTGGAGCATTGCAGATTCTCAGACTAAGAAATAAAAGGAGACACTGACTGTGTAGCCCAGTGATTACACCACTCTGGAAGCTGAGAGTATTGGTCTCTTTTGCTTTATTTCTTGCTTGAATTGGAGAAAATGAGAAAGCTGTTCATGGCTTCTGTTCCCATACTTCCCAAACACTGAATAAAAACTGAAGAGGAGCAACTGTGAATTATGCTGAAGGCAAAAGGTCCTTCAGGCTCTGTCTAGACATTCTTTTTCATGCTTGTGTATCTGCTGCTGTGTCCTGTTTTGCAGATTGGCACGGAGTATAGATTACAGCACCTGCTATCTGGTACATGCAGGTGGCTTTTTCTTTGGAAAGAAACCAGGGAAAAGAAAGCTGGCATGTCCTTCATATGGAGTTGCCTTGCTCTGATATGGATTGAGTATGTAGCTAAAGCAGATGTGGAACCTGTAGACTGCTGTTTATCTTGAAAACTTTTGTGATTCTATGATTTAAAAAAAATTTGGAATAAAAAACAAATTATGGGAAATTGGTGGTAAAAGAATAATAATCCAATAAATGTTATACTGAGAGGACTCTTCGATAACTGAATAATGCTCATAAGGTACAACAATATCTTGTATGTGGGCTTTAATTAAATAATATTTTGTTTTATCATATCTTGACTTTTTACATTTGTCTTTGACTTGTTTTCTCAGTTGTCTACCTCCTCTCTAAAACCCCATCTGCTTGTGTGGAAACAATTGTGTGTGATTGTAATCAGGTGTGTATAATGGGCTTTGGTAAATCACCTACTTGAAATGGTTACTTACAACATACTGATATCATTTGGGTTAGTGTCTTTGTCATTAAAAACGAAGACAGCATCTGCAGTCACATCATCTGTGGTGTTTTTTAGACTGAAGTATGTATCAAGGGTATTTTCCTCCCAGGTCTATTAACTTTGACTTCTGACTGTTGTCATATATGACATGTCAACTTAATTCCTCAAGAATTTGGCAAACAGGTTGCATACCTTTTAAAAAACTTCAAATCCTATGGTTTGTTTGCTGAATTCTCATAAAGTATGTCAGGGAAAAAAAGAAGAGAAAAAAGAAGTTCCTTTATATGGTGTGCTGATGTTTAGATTAGCTCACTAAAGGTTGATCACGTTGAACAAAAGCATGGAAAGCATCAGAGGAGCAATGACAGGTAAAGGAACCCTGGCAACACAGTCAGTGAAAGAATGCACTGGCTCAGCTACTCCTCAGACTATTAAAAGACAATTATTAGATCATCTGTGATGTGAAGCCCACCAAAATGAGTAACCAAAAGAAATTCCCCAGAAAGCCATGATAAGTAAGTGGAGTATTGTCTAAAGGTCAGCAGGATTTCCTATAGGACACAGGGAGAAGAGAATTTAGGGACAAAGCAAAGACACTGGGGTTTGTATAAAAATGAGTATTGGGCATTTTAAGAAGATTGTGGAAATGTGTGAAATTTATTATGGGATGTGTAGGGAAAGGATCAAAGGCAGGGATGAAGGTGGATTGGAAGGAACAAGTAGGGGGACGAAGATCATAAAAGGACTAAATGTCACTGGTTGTGTGTAAGCAACCTGTTGGTCAATGCACTTGTCTGAAGAAGTCCTCTGCCTGATCACTGCAGTCTGTCCTGTCTTCTTATGATATTCTGTTCCTTTCCATCATGTGTGTGCCCTCTGTTCTCTGTGTGCATACCTACAAGAGCCACTAGTGAACTTCAAGCTGGACTAGCCAGTGAGAAGAGTAAGGGTTGTGACTACTGGAGAGAATCAAATTGCGCTGTGCATATTCTAAAAGAAGACTCTAATCTTTATCAGCTGAAAATGTGGAACAGAAGTGTACAGTTCGTGTTTCTGTGACTGCTGTTTTCATCTGTGTGACCACCTGTGTTTGTTTGTGAATCAGGATTATGTGCTCAGATTCACTACTGGCAGAACCTGAGGACACAGAGCCAAAGCACCCTAACGTTCATCTGGCAGGGACAAGAGGACATCTCAATGTGAAAGAGGTGGTGCTATATGTGTCAGGGAACTGCATAAGTGAGTTACTCCACAATGCAATGCAAGTCAGGAGATGAAGGTGACAACAAAGCAGGCAGGGCACTGACAAAGATCCAGGACCTGAAAAAGAAGAGCAGGTCTGGTGCTGGAAACCAGGTTCAGCCAACAGTCTGGCTGTAACTGGACGAGACCATAGTGATGAGGCAGGTCCAAGGTAAAACCAAGACATCAAGTCAGTAAGGCAAGCTCAAGGTCAGCAAGGCACAAGACCAGGTACACCATACTTGCCAGTGTAGCCCAGACAAGACCGTGGGTAAAGGCCTGAGTTTAAATGCAACTCCTAAGATGAGGAGTGATGATGCCAGACAAAGATTCTCACACCTCTTTCTTCATTAATTAGCTATTTTTACAAAATTCTGATGCAGACTTACACAGTTGTACTCTACTAGAGTTTACCTTGAACATGGGAAGATAAATTCCTAGCAGAGGCAGAAGAGGTTGTAGAACCTATTGACAAACTCAGGTGTCCTGCAGTAGGTAAGTTGCTAGGTAAAACAGATTTTGTAAAGTAAAACAATAGTTTATTTTGCATCTTCCATCATGTCTAATATTTTTATTTGATACTCTGCCTCTTCTGCTGGTGCAGTGAAGCTAGGTCAATATTGGAGCAGGATGTTGCCATGCTGTGTTCATGGCTTACAAGTGGAAAGAATTCCTGTGCTATAACACAGACATCTAAAAATTATGCCTCTAGTTTTGAACAGTTAGCCTGGAGTATGCTGTCAACAAGTTTGCAGATGATACAAAATTGGGAGGAGTGGTTGATACATCAGATAGATGTGCTGCCATTCACGAGGACCTCAACAAGCTGGAGAACCAAGCAGACAGGAAACTCAAGAAATTCGGGAGAGGGTGCATGGAATTGCACCTGCTCTGAAATAAACCCATGCACTAGTTCATAGAGGGGATAGACCAGGCTGAAAGCAGATTTGTATAAAAGGACTCAAAGGTGCTGGTGGACAAGCAGCTGAGTTAACAATGTGCCTTCACGACCAAGAAGGTCAGCAGCATCCTGGGCTACATTAGAAAGAATGTTGCCAGCAGGTTGAGGAAGGTGATCCTTCCTCTCTACTCAGCCCTGGTGAGGCCACACCTGGAGTCCTGGGTCCAGTTCTGGCCTCCCAGTACAAGAAAGACATGGAAATATTAGACAAATTCCTGCAAAGATCCACCAAGATGGAATGGGTTAGAATTTTCTTCATAGCAGCCTGTACAGTGCTGTGTTTTGGATTTGTGGATAAACCAGTGTTGATAACACACCAATGTTTTGGTTATTGTTGATCAGTACTTGCACAGCATCAAGGCCTTCTCTGTTGCTCACTCTGTCCCACCAGCAAGTAGGCTGGAGGTAGGTAAGAGCCTGGGAGGGGAATAAAACCAGGACAGCTTAACCCAAATTCACCAAAGGGATATTCTATTCCATAGTGCTCGCAATAAAAGCTCAGGGAAAGGAGAAGGAAGGAGGGATATTGGAGGTTATGGAATTTGTCTTCCCAAGTAACTGCTTTGCGTGCTGAGGTCCTGCTTCCCAGGAAGTGGCTAGACATCTGCCTACTGATGAGACATAGTGAATGAATTATTTATTTTGCTTTGCTTGCATACACAGCTTTGCTTCACCTATTAATCCACCTTTATCTTGATGCATAAGCTTTCAACCTCTGCTCTTCTGATTTTCTCCCCCGTCCTGCTGTGAGGGAGAGTGAGAGACTGGGTGGGGCTTAGCTGCTGTCTGGGGTTAACTCATCACAAATGTTTATAAACATCTGGTGGGAGGGTGTAAAGGTGGTATCCTGTCTGTGGTTCGCAATGAATGGGCACAAACTGGAAAACAGGAAATTCTATCTGAATGTAAGAAAGCACGTCTTTAGCATGAGGGTGATTGAGCAATGTAACAGTTCGCCAGAGGTGTTGTGGAGTCTCGACCTGAGGTGGTACTTTTTAGGGTCCAGTACTTTCTGTTTGGTTTATTTCAGATATTCCATGCATGGGTTGTGTAATGTTAATATCAAATTTACTTATTTGAAGATGGTTGATGTTACATGGGATTTCTGACTTAGCAGAGGAACACAAAATATGCTGAAAACACAATAAAAATGTAAGTTACATTTAGCAAAATACAGCAGTTGCAATATACACTTCAATCACAATATCGATGTGATTCCTATTACAGGTCTCTATGATATGGTCACTGTCGTGATGCTGGGTGTCCCCAGTCTCTGGGAAGGAATACATGGGCTGAAGCCAGCTCAAGCCCATTGCTCTCATCGAAATCCTTTTGCTGGTTGTCTAGTTTTTATACTCTGTGGTCTGAGCTGTGTATTCAATCCCTCCATGCTCCTCTGGCCAACTGAGGAGACATTTTCACTACCAGGTGATCCACTCTACAGTTCATAGATGTTTATTGAAAACAAAGGCCACCCTCTGGTCCCCTTTGTGCTGAGATATAGCCAGCTTCTTTGTATTATTCTCTGAGCTTCATGGGCATGTTACTCTTGCCCGTTTCCTCTGAGCTTTTTTATATGGTAGGGGTTTTCACGTTCCAGCCCTAGAGGTTGAGTGAGTCAGAATACTGAAAATACCACAGGGCTGGGGTGTAAGTAACCTGCTCTAGCTGACTATTTGAACAGGAGGCTTGACAAGATGATCTCAAGATCTCCCTTCCAACCTCAACTCCTCTATGATTCTCTAGTCTGTGAATCTGAGATTTATATATCTTAAAGATGCTTATCCCTTACTATTGACTAAAGAAGACGCCTACAGCAAAAATCTTGCTTAAATTTAAATATCTAAAAGATATCCAGACCACTTTTATGTATTTCATAAGTTCCATTTCAATAATGAAGCAATAAACATTACTTTCCACCACCTTATTCCCCTACTGAATACTCTTAGTCATTTTAAATTTATATATCTGTTAAATTACACCCAAAGTGCTCTGTTTCTATCATCAGTAACTACCATGCTGATGAAGACTGTCTTTTATCCCACTGAGGACAGGGAAATATAACACACAAGTAAAAAATTTAAGAGCCAACTAATTTTTCCTGAACTATAGCACAAGAAGAAAGACATACAGAAGTGAAATATACACTCACACAGAACAGCTGTATTCCATTCCCTTTGTTCTGCGGCAATATACCATTTCACATGACATTCTACAATATAGTCACTAATACATTGCCCAGTTACGTATTACATAATTATGAAAATAGACTTTCAAAAAATTTCTGGAAAGAAGACTAGGCTGTCAGAGAGAATTGCTACACCTAAAGCGCCAGCAATTTCTGTTCACCATACATAGTGCTATATTGGATTCCTGTTCCATTTGTTTTGCTTTACTGCAGAACTTATTTCGATGTTCATTGAAACTTATGGTCACTCACATGTTGTTTTAAGTTGTATTGGATACAGCAGACTAGTAAACATCTTCCTTTCCTACTCTAAGCCACCCTAGAAGTCAGGGGAAGGTGGTGAAAGGACAGGGTTCAAACTGTCGAACTTCAGACATCAAGGAACAGAGTTGTCATGGGCTTCCATTATAATCAATGGAGATACATGTTGTAGCAGATGGATCAAAACACCCAGCCTGTGTCTCTGCTCAAATATCCCACTGATGATGTCTTTCAGTCTTTCCTGTGTGTAAGAAAAATAGAGAGATTGAGCTAATTAAAATCTCAGCAGCAAGATACCTAAAATAGATAGTGTTAAAAGTTAGCAATCACTCTTACACTGCACTTTCACTGGTCATCTTTTTTTAAATAGGGCTTTCTTTTTCGAGGCTGTTAAGACGGCACAAGAGTTCAGAACCAGGAGAAACAATCAGTCCCATGCTTGTACAAATTCAATATTAGGTACAAATATTGACCCATTGTGATTACAAATGAGTATCTGTATTGACCTGCTGTTGCAAATTAAAATAAAAGGCCTACTTGCAGTTGGGGAAACTGCTAAATAGACATTGGGACTCCTTGATATACAGGGAATCACTTACACAAAGCGAAAATGAAGAACTGATTCTTCTTTTGTTCTTGAATAAGAGGGTGAGAAGATAATCTGATTCTCTATATTATATTTCTTGCTTCTTACAAAACAGTTGGTTTTTTTATTTTATTTCATGTCACCTGAAAAGCATGCATTATGTATTTCAAATCAACCAAGTTGCATACCGTTTAAATACTTTGGGGATTGTAGTAGCTTTTTGCATCGAAACACTCATCTGAAAACTGTCTGTCTTTCCTTATAAGCAACAGTGCAGTGCTGTGTTCATGGTAAGCATTTCAAAATAACATTTGAAGGTGCCTAAAATGAATGTCCTAGTGCAATTTAAATTATTTACCAACTTTAAATCATATGTATGAAAAAGAATAGTAAATGACTAACACATCAGTAACAAAGCAAGTGATAAATTTAGTGTGGAGTCCAAAACCCGTCAAACTCAAATTTGTAAATGACAGTCCTGGGCCATAAATATTAAGCTCAAATAACCAGAACTAACAATATCAGAAAAGTGATTATGACTGACAGTGTGATCAGAAACACTGCAGATCTCATTAGAAATATTAATTTGTGTCTGGAGTATGTGTTACAAGTCTGCTGCACCTTTCAAATATGAATCTTACATGTGAAATAGCATCTTTCAAGGCTATTTTTACACTACTTGGCTTCTGCCAATGTCACGTATAACTACTAACTATTCAAAGCTGAATTTGCTGGCATTTGTTTTGTTCTTTACATCCCTTCACATTTCATAAACAGAATGGCATACAGTTCTAACAACTTTTCCCAGAGGCAAGAGCATAAAGAAGGTCATAAGAAAAACAAAGCATGTTACCCTAAATGAAAATGAAGACAGGGAATTAGGAAGTTCTAAAGCCTTACAGCTTAAGTTACAACAGAGCAAAGAGCAGGAGAACAAGGTGTTCACCTATGTATTGAAGAAGAGAAGAATTACTTTCTTTCTGAAGGGATTATTTATTTCAGTCTCAAGGCTGATGTGATGCATTGAATACTTGACATTGTTATAGAAAATCAATGGAATTCAATCTCAGAAAGCTGTGTTGCATGCATTCAAACCTGACGGTTGCATAAATCAGTATTTCTGTTTAAAAAAATCCTTGGCTCAAAACAAAGCCACATTCATCTGTATACCTTTTTACTTCTTTAATGACAAGTGTGATTGATATTTTATTTTTCTTCAGAGGGACTTCAGTTACCAGTTGGTATTCAACTGCCCTGTTAACTGAGCAATGAAAGATATCTCTTTATAAAAATCTGATTAAGAAACCTGCCTCCAAAGCATTTTTACTTGTAGAGCTTTTTCACAAAAGGACACGGAGGTGAAAGATTTTTATGGTGATAGAAAAAGCAACATTACCTTTTTTTCATTCAGATTAGGTAAAGCACTTGCATCACACAGCTGAGGTATTCCTATTGTCTCTGTAATAATTACAATATGATAAAATGGTACAGTTTTTCAGGTATTGCTAATATGCCTTAAAATAATTCTTAAGCCAGTGTACTTGGTTTAAAAAAAATTTACATCAAAACTGATGTTAAAAGGAAGAGAAAGAGAGGAAATAAATGACATTTCTATACAGTATATATAACCATTGGGCCAGATGTTCAGGAAGTGAAAGTCAATTATGGCAGCCCATAAATTATTATAATCACTTTTTTTATATATATACGTCTCTTATTTCAGGGGAACTATTCTGATTTACTAAAAGAAAGGATATAGTATTTTTAGACCAGACCAGATCACTGATACATCACTTTTTCAGGATTAACCCAGTACCTGAAGATACAGGAAAAATGAATCATACCTATTTTGACAGTTTTATCTGGGGAGCAGTGCAGTGATGTAGGCTGAGAATTGTTTCTAATACTTCAGTGATAATTTTCCACCTGCCACAGAACATTTGGCTAGTCTCTTATCTCTGTTCTGATTAAAATCATAAAGATTGATTTTCTATTGATGGCCTATAACTTTAATTGACATTCAGTGTCATTCTGGGTAGTTTTCTATTAATGAATAGCCTAAAGGAATTCTAAACCTCATAATTGTTTAAACAAATTTATGCTATGTAAGTTTTCTGTCACTTCATCATCGTTGTTTCTCTTAGTTTTTCAAAAATATCTATCTCAGGCATATGTCTTGCCATCTCTACTTCCTATTGTCTCACAACTTCTATGTTAAAAGAGTATAGAGGGAATGTGGCTTGATTTATAAATATGTCCCACTACAGGTCTTTATTACCTAAGGCAAGATTATAGATATGTGCTTTGTACTTACCTTTACAGCTGAAGAAAAGAATTATGTATCTTTTTAGTGTCTACAAGTGCCCATTCTAAATCACAGAATCACAGAATCACAGAATCACAGAATCAGAGAATCAGAGAATCACATAATCACAGAATCACGGAATGGTAGGGGTTTGGAAGGGACATCTGTGGGTCGTGTAGTCCAACCCTCCTGCCAAAGCAGGGTCACCTGCAGCAGGCTGCACAGGACTGCATCCAGGCGGGTCTTGAATATCTCCAGAGAAGGAGACTCCACAACCTCCCTGGGCAGCCTGTTCCACTACTCCGTCACCCTCAGAGGGAAGAAGTTCTTCCTCATGTTCAGACGGAACTTCCTATGCTTCAGTTTGTGCCCATTGCCCTGTGTCCTGTCGCTGGGCACTACTGAAAAGAGTCTGGCCCCACCCTCCTGACACCCACCCTTCAGATATTTGTAAGTATATATTAGGTCCCCTCTTAGCCTTCTCTTCTTCAGGCTGAACAAGCCCAGCTTCCTCAGCCTCTCCTCGTAGGACAGATGCTCCAGTACCCTCACCATCCTTGTAGCCCTCCGCTGGACTCTCTCCAGTAGCTCCTCATCCTTTCTGAACTGGGGAGCCCAGAACTGGACACAGTACTCCAGATGAGGCCTCACCAGGGCAGTGTAGAGGGGAAGGAGAACCTCCCTCGACCTGCTGGCCACACTCTTCCTAATGCATCCCAGGATCCCATTGGCCTTCTTGGCAGCCAGGGCACACTGCTGTCTCTTGGTCAACCTGTCATCCACCAGGACACCCAGGTCCCTCTCCACAGAGCTGCTCTCCAGTAGGTCCGCCCCAAGCCTGTACTGGGGCATGGGGTTGTTCCTCCCCAGGTGCAGGACCCTGCATTTGCCTTTGTTGAACCTCATCAGGTTCCTCTCTGCCCAACTTTCCAGCCTATCCAGGTCTCACTGAATGGCAGCAC
>Ga0065711_1045344_pt1 | contig 13547 bp, 29 predicted proteins | sample Hoacrofraction12_FD_59098 | JGI IMG/M metagenome (GOLD analysis project Ga0065711, IMG submission 59098) | Hoatzin crop microbial communities from Cojedes, Venezuela - Epithelial fraction 12 v2 (version 2) | ecosystem: Host-associated > Birds > Digestive system > Esophagus > Crop | place...
GCTCGGGGCCGCCATCTTGGGAATGGCGGGAAGGGGCGGCCCTGAGCTGAGGGGCTGGAGCAGGGGTGCTTGGGGGGGGCTCAGACCCCAACCAAGGGGGCTGATGGGGTGCCAGACCCCGACGGGCTTTAAACCCCCCACAGAATGGCCCGGAGGGGGCTGCACCCCAAAACCCGGGGCCCGGGCGATGCTCCGGGGTCCGCAGCCCCCCGCGACTTGGCCGAAGGCAGAGCCCAGCCCAGCCCCGGGCCCCCCTCAGGATCCCCACGGGAGTGCAAATAAACTGCCCACAAGCCAAAGTGCTTCGTTTTTCCTAATAGTTTAATTAGACTTTAATGATTTATTGCTCATCTGCAAGGATTAATATTGCATTCATTAAAAATCATTCATATACAAAATAAACCTCTCCCTCCCAGCCCGGCGCTGCCACCGCCATCCCGGGCTCCCCTCCCCGCAACATGGCTTATACAGAGATGGAGCCCTTAGGCCGAGGGGTGACCCTAAGGGGGACGGGAACAGGGGGTCCGTGACCCCCCACGAGCAGGGGACCCTGCTCCCTCCCCGCAGACGCCCACCCCGGCTCACCGAGCCGGGCACGAGCCCCTCGTGAAGGTAGAGGGGACCCTAAAATCCACGGGGCGAGCGAGCGACCCAGCCACAGCCCAGGAGGGGACCAGGCAGGGCGAGAAAGAGGAACAGCCAAAGGACAAGGAGCCGGAGGGGTAAAGAGGGGGGCGATCAAAGCCACGGCGTCCCTCTCCTCTTCCTCCCGGCCCCTCGAAGGAGCTTTGCACCCCCCGACCCTGCAAAGCCCCAGACGGGGGGCACCCAGCCAGCGGCATGGCAAAGGCAGCCCCGGTCTGCGGGACAGGGCGGCTGGAGGCGAAGGAGCAGCCCCGGTTGCGGGTACCACAGCATCTCCATTGCCCGTGTACCGGGAGATGCAGGCAGCGGGGGTTCCTCCTCCCCTCCACGCTCTGGCCTTGGCTGAGGGAAGAAAGAGACAATTTGAGGAGGATAAAAAAGCCAAGAGAAACCTCACAGGGTTGCAAGGGGCTTCCCCCATCCCGGGACAAGCCACAAGAGATGGAAAAGAGAAACGTGTCACCGCTGAGGATGGGGAAGGGGATGAAGGAGGCGATGAGAGCGGCTGAAACGCACTGCGAGAGGGCAGGGAAGAGTGAGGAAGCCTCAAGCTTGAGGGCCAGGGCAGCGATGGGGAGCCGAGGGCTTCGCGCAGGGGTCTGTGGTGCAGAGGGCCCAGGCTGGGGTACGGGGAAGGCTCATCTCTGTGTCCGTCTCAAAACGTGAAACACCCCCAAAAAACCCGCCCGGATACCCTTAAAACCACTCCACGCTCCTCGGTGGGAGATGGGGCTGCTCGGACGCAGCGAGCGCCCGGACTCGGCAGGCAGCCACATCCCCGACGCTTCCCCTCGCTTTAAAACATCTCTTTAAGAAACAAAAAGGAAAAGAGGGGGGGGAAAAAAAACCCAAACAAACAAACAAAAAAATGCTTTTAACTCAATTAAGGTGCAGTTTGGCTAAAAAACCTAGGAGAGATGAGGATATGCTGGGCAAGCGACCCCCGTCCAAATTCAGATTAGCACCCCGAAACAGCGAACTCCCCCGTACCCGGCCGGCCCCCAAACCTGGGCCAGCAACCCCCAAACCCGGGCCAGCGACCCCCAAACCCGGGCCAGCTCGGCACGGGGGGCTGGGGGACAATCACCCATTCGCGAGGTGGCCAGCAGGCGACACTCTGCTCCCACGCAGCGCTAGGAGCGATGATGTAGCAGCTAAAACTGGGCTCTTTAAGGCAATTTAGAAGTTGCAGATAATCCACACAAAGAAAGAAACGTAAGAGAAGGTAGAACAGCATCTCCGTATCTGCAGGGATCACGGCCGAGACTAACGCAGGCTGGAAAGGTGGGGGGCAAGGGGAAAGACATCGCTGCAGGAATGAATCGCCCTTGGCATGGCAGGAAAGGGAAACCCTCTCTGGGAGCCAGGGCTGGGAGCCACCAGCGGCTTCAGCCACATGAAAGCAAGAAGCGAATCCCAAGTTGTCTGCCAAGATCAGAGATGTGATCACGGACAATGATGAAACCGAGGGGGGAGAGGGGGGGAAGTGACCTTAGAATCACACTGATAAATGTAAAAACAGGTTCCTTTGTTGGTTTTTAAAAAAAAAAAAAAAAAAAAGGGAAAAGGTAAACCAAAATAAAAATGATCTTTAAAAATAATCTCTCTAATGTTGCCTTGTGTGGTCTGGTCCTTCATGGGTATGGTCCATCAGTATCTGGAAGAGAAGGGAGGGGACAGTGAGGCCGTGGGTGCCTGGGGACACAGCACCTGGGAGCTGATGCTGTCCCCGCGCAAGGAGATGCCCCAGCGGCACCCACTGGGTGGGGGGGACAGCAGCCCCCTGCCCCGGCCGGCACTGACCTGTAGTAATTGGGTTTGAAAGGCCCGTTTTTGTTGAGTCCCAGGTATTTCGCCTGATCGTCCGTCAGTTCCGTCAGGTGGGCGTCGAACGAGGGCAGATGCAAGCTGGCGACGTACTCGTCTGGGAAGGGGGAGAGGAAAGGGGGGATCAGGGGGGGCACGACCCCCACTACACTGCCGGGGAGATGACGTATGGACTCCTCACACGGCAGGACAAGGGCCAGGGCACCACGCTGGGGCGGGCGAGGCGGTCCTTGCCGCCTAGCACCACGGATTCACCGCCACGTAAGCAGCGCTGAGCCCGAGCCCCGGCGCTGAGCAGGGCTGGGTGTACACCAAAAAGCGCAGGCGTCGCACGAAAAACCTCAGAGCAGGAAGGCTGCAGGCTAAGGGACGCCTGCCACGCTGCAGAACGTCAGGGAAAATAAATGGAACGACCTGCACGTATTTTAAGGCTGCTGCCTCTGATGGGTTCCCTGAACCCATTCTCTCTCCGGAAGGTTTCTCCAGCCCGGGTTTGAGTTTCTCCTTGCTTCCAAAACTGCTGGCCCACAGCAGCCCAGGGGTAAGTCAGCCTGGGCTCCCTCCACTCACCCATCTTCTTCGGCAGCAGGTACACGTCCTGTTTGTAACGGCCCTCGGGAGCGTTGTAGAGCTCAATCAGAGCCAGAGCCTGCAGAGATCACAGGGGACAGCACGGGGACAGTCAGGGACAGCCACCACGCCAGGCAGCACCCGCAGCGGAGATAAGGGTTTGGGAGCCTGAGGGAGGGGGCATTTCCAAAACGCTTGAAGGAAAGGCTTCCTCCTAGGGGTACATCCCTCTCCGGGTCTCCGTGACCCCACCAGTGCTGGGGGAGGACCAGAGACAGGAGATGAGATGCCACCCAGCTTGTCTGCAGCATCCGGGCTGAACGCACCGGGGAAAACCGGCACAGGAGGAGGGAGGAGAGGGCAGCAGCTCCAGTTCTCTGAAACTGCACGGCTGCCACATCACACAGCGATGAAGGGATTGCTCGTTGTACGCTGGCGGCATCGCTCCAAACCCCACGGCCGCTCCTCCAGCAGGAACAGAACCGCGTCTCCCCCGAGTGCCGCTTCACGTCGCGGAGAGCCGGGTCCGTAACGCAGCCCCGGTCCCGCCGGTTCGGACCGACGAGTGCGAGGGTGAGGAAGCTCCCCGCCGTCAGCGCGGCTGTCCTCCCCACCACCGGCCCCTCCGGGTCTCCAGCCCAGCGGGTTTCTCCCATCGCTCACCGAGCGAAGGCCGCGCCGGCCTCGGCTGCTCGCACGGCCAGCACCGACCGCAGATCGCGGCCAAATTTAATGATCGTTTTCTTTGGAAAGGCAGAGGCACGACAAACGGCGCCAGATACGAGCTGCGTCCGCCCAGCTGAGCCGGCACTGATGCCGGGGAGCGTTTTAACCACTGACCTCCAGATCCCCAAAACTCATCCCAGGGTTTTTCGGGGGGTTTTTTTGTGCTGAAGAAATCAAGGAGTCCAAAGACAAAACAAAGCCTTGCTCTGAGGTAAGCTTGAACCTGTGCTAGGGGAGCTCTTACAGCACAGCAGGAGCTCGGCCATGAAGCCTGGATCTTCTAAAAGCTCTCCCCCAGCTGTAACCACAGCAGGAAGTTCACGCCATCATTAACGGCATCCCAGCCAAGAGCTGGTGGCTACGGTATCTCTGGCACTGGTGCCATCCCAAGGACCCATCCAGCTGTGTGTTCCCAGCTTCTCCCAAACCGTCCCCACCCCGAGGCTCATGCAAGGCCCCCACGGCACCCCCCACCCCTCGCGCCCCAGCCCGGCAGCATACGGACCTGAGTGGTGGCCGTGATGGAGAGAACGAAGGTGGGAACCGTGGAGCAGCTCAGGTTGAGAAGACGGCCCTAGGAGACAGCAGGAGGAGTCTGCAGAGAGCCGAACTTGCTCCCAAAGCCAAATCGAATCCAGGCTCAAGATAGGATTCACTTCTGCCCCTCCCTGGGGCAGGGGGCAACTACAGTGCAGCGATTCAAGGGCCACCTACGCGACCAGACCATCCAAACCCTGCCTCAGCTTCCACCCTAACCCTTAGCTTTAAGGCAAGGAGATTCTGTGGTCCCCAGAGCCAGTTCCTGCTGCTGCCTGGAGAGCTCAGGTGGGAAGAGGAGACACCCAGCCAGTTTGCTGCACGGGAAACCCTGCCAAAGCCAGAAGCAGACGGCGCTTGGCTGATGGGGATGGCTCCCGGCTCAAAGAACGGAGCCAGACAGCACCTCTGTGACTGCATGTGGGGCGTGACACCTCCCCTGCCTCCAGCAAAGGAAGAAGAGGAAACAAATCCAGAAACCCTGAACTCTGAACCTCCTCCTAGGTACGAAGTGTCCCAGCACCTTTCCACCCGTTAAATCTCTGTTACAAACTCTGGCACGCAGCGATTTCCTGACAGAGGCCCAAAGCAACATCGCGGCACAGCTCCCAGCGCACCTCGGCCAGCAGCACCACCCGCTTCCCATCCGGCCAGATGATGTGGTCCACTTGGGAGCGGACCCGCTCCCAGGTCAGCTCCGGGGTCCGGAGGCTGGTCTGCAAGAGCAGGAGGAAGAGGCTGGAGTCACGGCAGGAGGACAGCGGGGCGGACGCAGCCGCCGAGGCCGCGGGCACTCACCACATCGATCTCGGTGTTGGAGTGGCCCATGTTGCACACGATGCAGCTGTTCTTCATCCGATCCAGGTGCTCTCTGGTCACCACGTTCTTGTTTCCTGCAGGCAGAGAGGGCACAGATGAACCCAAGGCAGTCGAAATACAAACCCTCTGATTCTCCTTCCCTGCACTTGAGTCAGACAAGCTCTGCCTGGGGCAACACCAGATGAACTTCCACCAGGATGAGAGCCCTCCTGGCTGTGACAACAGAGAAACACGTGGGATGAGTGCTGATCTTTGGTCCCACCAATCAACCAGGCTCTGGGAGACCCCAAAACATCTTGGGACACATGGCTGTGATGTCCCTCCTCCCAGGGGCTGAGGAGGACTGTGGCCAAAGAGCAGACGGCGGGGGGGAGGAGGAAAAGCTCTTGCCAGAGCACAGCTACTGCTCTTGTAAAACTCGCAGCATGTGGCAGCGAGGCGTCCTCCACCCCCAGCTCCCCCAGAGCCCTCGAGACACCCGCTTGGGAACGACTGCTCCTTCTCAGCCTGCTCCACGGCTCACCCACGACCTCCTCCATCCCTACCTGTGCAGGTGATGACGACATCCACCTGACGGATTACTTCGCTCAGCTTCACCACCCGAAATCCGTCCATGCTGGCAAAAAAGGGGGAGAGGGACCACGATGAGGAGGGGAAGCCTGTTCCCTCTCGGCCCCAAGCCAGGAGGGATCTGCGGGCTGTATTGCTGCAGCAGCTCCGAACTGGTCACGCAGCAGCCGGGCTATGCCTCCACACCCCCAGGGATGCCAGATGCATGAGGAAGGGCTGTGCGAAGGACGCGGCGTCAAACCTGCTCTCTCAAATGTTGGAGGAGCCAGGGGATGTGTGGAGCGTTCAGCCAGCCCTGCAGGAACCCTCGAGCAGCCTTCCCAAGCCAGCCGGGGCAGGTGCCTACTGCCTGGTACCCCACCACTGACCCAGCCCCGAAAGCTGCCCCAGCCCTTCCCCATCACACCCAGTAAGATGTATATTCTCTGAGATGAGCCACAGATCCTCCTGGCTCTGTTTCAGCCTCCATCAGGGTTTAGAGGCCAGAGACCAGATGAAGAGATGCTCGCAAGCAGCACGTAACATCTTACCAGGCTTGGAGAGCGCAGATGGGGTCGATCTCCGTGACGTAGACGATGGCTCCCAGGGCTTTCAGAGCGGCGCAGCATCCCTTGCCGACCTGCCGAGGCAAAGCGTCAGCGTGAAGCTGCGAGTGGTACAACCCCTTCCTTACAACAGCCCGAGCGCGTCCCAGCCTGGGAGATGCTCATCCCGGCCATCTGCCCGACGCCAGGAGCAGCGCAGCGATGTACCTGGCGAGCGGCACTTCTGCCACAAGCCCAGCTCCCCCTCCAAGGCCACCAGCCCTCCAGCACGGCCACTAGCTGCCAGGAACCCTTCTGAGCTCTCCTCCAGCAGGAGATTAAAGCCAGTCTGGATGAGCATGCGCTTCCCCCGCTTGCCTTTAGGCCAAAGGGTTTCTTTGGTATTCAGAGCTGTCCTGCACTGATCGGGGGACAGATCGTCCATCCCACGCTCCCCGCACCAGCATGGGGGAGAGCAGAGCTCCTGTAACAGCATCTCTGACTCCAGCCCTCTCCTCACTACAAAATTAAAGTGAAATCCAGCTCTCCACACCACTTACCCACACCAACACCTGGCTAATCTGCACCCGTACCCATGCTCAGCCCCATTTTCCAATCAGCAAGAGATGCTGCCAGGCAAGAAACACCTCCAGAGACAACCCTCACTTATCGCCCAGCTCCGACCTTAAGTCTACTGAAAACAGCCAGGCAAGGCAAACTGGGACTCCAACCCTCATCCAAAGGGGAAACTAGTGAGGGTGGAAGGACTCCCTTGTTTTGAAGCTGCCCAGTAAAGCCTGGGACAGGCCCTGGAGACTAGAACTCCCGGCACAACTCACGGCTGGAGAATCAGAGGCCACCCCGGAGCGCCTGGGCGAGAGCCAGTGCAGCCTCTTGGTCGAGCAGAGCTGGGCTCCACTGGTGTCTAAATAAATCAGTAAGCATGTTCCTGCCGGGAAGAGCATCTGCAGCTACTGCCAGGCCCTTCACAGCGCGGGAAGACAAACACCCACGCAGACAGCGCACAGATGGAGGGAAGGTGTCAGCTCCCGGCTCTGCGCTCTTCCAGGGCAGAACCGTTTACAAGTTCGTGATACGAGTCCCCTGTGCCAGAACATTATCCACCAGCGAGATGCAGCCTGCCCCTCCGCCTCCTCTGTCACAGGCTTGGTGACAGCCGGGCTGGATGCTGAACTCAGTCCAGGACAGCAGATGGGAGCACCCATGGGTAGTTATAATTCAGGCCAGCGTTCACAGCAACCGTCGTATTTGCAGCCCAGCTAATCTGCAGGCAAACTGGGAAATCTGATGCTTGCTCTCCAGCCTCCCAGCAGGTTCTAGCCAGATCTCCCTGGTAATCGCTCACCAGGTTTGCTCTACCCCTATATCAAGGGCAAGTGGTCTTTGCACAGGGAAGAAGCAGGCCGTGGAGCTCAGGGGAAGGATGGCTCGGGGGCAGGCTGACTCACAGCTCCACTGACTGCCGCTTACGAAACTCACCTCCCCATAACCACAAACCACCACCTGCTTCCCTCCGAACATCACGTCCGTGGTCCTCTTCAGGCTGGGGGACAGAGAGAGACCTGTGTTGGGATTAGTCAAGCGCACACTGCTGACGGCACAGGGCAGCACTCCGCTGCGAGAGCCCCCAAAACCAGGTCCTGCAAGCACACAGCAAGGGCAAAACAGCGCAGAGCCCGATCTTGGCTCAAGAGGAGCCGGAGCCAAACCCATCGGTGCGAGAGGGACAGCGCGGATGGGGAGAAGGGTTGGACTCACCCGTCCAGGATGGATTCCCGGCAGCAATACAGGTTATCAAATTTCTGTTTGGTGACAGAGTCATTCACGTTCATGGCTGGGACACACAGCTTCCCGGCCTTGGAGAGCTGGTACAGCCTGGAAGAGGACAGAGGCAGGTCAGAGCAGAGAGCAGCAACGCAGCAGGAGATCTCCAGATCAGCCTTCCCAAACCTCCTACCTGTGCACACCAGTCACACTCTCCTCCACAATCCCTCGGATCTTCTTGAATACGTTGGGGTATTTCTTATAAACCCAATGGGTCAGGTCCCCGCCGTCATCCAGGATCTAGAGAACAGGCAAGAGAAGAGCATGGAGCAGTCAGGCCTTCCACTGGGAAAAGCACTTGCTGGGGACAAGACGGGGAAAAAGAGATGGAGAGCATCTTCAGGCATGGATGGAGGGCTGTTTGGGCAGAGGTCTTGGGGCCAGGACTCCTGGGTTCCCCTCGTTGCCAGCAGCTCGGGGACTCCTCCAAAACACAGAGGATTTCTTACCCCCTGCGTTGGAGCTGATGGATCCTAACCAGGTTTTCTGCCCCTGCTATTGCTCTGCAGCCTGGAAACGCGACCACAGGCAGCACTAACTAAAGATGCTGAGATCAGAAGGACGCCGCAACATTCATGCCCTGAAAGCAAACAGTTGAGAGGAAAGGCTGCGGGAGCCGTCACGGCCCACTAGCGCATGCTATCGCATCATCAGTGATCACAGACCATGCATCAAGGCAGTGAGAGGCATCATCTGCTTTCAGCAAAAGAAAGATCCCCTGCAGAGACCCCTCTCTCTTTGGGAGAGGGTGGACGGGATCTGTGTCGGGAGAGGAGCGGCTGGGGCAGCTCCCGTAGGGCTGACCCTGGGGGAGAAGAGGTCCCATGGTTTCTCGACTCGTTGGCAGCTCTGGCAGGAGCTGCTCCCATGCCACCGGGCTGTACCAGCTCGGGACACGGTCTCTGCAGCTCCCACAACGCCCACGGTGGCCTTCAGCCCAGCGCTGGCTGCCGTTCCCCGGCACCCCCGCTTTAACGGGGGCTCAGAGGCCTTTGCAACGCCAGCAGATGCCCAGGCAGCCCCAGCAGCCTCCCAGGAACAGCCCCAGGGAAGGAAGGGTGAGGAGCACCCAGTGACCGCTCCACGGAGGAGGAGGAAGGGCTGGAACAAGGCTCATTACCATGTTGGCCTGCCAGCCATCTACGTTAACACAGCGGTCAATGCACCACCAGAAGTCATCCTCCGACTCCCCCTTCCAGGCAAACACGGCAACACCTAGAAGAAGAGGAGCACCCTTGGCATCTGCTGAGTTTGGCAGAGCTCTCTCCTGCTTGGCCAACTCAGAAAAGCCACAGACAGGAGGGCCAAAGGACCACGCAGAGATCAAACCGCAGCCCACAAAGGGATCAGATCTGCTTATCCGTCCCTAAAAGATATTCGGTCCGAACCATCCCCCAAACCAGGCAGCTGGGACGAGGCCGCAGGGCCAGGAGGGGCTGGCAGGGCTCTTGCGTCCCCGGCCTCGGCTGCACTCACCAGCTTCTGCCAAGGCAGCCGCCACTTCGTTCTGGGTGGAATAGATGTTACAGGCAGACCAGCGGCACTGCGCTCCCAGCGCGCACAGCGTCTCGATCAGCACCTGCGAGACAGCGGGGTGAGCGGCCACGGGCACAGGCACGACAGCGCGGGGCTCCGGGCACGGCCCTGTGACACGAGCAGCGACCAGAGACCGGCTCCAGCACACACTGCCCTGGAGAAACGCGGGCAGCAGAACATTTCCAAGATGTTTCCAGGTCTTAAGAGACTTTCTTCCCGGGGGTAAAACGGGTCTGTCGCACCCCAACACCCCAAACAGGCAGCCACTCACCGCAGTCTGCGCTGTGATGTGGGTACAGCCCACGATTTTAGCTCCAGCCAAAGGCTTCTCCCCTTGAGCGCGTTTCCTGAGTGAAATCAGAGCAGACATGTCTGCAAAAAGGAAGAGAGGGGTTTGAATGATGGCTTGGTCCAGAGAGGCCCCTCTCTGCCAGACCTGTTCTCCTTTCTGGGGTCTCCCAGGCTACGTCCAGCCCCACAGTTTTTGTTCTAGTCGTTACACAGCCAGGGAGAAAACTCCCGGGGAGAAAACTCCTCATCACTACCCCGGCAGGTCTGTCCAAAATGGGAGCAAAACACTAGTGTCATTTGTCACTTGACCATGGAACAAGAGAGGTCTGGGACCAGCACTGCCCAAAGAAGGCATCCGGTGTGCCCCAGCTAAGGACAGCCACCGGCCCTGCAGCCAGAACACCACCATGGAGAAGCACCAAAAGACGCAAACAGTGCTGCCACGTCTCAGAAGAGCTGCTCTAAACGTGCCTGGATTATCTTCCCCTTCTACAGCTTTGGCAGCCTCTGTGTAAAAGGAGCCCGAAAGCAAAGTTACCCAATCACCCCACTGGAAATAGTAACTCCGCTTCCCGCAAGCCCCAGGGGAGGGGTTGGGACTGTCAGCTTTCACGTCTCCGAAGGCGTCGCAAGATCCTTGCCCACTGAGGTTTCTCCTCCAAAGCCACCAGAACATTAAACCCTGCAAGAGCCCTGCTGTCGTTAGAAAATGCATGCCACGCATCCCTGACGTTTGCTGTCACGTCTAGCTCTTCCCCACATAGTCTGCTGATTCAAGGGGGAAAGGCAGCGCAGCCGAAGCTGTGGCATGAGCCGTGGAATCGCCACGGCCCAGCTCTGGTCTCCAGAGAGCACGGCACCCGGCCGCGAGCCCCACGAGCCCCACGCCCCGCTTTTACCTTGTTCAGCGATCTCGATCTCCCGGCGCCCAAACTCTGCCTGCTTGATGTTCTTCACACAGAAGTTGCTGCTGCCTTTGGAGTTGGTTTGTTGCTTCTCTCGCGGGGACACCTCGTCGTCAGAGCTGTCCGTGTAGGAGGCAGCTAAAGCCAGGAGAGCAATGCACGTTACCCCAGGACCTCCTACCCTTCAGGTTTCTGCTCCGTTTTGCTTCCCAGCTTTCACACACACACCCTCCTGGCTCAAACTACAAGTCTCATAAGGAAAACCAATGTCCAAGAGGAATTTTGCACACTTGCTCCCTGAAACAACCCAGAACTACCGGAGTTATCAACGGGTAATCAATGCCTGAGCTTCAGGAACCCCCAGAACGATCCCCTCCACGTCTGAGTACCACACAGCAGCACGGAGCATCCTGATGTGCGGTGTGAGCAGCGCATCCACAGCCCAGCGCCGGGTTTGGGAGAGGACCAGGCACAGGCAAGGAGCCCAGCACCTACCGGAGCTGTAGCTGTCGGTGGAAGACTGCGAGATGGAGCGGGACAAGGACCGACGGCCCGTCTTGGTTGGGAACTTGCTGAACTCCTGCATGTCATCTGCAAATTGGATTTGCTGGAAGTGCAAAGAAAGAGAAGTGCTAAATCAGCACGTGCTCCTGATGGCGCATCATCTTTCCGGGCTATAGGGGCCTGTGGCTCCCTTCAGTCCACCCTGACCGCTGTAGTCATAGAAATGAGCATCACCAAACGCATCAAGGAACAGATCTGTGGCTAAAAATGCCAAAAATTGAACCCCCTCCTTTGCCTGACCATTTCTGTCACCAGAAGGTTAAAGCAGATTTTACGCCTAACACCTGAAGATCAAACCACAGCACCCAGCAAGGCTGGAAACATCCCCTTTATCCCACCTCCAGCTCTCTGAGGCTCCTCCAGGAAAGCCAAGTTGCTCGTACAACACAAATAGCGGGCAGCCCTCCTCACCAGCCCTGTGCTGGGAGAGCCCCCGCCCCAACCCCAACCGGTCCCGACCGATTTCTGCCCAAAAGCGCAGCAGCAAGAATGCTGGGGTGGTCCCGGCAGAAACTCAGACCCCTGCTGCTTCCAGGCTCTTCCCCAGGAGCAGAGCATCTCGCAGGTTAAAAACACGGCGCATCCTTCCAAAACCAACACTAAAAGCAGGGGAGGGTGGGGGAACTCAGCAAGAGAGAACATTTCAACAAAAAGTAGTTGATGTTGCACTGCCTTTCAGTCTCCTCTGCGTTAGAGATGTTTCCATTGTAAGAGAAGCCCTAAAACAGCCACCCCTCCTTCCCCTCTCGGCCAGAGGCAACCCAAGGCTCCGGCACCTACCAGAAGCTCATCCAATTCAAGTGCTTTGGGCCAAAAGGAGGGGACAAATTGCCCCAAACTGCTCAGCTGTGGCACTCATCCCATGTGCCCAGCCAGCAAAAAGCCTTATTGCTGCTTCCACACGAGGAAGACAACGGAGATGAAAGGGAATCGGGAAAAGCGCCAGCGAACCCAGCCCGGCTGCCCCCCTCGCCGGCATGCCACCACGCAGGAGACCCTGACAAAGAGCCCCGGCGCGGCCTCTTCCCTCTGATCGCGTCGCTGCAGGATTTCATTTTGCCACTTAACAGGGATGAGACGTCGTGGCAGGGAGTGGGATTAACAAAGCATCCCCACAGGCCCAGGAGACCTCGAGAAAAGTCCTGAAGAAATCAAGTTGATGGAAGGAGACAGGCCACAGTGGCCTCAAGGAGGGGTTTTCCATGCCACAGCCATCCCAAAAGCTCCCCAAAAGCTTTGATGCAGGAAATAGCCTTCAAGGGGAGAAGAATGAAACGATTTAGTTGAGGGGATCCATCCCAGAAAGGAGGAATCTGCGCAGGCTGGGGTGTCGGCAGCGCTAGCACGGCTGTAAAACGGAGCCACGGTTCCTGGCGAAACCCAGCTGATGGGCCAAAAGCAGCATCGGTCTTCTGCTCAGGGGGGCAAACGGGGACATGAAACCCACCGCTCAGGCCAAGGGAGGACACGTGGGGTGATGTGGGGAGAGGGAGGTGATTCCGGCATCCTCTCCGGGAATGGACCGGCACCAGGTCAGGTCCATCGTCACACCCGGGCAGGCACCCCAGGCATTTCTGTGGGTGCTGCTGCTGCTGCTGAAAGGTTTTTAGCCAGCCCCTCCGTACTGGACCTGTTACAGCCTGGTATCTGCTTCCCAGACCAGACTCCCCAGCAGACCCCCGTGCGATTCTGACGCAAACTGCATCAGTTTGCATCAGTGGAAGGAATGGGAACGCTAAATGGAGTTTGCAGGTTTGGTTTTGCAACTGGTTTAGGTCATTTGGTGCAGAGGGAGGAACTGGAGGGCATCACAACCCGCGGCGCTGCTGGGAGAGCTGGTACCGAGAGATAAGAGGTGCAGCAGCACTCTGTGTGCCCTGGGTGCCAAGAAGGCCAATGGGATCCTGGGGTGCATCAAGAGGAGTGTGGGCAGCAGGTCAGGGAGGTTCTCCTTCCTCTCTACACTGCCCTGGTGAAGCCCCATCTGCAGTGCTGTGTCCAGTTCTGGGCTCCCCACTTCAAGAAAGATGAGGAGCTACTGGAGAGAGTCCAGAGGAGGGCTGCGAGGATGAGGAGGTGACTGGAGCATCTCTGCTATGAGGAGAGGCTGAGGGAGCTGGGCTTGTTCAGCCTGGAGAAGAGAAGGCTGAGAGGGGACCTTAGAAATGCCTCTAAATATCTGCAGGGT
>Ga0065711_1045345_pt1 | contig 13547 bp, 3 predicted proteins | sample Hoacrofraction12_FD_59098 | JGI IMG/M metagenome (GOLD analysis project Ga0065711, IMG submission 59098) | Hoatzin crop microbial communities from Cojedes, Venezuela - Epithelial fraction 12 v2 (version 2) | ecosystem: Host-associated > Birds > Digestive system > Esophagus > Crop | place...
CCCCCCCCGTTACGTGAATAATTTGGTTTCTAAGTCTTTCTGCATTTGGTGAGGATGAAGTGGAGATCTGCAAACTTTCCTCTGGATGCCTCCTTGCCTCAGAGTAGCCAGATGCTCAGTAGTTTCGGGATTTCACTAGTGTGTTGATTGTTGAGGTTCCATTTTGTAGCCTCGTTGCAATAAGATTTAAGTCCCTGTATTAAACCCAGAAGTGAGAACTTACTTTGTACTGCAGTCTAAGTGATACTGCAACACAGCAGGAATACACAGTTTTATAAATGTTGCTTAGAAAACAAGCTGTATATTGGACAGGCTGTACTCATTTTTAAATTAATAAAATAACTTTTTCCTAAAAATAAAAAACAAAGATTCCCCTCCCCCCAAAAAAAACCCACATCAAAAAAACCCAAACAATGCAAAAATCAACACAAACACCACTATCAGAAAACAAACTGAAATTCAGTTCTTTCTCAGAGTATTTCAGGGTAGGAAGGTGTTTACTGTGCTGTACTGTGTAGCCGCTCTGGATAATTTTTTCTGTATTTGTGCTTCACTTTTACAGTTTTCCACAAAGCTGCTTTTCTCCAGTAGGCTCAGAATTTTTATGTTAATGTGTACTGCTTCCCCAGTCACCTCACAGTGTCACTGGGGTTCTATAGAGTTCAATGGAAATAATGCCTCTCTTGTTTAGCTTAAGGACAATATGCTACTATAGTAGTTTTATCCAACTTTTTAAATGTGCAAAGCAGTTTGCGTGGTGTATTGAATTCTGTCTCATTCTAATACAGCTATTGTGCGTGTAGGAACAATTAATTGTATATCAGTAAATTATGTTAAATTTTTGTGTGCTTGTTTAATAATATGCATTTTTTTGTAACAGTTACAAATGTTGCTGCTGATGCCTGCTTTAAAAGCTAGTTTTATTAAAATTTATTAAAAATTAAGAGATTGACCTAATACTCATTCAAGTTTATAACTTGTTTGAGCACCAAATATGAAAAGAACGGTTGCATTAAGGTGACCGCTTTATTTTTTTGCAGCTTCTAATTGCTTTTGTTAAACTAGAAAGTCAGTTCTAATAATGCTTTAAGACAATATTAAACTACTGATGTATTTTTTAAAAAGTTAACCAACTGATTTTAGTTTCTTAAGTAGTTGGGAAGTAATTAGAAGGACTCATTACTTTACCTCCAGATGAGCTGACAGGTATGGCTGACCAAGTGCATGGCCTTGCAGCAGCCATAATGTGACTGCTGGAACAGACGTGGGAGGAAATTACGTTCCTGGAGAAAAGACAGCGGTAAAGAACTATTCACTTTTAAAATTCTTTCTGGAGTTGTTCCTGGATACAGCAAGCTCACCTCTTTTGTGCAGTTGACCCTAGACTGAGTCCATTCAAATAGGAGAGACATTTTCATCTGAAAATGGGGGGAGAGACTCAAGCTACGCAAATGGGGAAGGGTCAGTGTTTTACCTGAGAAATGTGACTACAGATTTGCTTTTAATTTTCCGCAAAGACTAACAAGTTGTTCTGCTACCTCTTGCTGTGACTAATTCTGTTAGTTCTAACTAACTGGCCTTGGTTGGCAAGGAATAATATTTGGCTTAGTTTCAAATATTCTAGGACTTCCCCAGTGATTATTAGAATGGAAGGACTGATTGACTCGTGAGTCGATCAGCCTTTATTTCTTTCATGAAGAGTTTTATTAGTAAGCATAGAGAGCGCCCTTCTTTCATTTAATCAGTGGAAGAATTGTTTTGATCGGAATGCGAAGTCTAGTCTTCATTATTAAAAGATATTTCTGAAGTGTCTTAGCAAGAAAAAACTAATTCCAGTTAACACATTCCTCATTTTATGAGGCAAAATAATGTAGCATTCCCGTTTCACCTTCAAGATGAGTTTTTGCATTTATAAAGTACTTTGATCAAGAACAGTTATTTCAGTTATAGTCTTGATACAGATGTTATAGTTATTTTTCTTCATACATTTTCTATTTGTTCAAATTATTTTGTGGCTTTGATATGCATCTTTGAGGTTTTTACATAGTATTCTTGGTGTTTAAACTCAAAGATTATTTGAACACTTTCAAGTAGCTTTAATCAGTTTCTGAAATATTTAATTAGAATTATTTTTTAAAAGGAAAAGCTAAATATTTCTGTTATTTCCTCTAAAAAGAATAACTGAAAAGTGAAATAGATTTTTTTGAAAACTAACTCTAGTTTAAAAAAAAAATCTATGATGTGGTGCCACAGGGCTACTATACATTCTGTTTTCTGTATTAATGTCTCATTTTATCGATACTAAAAATGTGTCATTTGTGATCTTTAAGATCTTATTTGTGCTTACTCATTTTCTCCCTAGGCTTCTCAGTTTTTGTAATTGAAGAAGGGTTGCTGGTAGAGTGTCCTCTGAGGAGCTTTTTTCCTTGGAATTCTCTCTAGGCTATGGTTTGATGTAGATCACTTGCTGACTTTAAGGACACGTTGAAGTACGTATTTGTTTTGCCTTGATGTTGACAGGAGGTGGATGGATGGGTGGATTAGCATGTAAGGGCAATGCATGGTATTGACTGTTGAGCATAGGTACAGGCCTTTCTTATTCCGAGGAACAGAAGCAACATTTAAATAGTCTTACAGCATAATGGACATTTTAAAAAGTCCCATAGTTTCTTTACTCTCCTGGAAAGAAGGATAAAGGAAAGTAAGGTAACTGGTGCTAGTAATGTCGTACAGTGTCTAATCTGACTGTCTTGGATACCACAAAGATGTGTCTTGGTAGAATAGACAGGACCGATGAATAATACTTTAGAAAGAGATTAATAGGAAGGAAAAAATATTGAGATAAAGGAAGTGGCACTAGAGGAACAGTAGTGACATCAAAAAGGACAAAGTGTTCAGTGAGGAAAGTAATACTAAAACTGCAGAATGAAATGGAACCTGAGGTGAATATTTCTAGATAAGAAGGCTAAAACAGAGACATGCCTTTAAAGTCAGCTGAACTTAAAAGCTATGTTGGAAAGCTGGACTTTTGTCGGGGTAGTAGACCTTGGAAAGGACAAGGAAAGGGATATTTATAGAAGAGGAAGAAATGGGCTTGGGGGAGGACAAAGATGTAGGATGTTTCTTTAGGTTTCAAGATGTTATAGGAGGCTGAACTTGCCAGGAACAGATAAATCACTTCTTGATAACAGATGATTTTGAACAAGGAGTGGAATTAATTCTGAGATTTCCAGGGTGGTTTTAGACAACAGTGAGTAGAAACCAACTGATTGGAGTGGAAAACAGAAAGAAAATAGCGTGGACCTGTGGGAGCTTTTTGCTGGTGATTAGCAGTCGCTAGCTTTTGCCATCTCTGTAATTGCCTGCAAATTAAATAAATGGTTGGTGACAACCGTTAGCATCCTAACTTTGCCTGGCATCTTAATTTACCTTGTTGGCTTATTTACGTTCTGAATAGCTATGCCTGAATAGCTGTTATCTGTGAAGACTCTCATTCCTGACCAAAGGGAGTCATGGTCCTAACACACGTAAACTATCTGGCTTGTGCTCTTTGAAAGGAGGGTGATATACGTATGGATTGAGGAGGAAAATGTTGCATGAATTGGATATGGTTTGCTGAACAGGTGATTCCTAGTGTGTGGAAACAGAGAAAAGAGGAAGTGGAGAAGCACGCAGCATCTTCAACATGCAAGATAAAGGTGGGAGACTGAAAGACTCCTGCATTAGAAGGAAAACACTGGAATAAAAACGGGTGGGAGCTACATCATGAGAGGCAAAGAGTTGCTGGTGTAAGCGGGAAGCACGGCATGCATATGCACACCATCACTTTTATGGAAAGTTTACAAATACTTAGAATGGAAGGAAAACTATATATACTATTTGTTTTGTAAATACAAATTTGTGTAATGATATCTCTCTAGTGAAATGTGGACAACTTAGCGATGTGATCAAAGGCTGCTATGTGCTGAAACAGCAATTCATGACAAGTTAGCACTGGGTTTTTTCATTCAAGACTCAGCATTTTGGATGGAAAATGAGCAGATTCCTGAATAAGACTAATAAGAAAAAGAAGCTGTGCAACTTTCCTTGAAGTGGAATGATGTGGTTCCTTAGAACAGTTGTAGTGGGTGTCCCCCACACCCTCCTTCTCAGAGCAGTCAGAGCTACCATTTACTAATTTAATTTTGTGTTACTGCCAATGCAGGCCTCACCTAATCAATCCTTCTGAAGTGCAAGTAGCCTTTTAATTTTTCTAAATGTGGCTTTAGATGATTACTTAGCAAGTTTGCATCTCTCTTTGTTTTGTCACAGATTGCTGCCTAAGCTTTTTATTTTAACATGGTTCTCTAGCTAAGGGGGGAGGGAGTCTCGGTTCATGTAAAATCAAAACTATTGACCAGAAATCTAGCCTGCATTTTCAGAAAGCTACTTAACCTCCAGGAAGAAGAGGTGGTTTTGCTCCTAGATGCTATAGTCTTAAAAATATCCTAAAGTCTAGGAAGTCTCTGTTTAGTTCAATTTAAGCCTGTAAAACAGTGTTTCGAGTAGCTAAATAAAGACATGAGAGTGAATTTGTGATTATATTTAATTATAAAGATGGTACAAAAATTTACATATACTTTTTTTGCAGTATCATTGTTAACATGCACTTACAGACTAATGAGAGTATGAATGCGTTCGTATGCAAAAATATTTTTGCTTATTTTATGCACAGGCTGTAGTGTGAGTGTCCATATTGAGGAATGCAGCCTTGAACATCCACAAAAATTTGCTCCCATACAGTTTGGCTAGAAGAAATTCAAACAACTGAACTACACACTTGCAGGGAAACATAAGTATTAACTAAAATTCTAGGTATCTTTGGGGTTGGTTTTTTTGTTTTGTTTTTTTTTAAGCAAAAAATAATTTATCACAATTGATGGTTAGTAAGTGCCCGAGTATTTCTATTTTATTGCCTTTTGCATTACAAAAGGCTACTCATCGTACTTTATTCAAGCCAGTAGAAATTCACATTAAGTTATTGTACGGATACTTTAGCGCAGCTTTAATTGTCTTGGTTGGTTAGGGTTTTTATGCTTATGTATTGTTTAAAAATGCAGAAAAGCTAGCTGAGCAGATTCAGTAGAAAATCCTTTAAAATCACTCACATTATTAATTGCCCTAGATAAGCATACTTTTCTAAAAAGGTCATACTACATAATGTTGACACAAATAGCTGAGACCTTTTGTAAGCAGTTTACAGTTTGTTGACAAATAGGCAGTCAGAGTTCAGATTAGAATAAAACATTTCTCTTGGTTATAAAGAAAATAGGATTTATTTGATAATGTCCTGAATTTTGGGGAAAAATAATCTGGATTTTACTGATTAAGTAGGTGAGTATGCATTGGGAAGGAGAAAGAATGCCATTTAGTTAGGTTATATGTCAAATGTGTAGTTTCTCTTATAATCTAATACAAGCTTTCTGAGAGTCAGAAACTTAGCAAATGTGATTGTTCCTTTCTAGATTTGGACTTTGAAATAAATCTGTAGTTTCTATAATGCAAATATGCTGCAAAAAAAGAGGGAGATATGCACTGACACCAAGTAAAAACACACTTACAGAAATGTGCAGTCTCTGTGGATGATACACAGTCTGTTGGCTGACCAGAAACTTTGGGCTAAATCAAGGCCAATAATGAAATTCAGAGTCAGGTTTATTCCAGTGCCAACACTGCATTACTATCACTGTGTGTGAACACTTTAGATCGGTTAATTATACCCTCCTCTTTGAACGTTTTCATTTGCATAAGGAGCAGAACTTGATAAATCAAATGTAAAATTCAGTGTCTGAGTTATTGGATGGGGTGTTATGTAATCAGAGTTTTAAAAGCAGAAGTTAAAACAAAGTTGGCCCTATAAGAGCAAAGCATTCCAGAAGAATGGGAGTTTATAATTAACATTCCCCATGCTTACCAACAGTGGACCACAGTAACATTTTTTTGTACTTCCTAGTAGTGTTATTTCTTATTGGTGTGTTCAGAGAGCTATTCAAAGGTAAAATACTGATCATTAAATTACTGAGTATTTCAGTAAATCATCTTCAAGCAAGACTTATTTCCAAAATTTTTGCCCTTTGGCCCTTAATCATAAAGCACGAAAGTTAGGAAGATGCTAGCACACTTGTAATAGCTTGTAGCTATCATCTCACCCACACAAGATTTTTTTCAGAATCCAAAGAAAGAGATAAAATGGAGAGTAGCATGACTGGGGAGCCAAAGAAGTAGGATTTTTAGGGTTTTAGCTTTTTAAAGGCTAGCTTACTCCGTTGTTATCATGCTAAGAATCCAGAAAAGCTTATCGGCATTTTGTTTAATGTCTCTCTAACAGGAAGGAATATAACATTGAATCTGCATTCCTTAACCCCCGTCATGATGATGAGTTTGTCTGGAAAATGCATATATACCATGAGAAGTCTTCTTTTCAGTGTAGTAAAATGAAGTCTTGCTCATCTGGCTCAGAGTTATTGAAAGATGTGTTTCCACACTGTAATTTTGAAGACCAGTATTTTCTTCCTCTTTAAAAAGAAAATATGTAGCATATTTTCTGAGCAGGACAATTCCAGAAAGTTCTCTGACATGTGCTTTAACTTAACAAACTAAAGGCAAAACTGCAGACCAATGATAAAGCTCTTTTATTGGGTTTTTGTTGTTGTTGTTGTTGTTTTGGGGTTTTTTGAAGGGGGAGAGGAAGGAAGTGTTGCATAAAGTTTACGTAAAACTTTAACCAAAACTGTTTTCCGTTAAGGCCCTTTTAAGCCTTATTGATAACAAGTTTTTTAGCTTGACAGCAATTTGATTCTAGATAAGATATCAAATGATCATTGAACAGACGGCAATGACTTTTTATTGCTATCAAGTTGTGCTGAGTTTGAGTGGACTGCTGAAAAAAGGAAGAACGATATTCTGCTAGCAACTCTCTCACTCCAGCTACTGTTCTTCTGTTTATGTCTAGAATTATGTGAAAAGGTTTTATTCATCAAAAAAGAACTGTGACTCTACAACGCCGTAGAACAACCGGCCTACCGGTTGGCTGTCTCTGAGAGGCTCTTATTTGCCCAAGCTCTGTTGTTCAGTGCCAGGTGGTCCAGGCTCAATCGCATGTGCTCGGAAATGTCATGTGGACACAAGTTACCAAGTTATTTGGTAACTATCAGGATGTTGAATGTATTTTGTTAATATTATGCAATCTGCTTTCCAAATTTACATTGTAAAATTAAGAACAGAATTATTTTTCTGTAGTAAGAATGTATGAATTAAGTGTACTATAGTCACCGTAGTTTTAATGTATTTTCTTTCTATATGGAATTTCCGCTCATTTGATTCAGAGAGAAAGGATAGTAAAAAGTGAAATCTGTTCTCAAAAAATAACTTCTTTAAAAAAATCTTGACAAGCAGTGATGTGAAATAATACTTTAGAGCTCTTAAGCAATGTAAAAGTACATGAGGAGTTACTTGCTGACATCTGAAACTGCAGAACCTCACTCAGTTTGAAAGATTCAGAAAACTGGCCACTAATATTATCAGTTTGTGCTAGCTCACAGTTCATGCCAGTTGACAAAGAACCAAGGGCAAACTAAAACAGTTTCCATAAAAAACAATGAAGATGAAGGCTAATGTTTCCGTTTTCTTTAAAACATACTTTACTTGAATCAACCACTTCCTTCATTACTACTAAAAATAATTCAGAACTATGCCATCAGAGCCATTCTACTGCCAAATGACATGGCATAGAACTTATTTTCTGTTTCACATTCTTGAAAGCAGGAGAAAAGAAGCAAAACTAGTAAGTATATTTTTTCCATAGAATGTGGCCCTGCACTCTCTTCCTACTGAGTAGTTTAGATCTCCCCCACACTAGAAAGTTTTGAGTTTTTGAACACTTCATCTATTGTCATAGGCGGTGTTCAATGTTTCTTTATTAGTTAGCGGGAGAGCATGTGCTTTAAGGTTTTTTTCGTTGTTGTGAACTTTTATGATAGGTGAGATTATTCAAATTCTCCTTCTAATACTGCATTTATCCACTTTGATTCCCTCTTTGCCCAGAGGTTGCAAAGTGTTAGAGAAAGCGGTGTTAGCTGCAGCTGCTCGGTTTCTAGTGTGTAAGTCAATGCCTACAGTTGCATGTAGTAATTACAGACTGTTTTCATACATGGTGGAGGAATGCTGCTGCTGCTCAGGATGGCACAAAGACAGGACTTTTCACAGGAGCCACACTGAAATATTTTGAGAAGCACTGTGCTCACTATTTTGAATACTCACTTGATGAGAACTAGGTAATAGCTGCATGAAGCCACAGAACACCTGGCTTCTAGGCTGGCTGCCTCAGAGGTGCATGTTGCCCAAACTCTTATCGTTCCATGCCAGGTGGTGTTTGGAAATGTCAGGTGAATGCGATAGGCCTAGCAGAAGAAGGGAAGGGAGTCAGCACGTTGCCTTTGTGCATTTCACTGGGAAGCTGTAGAATGTTTGAGGAATCGCTGGATGATGCTGCGTGAATACTGAGAGACTGGGTGGTGCGTTTGCAATTTGCCTGGTCGCAGGACAGGGTTGGAGCTGCAGGGTGACCCACTGCTCACACAGGCCTGCAGCTGTGAGGCCTGTCTATAGGAATTCTCTAGAGCATCACCAAAACACTGTTTTTCTGGAATAATAATTTTTCCCCAAAGAAGCTGGAACAATTAACTTTGAGCCTTTCTAATAGATACAGAAATTGGAGTCCTGTGGTAGACCAGCTTGAGTGTCATCAGATACCATTACTACAGAAAAACTTACAAAGAACATGAGCATGTCTTTGATATTGGGAGGGGGAGGGCTGAAATAGAGGACAAATCTAAACAAAATCAATGTTTAGCAAAGTTTCTCAAATCTTACTTTAATCGTTGCAGTTTTCTCTTGAATATCTACGTACAACAGGAAATGGGATAAAATAGTATGTATAACAAAATAGTGTAATTTTGTAGTCACTGAGTATTAATGTCATATCCACATGTTCTGTGGTATCCAAAGTTTTATACAGTTGATGGACCTTTGAGAGGTTACTTGTAAAATGTATTCTGTATATAAGCCTTAAATGCAAAAATCTGATTGTTTTGAGCCAGCAAGGTCTGCTGCAGGTGAGTAGATGGAGACCTGTAGGATGACAAACCCATTTCTCATGAACATAAGGAGAAGAGAAGTTCAGCCTTTTCTCAACTATCACTTACAGTCATCACCGTTTATACCATTGAATCCCCTTCGGAATGTCTGTTTCCTTAGGGCGCTAACGGTCCTATTGATGGTAATTTGTCTAAACAGAAAATTTTTGGAATAGAATAGGGAGTTTGTTCCTCAAACTCAAGCTGTTGTGATTAAAACCCACGCACCCTCTTTGGTTATCTTTTCCACCAAGGGATATCCTGGGTGTGTGTTTTGCTTTAAGGAGCCTCTTTCTTTCTACTTTAAAGAGCTAGATGCCCTTAATAGCCATATGCGGTGTGTCTCATGATGCATCGGAGAGAGTATTTCTGGTGGAAGTAGCATTAATATTGTTCTGTGATAAGTGTTCTGCTGTTTGGAGGAATTTGATGATCTCTGGAGATGAAGCCCAGTGTATGGGTTTGTGAGCTCATGCCGTGGAATCCCAATAAGTGCTTCGGACAGTGCAAACAGTCTGACCTCTCCAATGTGAACGTGGCAGGCTTGATCTCTGCTCCTGCCTGGAGCAGCATTTTACTATGAAACAGTTATAATAGAAACATATAAAAGAACTTTCTTGTTCTGGCTAAAAATGGATTTGTACGTTTCAAAAGCTCTCTTCACTACTGTGTCGGAATCTGAAACCTGCTTTGTGGAATAGGCAGCCTCAGCTATTTAATAGATTTATTGTTTTATCTTTTCACTGAGTGGATGAAAAAGCTTTATTTTTGGCCTGACTCTAGTAGACTTATAAAAAGTGGAATTGCTCTTATGAATTTTCATGGCATATTGATGCTGAAAAGTCGAAGCTTGCAATCTTGTTCTCTCTTACTGAACAATTTTTCCTCTTCCAGTTCTTGACTCCATATTCAACTTCAGTGCAGCCTCTGAACCTGCATCCAATTTTCGACCTCTGAATGTGAAATGACAGTCAAAATGTTAGCACTTTCTTTCCTATCAACCTTTAATTAAAAAACATTTCTTCAGATACCCCAGGAGGCGCCAATTCCAATGTTCATCTTTTTTTTCAGAATAATCAAAAGCAGTTGTATGCAGTGTGTGTTAACAGCCTTACACACCTATCCCAAAAAAGGTTTGAGATAATATCTCTAGAAAATTCAGTGCTAACACACTCAGTCAGAAATTTACCTAAACATATTTTTCTTTTAGAAATCACCCTCTGTTCCTGAAGTTTTAAATTTTTGTGGATTGATAAGTGTAAAGATGTTATTTAACTACTTCTAATTTTTATATCACATCATAGAATAGATTATAAATTGCTACAATTTGTTATATATTATGAGGACAAAAGCATTTACAGTGTTACTTTGTTTTAATGAAACAGACAAGACGTTTCTTAATGTTCCGTGGATGGGTTGGATTATTTTTTTTCCCCTGCTTTTCTGTTTGCCCGCTCTTGGGCAGAGCGCTTTACCATTTGAATTTTGATAATCATTTTGTGTGCTGAGCTAGAATTGTAACAAAAAGAGCTAATTCCTGATGTGACTAATTCTAGGCGAAGGCAGAATATGTTCTTTTCATTGTTTTAAAATAATGGAATACGCTTCAATATTTTTTCTAAATCACAGAGTTACATTTTTGTTTCTGCCAGTATTTTATAAGAACTACATTAAAAAACTTAGCGTTCTTAGAACTTGTTAAAGTGCATTAACAACTTGAAGGTAAAAACTTTATTTTGAAATTAAACACATGTAGTATGTTCCTTTCTCAATATACAATATGAATATTCTCCTTCCTGTATAATCTTCTGCTAGTCAGTTTGCAGATGCTGAATTTGAGCGTTATCCCAATGAATACAATTGGTTGTCAAAAGCTCATTTTCATGTGACAGGTTATTCAGCAACTACTGACTTCCTTTTGGATTATGCAGATGGTTGCTTAGAGTCAGTACGCGGTGGTCCTTTTCCATGTGTTTGAATGATGTGAATGTGGCGCCCAAGTCCTGTCTTTATCTTTCTAAGCTTTGCCTCTGAAAGTGACTTGGTACACTTGTTGTTTACCAACTGGATTATCATAGTATTTAGCATCCCCTACAGTAGGTCATCGTATGAGGATCCTGTTGGAACAGGACAAAGAAATAGTCCCTGCCATGGGGATTGTCCAATTTAAATGAGAATACATGCATTCAGGCAGGAAGGGGCAATTTAAGAATCAGTGGACATATGATGGTTTCCAACCCTGTAGACAATACTGTTTCTACTGAGGATTCAGAGGTTGTCCAGCTTGCTTGAGAAGGCCACTGAAAATGACATTTGTGTTGTTTTTGAGTGGAGCTTGCTTCAATGCAATTTTCAGTATTGTAACTGAAAATGAAACATATTTAGTCTTCCAGAATAATTCATACTCTGTCTAATCTGAACTCTTACTGAATAGGTTCTGCTAGGTGAGGAAATGTACGTCATGCAAACAGATTTTTACTCCCTACTTTGTAAGCTCTTGAACTATTCTGAATATATAAAGTGTTATACAAAATTTACTTATGTTTATCTGCTGACTGATATTTCTTTGGGTGAATCTTGTTTATGACATACCTGTATCATTATGTGTTGATGACTCTTCATTCTCAAAGGTTAAACTGGAATTAAAATTCTGTATTATCAGGATTTTAAGGATAAGTATATTTACAAAGAAACTGTAATTGCTGTGAAATGTTGTAGGCACAGAGATAAGTACATCTAAATACTTTAAGCTAGGGATATGTCTTAGGGTCGTCCAGTCTGCCGTACTTCTTTCTGTCCTGAAGAGATAATATGCGTGCACGTAAATTGTGTTCTGGATGTCATTTTAGTCTCCCTGTAGAAAACAGATTATTTAATGCTCGCTAAGTAGGGTTCTCTTTTGTATCCTGCCTTTTGACACCTAGATTCAACAATAGAAAGAATGAAAGGAAACAAAAACAGCTTGGATTCTGTTTATTTAAAATTTTCACTGGTATAAGGACTTGACTAACAGGTATACAGCTTCTATTTGGAATTAGTAAAGGCTGCCAAAAATGGTATTGGTTAATAATAATCTATGAGGAGTTTGGTGTCTTCCCACTGCCCTGGATAACAAGTGGTCAGTGCATGCAGGTGTTTTTTCAACCCTTCCCTGGAAAAATTCCATGGTCTAAGAATTTAATGTTAAGATGTTTCCTTTTTACCTCATTTATTGCATTGTCTTGTAGGCTTTTACTATATTTTGTTAGGTTCCATAATTTCAGTTTAAAATAACTGAATTGGAAGAGTACAAATGGCAGATTCTCAGTATGTGTGTCAGGGGTAGTTTTGCTATTGATTTCCACATAATTGTGATTTCACTCTGCTGCTTTACGTGGTTCAACATGAACAAGATATAACTTCAGTTCCAGTTTCATAGTTAAACTCTGCATAGGCTGCGTAATTGAGCTGTTTATAATACAGCTGTGGGAACAGGAGGATATCCAGTTTGTTCTGGAAATCGAATTAGCCTCGACACATCTCAACGTCAAAACTTGTGCTAATGGAACAACAGAATATTAGTATTAATATTCTAAGAAAATATAGTGCTAAATCAGTCACAAATTTATCTAAACATATTTTTTGGTAAGAGAAGGTGATTTCTAACAGAAGGTTTAAAATTGGTGACAGTAATGCTATAGTCAGTAATGACTGTATATAAGACATTGATTTCACTGAGAGAGAACCTAGGTTGCTTGATGAAAAACTTAAACAGTGTTTTCTAATGAAAGAAAGTATGAATTGAGATATAATGTGTGGGACCAAATATTCAAGGAAATTGATAGAAGATATGCTAAAGAGAAGCTGCTGGAACTTTGTGATAGGTATTCTTTGGTAGAATGAGTTATACCAAGGAAAGTATATATTTAGTAACTGCTTTTTTTAGTTCTTTTATTAAAAGGCAGTACTATATTAAAAAAAAAAAATAGTAGTCAGTTTAGTATTTAGTGATTGGAAGATGGGATTTATTAAATTATTTTCTCTTGAAAAGCCAAGATGATAGGTGGGGGATCTTGACCAGAAGACAAATGCAAGTGTAACATTTTTGAGGAGTCTGTTTTTACTGTCAGATCTTATACAGTTATTCCTGTAGATGATGAGATTTGAAGGAGAGCAGTTGTGATTGGAGGTCCCTCTTTCTTAAAAATAAAACACCTTTCATTGGACAGTACTGAAAAACTGTGTAGTTCAAAGTTCTCTTCTAAAGATCCATTGCTCCAAAATTACACGTTGCATCTCTTAATATTTACACGTATCTGGCATTTTCTTTGTTGGAGAAGGGATCTGTATTTAAAGAACAAATAGTGTGATTTTTTTTTTTTTTTTTTTTTTTTT
>Ga0065711_1008075_pt1 | contig 13546 bp, 11 predicted proteins | sample Hoacrofraction12_FD_59098 | JGI IMG/M metagenome (GOLD analysis project Ga0065711, IMG submission 59098) | Hoatzin crop microbial communities from Cojedes, Venezuela - Epithelial fraction 12 v2 (version 2) | ecosystem: Host-associated > Birds > Digestive system > Esophagus > Crop | place...
CAGCCAACCCCGCGCAGCCCGGCAGCCATTAGCCCCGCCCCCTTGCCCCGCCCACCGCACCACCTCTGACCTTCGCGTTCCTTAGTTACCGCGCGGGGCGTCACTCCGGGGCTAAACCACCGCTTGCGCGTGGCGGAGGGTCGGGCTGAACCATTCGCCCGGCCGCTGGCGGGGGGGGCATCGCGGGTGCCCCCTGCTTGCGCCCGCAGCGGCCGTTGGGCTTTTTGCTGTAGCTCCCGCCCGCGAGCTACGCTCTCCCCCTCCCCTCCGCTCTCTCGTTGGTTTCGTCCCGTGCGGGCCATAGCGACGGCAGGCGCGCTGAAGGAAGATGGCGGCTCCGGCCTCTGCAGCGCTGCCGGCTCCGTGAGCGCGGCACTCGCTCCTTTCCCCCTTCCCCTCCTCGCTCCCGGCTGCCCTCCGCCTCTTCTCCTTCCCCGCCGGTGGCGCAGGGACCATGTCGGACTCGGAGGAGGAGGAGAGTCCGGACCGCCAGCTCAAGCTAGTGGTGCTGGGGGATGGCACCACTGGCAAGGTCAGTGCCGGCCCCCGCCGGCAGCGCCCCGCTCCTCTCCTCTCGTCTCCGTCGCCGCGGTGCCCCCAGCCCCCTTGCTGGCCTTTTCCCTCTCCCGCTGAGGAGGGAGCGGCCGGCGGCGGCTTCCAGTCTATCGCGCCGCCGTTGTCGCGATACCCGGCGGCGTGACGCCGGCTGGTGGCTCCCCCTTCACCCCCGGCCGTCTCCGTTGTCTCCCCCGCGTGCGTGGGTCGGTCGTGTCCGCTCCGTGCTGGGCAGCGACAGCGGCACCCGGAGAGGCTCGGACAGACAGGCGGCTGCGGCCCGGTTTTCTTGGGCCTCTATAAAAGGAGCTGCTCGTGGCGTAATCGGTGTGGTGCTGGTGGCGGGGGACGCTCGGCTGCGGTCGCTGGGAAAGCCCGCGGCGGTTCCCGGAGGCTGGCGGGGCCGGGGGGGCCGGGGCCCAGCCCAGGCCGTGGGTGCGCGGTTCCCGGCGAAGCGGCGGGGCTCCGGGCTCTCTTCGTGCCGGCTCCGGAGCTGACGGCCTCCTGAGCTGGGGAGGGCGGTTTGCGTCTCTTTGAGTTGCTGTTTCAGAGTTTGGAACGGCACTTCTAGGTCAATTTAGTTTTCGTTTGTGACTTTTACGTGGTGTTTTTCTTTTTTCCTATCTATAATCAACATAAGCACTATTTATAAGCAGTTTGTTTATAAACAAGTTATATTTGTCTTTTCAAAAGAGAATTTTTGACCAGTAGGGACCAAGGAAGACCAAGAGAGGGTGCTTTCTTACCCGTGGAGATAGCTGCTGATCTTTACAATACACGTGTGAACATATCTATTGCCATGTGTAGCCTGAATCCTTTTGCGAGCCACACCTGAAAGTAGCAATGTTATTGTATATTTGAAGAATACAGTTTTCCGTCTATCGTTAACTTTTGAAATCGTGGGGAGGCAGAATGTCTGCCTGCCTCACGGTTCAAGTGAAAGGTAGAAATATTCTTAGAGGTGGTTTAAATGAACTATCTGCCATTGATAGAAGTAAGCTCTTAGTAAAAGCACATGCATGGTTTTGCTCACTTACTTACGCAGAGCTCTGTGAAGAAACAAAACATTTTTTGTCTCCAGCGATTCTAAACCCACTCTGAAGTGGTATTGTATTCATCTGAAGCGGCAGATGGGCAGTTCCAGGTGACTGTGTGATGAGAGCATAATAAATGCACAGGACTGGCAGCTGAAGTGCTGTTTCACTGGTAGCGTTCCCCAGGAGTTTTCCATTCAAACTGAGGAATCTTTTCACTACTGCTGTTCAGCACCTTGTGGCAAGACCTCTTGGATTTTCAAGCATTTTTGAGTTTTGATGTATGCTCCTGCTGATTCCGGCCTCTCACACAGGAGCTGCCACTCACTGAATCTCCTGCTGGCTCTAGGAATCCTGTGCTTCAAGTGTGGTTTATTTTGCACGAGCAGTAGCTATGCTGTGGTGGGCTGCTTTTCCTCCCGTCCCCCCTAGATGATGCTGTAATAGAGGCTTCTTCCAGCCATCCTGATGGCCTGGGAGCAAACACTTGCAATAATAGATTTATTGTAAGATCTTGGAAAAATGAAGAAGTGATTGGGTCATGGAATGGAAGGATAAAATGTACCTAGTGCTATTTCGAGCACCTCGGAAGACTAAATCGTCAAGGTTCCTCTCCTTTGTTGGCTACTTGTTCTGCTTACTTGTTGAAACATGCCTATGTCTATATGTTTTCAGCTCTAAATAGCCTACCTCTCACATCTGGTTCACAGCTGGTCTTACACACATGCATACTTAGCGTCTCGTTTACTGTGCAGGACAGAAGTTTTGCTCTTGTTGCTGGGATCATCAGACAGGAGGAGTGTCGAAAATAATGGACTATATCTTTGAAATATTGCATCTCGTGGTTAGTGTGAGATGTTGACATTTGACTTATTTCCATCGCTTTCCCCCATCAAAAAAACAAACAAACAAAAAACCAGGAGGTGGGGGAGGAAAGATTTTATTTCCTCACTCTTGGACATCTAGGGCTGTTTGGCCTTCAGTTCTCCAGGGAAAAAAAATTACATGTTTGTGAGTCAGCTGGCTGAAAGTGAAAACTTGCTTTCTTTTTTAGAAACAATGTGATTCAGGTTCTGTGCAAGGGTTGGTAGCAGTTTGAAAAGAAATCAGTGTCAGTTCAAGCTAAGGGTGCCGTTTGTATTTTCACTAGCTAGAAGTTACTCTGTCCATGCGGCAAGGGAGGGATGTTTTCCTTCGTTTGTTTTGTGGTGGTTGAATGAATAATTGGATACTTAGAATTTTAAGGGTAGGAATAAGCACTGCTGGACCAAGCTTGAAGGAGAGAAGAGTAAAACAGGAAGAAGGAATGAGGGGAGTGAGACAGAGCAAAATCTGTAAAAGTGTTAGAGTGAAATAGAGATGNTAAGGAAATGGTAAATTGTTGAAAAGAAAAACTGAGGAAGGCAAGATTGGTTATAAGAAGATAATAATAGAGAGTGATTTTAATGAACTAGGCAAACTAGGAAAACAATCTGAAAAGAAATTGGAAGCGGGGACAATGTGACATGAAAATAAACAGCAATTATTAATAGCAGTTGGCTCTTTCATTTGGATTACAGGAGGGAACATACATACACACAGCAGCCTTGTGCATCTAGTTTTTAAATCAACGCACTCTTCCTGACCCAAAATGGTTGTCCATTAAAATAAACCAGCAGTACTAGTATGGATTGAAAAAAGTAATGTTATGATCCAGATATTTCTACTCTTGCTATACACAGGTTGGCTTAATATTGAAGTATGTAATGATGCTGGTTTGAGCTGGAACTACTCTGATTTGCTGCTGTTGAAAAAGGTTTTGGGCCTCTGGAAGCAAATCTTGGAGCTAGTCATGGGAAGGGAGGTCCTGAAAAATAGGTGTGCGGGAGGAGCAAAGCGGCAGAGGTGTTTTCTTTCTACCATCTGTTGCAGCTGGGACTAATGTATGGTAGTGGAAACATCCTGCCTTTTGCTTCTCCTCTTAACAACGGATGATGAAAGCAAAAGAGCAAATGCTCCACCTGATACGGGAATTTACAGGAGCTAAAACATAGGCTGGAATACAGAGTGGTGTCCTACCTGCTTTAAGATTTTTTTAAGATGCCAGAATTTTAAGCGTTGTGCCAATTCTGGATCTTGTTGTTATACAGGGGCTCAAAAACTTCTTCAGTGTTGACAAAAACGTTGCTGTCACTGTTCGGTCTTGCAAATGGAAAATTGCATCAGGCGTTGTGTGCAGATTGGCCTAGCTTCATAGATGCATGTCCAACATCAAAAAGTCTTGATAATTTTCTCTTTTTTTTAGTGAACAAAGCTTCACCAGTAGTTAGGAGTGGGGTGGAAGGACATCAGCATCATATGACAGGACTACTTCCTTTGTTTACAAAATACTTCCCCTCCCCATAAAGCTAGACTGTTCTCAGTGAGAAATTCTCTGTGTTGGGCAGTTACGTGGTTTTATGCTAGTTAAAGCATTTCGTTATTTAGCGTGGTGTTTCCTTTCATTTTGTCTGTCTTAAAGTTCTTGCCAGTAGGAATAGGACGTGACTGAGGGGTGAATGTTGCTGTACTTGGAGAACGGCATTGACGTTCTAGAAGGGAATGAGAGAAGGGATAGATACGTGATGGTTTTTGGAAAGTGGATTTGCCATTGGCTGGTACAGTTGGTATGTGACTGGAAATTCATGGCTTCAGAGTTCTGTGCTTGCGTCCCACTGAATTTTGGTTTTACACAAAATCACAGAATGGTGGGGGTTGGACCTCTGTGGATCACCTGGTCAAACCCCTCTGCCAAAGCAGGGTCACCTAGAACAGGTTGCACAGGACCTGTTTTTAGTTTTAGTTGCACAGGAACTTTTTATGGTGGTTGTTTTTTACAGCTATGATACTACACCTTGTCATCACTTTCTGAAAGCTTTCTTCTGTAGGATTTTAGTAAAAGAATTGTCATTGGTGGGACTTCTCTGCAAGTTTCTGTGTTGTCCTGATGAATAGTCAGTGTCAGTTAGAGCTGGCTATCATTGCTTGTTTTGTTTGACTTGTCTGCTACTATTTCATAAACATTGTTTGCTTTTTTTTCCTATTTACTTGGTATGTAGGTGTTTAGGAACAACATGTCATCAGTTTATACTGTCAGTTGTTGACATTGAAAAATAGAAGCAAGAAATTGTCTTGCCTCACTTGTGAGGTTTAGTTGCGTCTTCGTTTGTTTCCAAAACACCTTCCCGAATGTCCCATTGTATTTTGCAGTTAGAATACTGTGATTTTTCTGGTTGGTTTTTTTCTTTCTTTTACAACTGTCTTGATTGCTGTATGGTAGAACCCAAAGGCATTTTTTTGTGTCTGAAAGGAGGGATTTTGTAGCACCAGCCTTCAGTAGTGTATTGCTATTGAGAACAGCATATAAACATTTGCTTTGAAGTATTTAAGACAAATGTGTGAACCTGCCAAACTGGTTCTAGTGCAAAGTCTGCTATGAAAGTTGGTGGCCTGGTTGTCTTGGTAGAGGTGTGAAAGAACAAGGCCTTCATGATATCATACAATCCACTCATCTCTAGATTAACGTCTGAAATTTTACGAATGGAGCACAGTATTTTTTTAAAAACAGTCACTGATAGCGTATTTATTTTTTATATCTACAGTTCTACTGAACCATTATTTAACTTTTGTTATTTTTTTACATAGATTGTACTCAGCACATCCTTACAGGCAAAACTGTCTTGCAGAATCTTTTATGGCAAGCATGGCAGAGAACAGTTTTAGGATTGAAGGGAGTATTTGCATTGTAGAGGTACTTGAATATGCATTGACATAACTTCTCTACTTACTGTTGTGGAGAAGTTTGAACTGTTGCTCTAAGTATTTTGTGGATAAATGCTTGTTCTGTGAATAAATAGAGGTCTCTAGTCTGGTAATCCAACACCTTCCTTGAGCTCTAACATTTATTAGGAAAAAAAAAACCTAAAAACGAGTTAGTCAATGATTTTCTGCTATAAATTCCTCTGCATTCAAGAGCAGAGTGGAGAAAAACTGTTTAAGAGAACTTTGCCATGCTGTTGTTTACTTGCTGCCCTTACTGGTTGGCTGTTAATTGAATGTATGCTGTTTATTTTTACTAACACCCATAGAATCCCTCGGGGAATATTGAGTGTCACAGAGTGATAAAGCTAATATTTACTGAGCCCTTAAAACAAGAAGGGAGTGGTTGCTTGTTTAATGGCAATCTAAATTAGCATGTTGGAGAATATAGAATACTATGATACAGTCAGATGATATTTTAATCTGTACTCTGGGTATTGGTTACTTATCCAAAAAGGAAAATTTCAAGAAGATGATATGGTGTATTCCTGCAATGTTCTTACTCTTATCTACATCTTTAAGGTCATGACAGATTAAAAATAAAGTCTTTGTAAACTTATTGTGATTAAAAGAATCAGTTCTACTGACTTTTTTAGTACTACAGTCTAAATCTGTATTGAATTTTATTTTCTGCGTGTTGTTAGTATTACTGTCACATAGCTGCAGGAAGAAGAATCTTCTCATGATTTGTATTCCGTGAGCTTCATACTTTCCACAGGGATATAAATATATAAGCATACTCATGATATTTCTAGTTTACTTGATTTTTTTCCCCCCATTTATTTATTTTTAACCCTCTCAGGGCTTGAGTTCAGTGAAGTAAACAAAAAAGTTGCCATAGTCTTTGATTTTTTTGGATTACTTCCTAAACATATATTCTGGTATCAAAATATCATTTTATATATATATATATATATATATGAGACAATGATGGGAATATAAATGTGATACAGAAACAAGAAAACAGTACATCTTGTGTTACTTCCCAGGTAATCTAATAGTTTATTAAATGTTTACCTATTCGTGCTAGAGCTTTAATGCTGGAGCTCTGGTGATCATAATTTTCATGCAAAAAGAGTAAGTTACCTTTTCTTCCGGTCTACATTAGACATTATTAGTATATTTTAGATCTTTGTTATAACCTTTCTATTAATAGAACTTGTCTGTTCTCATTTTTCAGAACTGTTGACATTATTTTGCTGTTGCATTTTAAACTACAAGTGCTCTAACAGCAATTTCTAATAACAATTGATGTGAGTTATCTCTTTGGGTCTTCCTGAACGGAAAGCTGGCAATAAAAATTCTTTCTTGCTCATTTTGAGTTTTCTCAGACAGTGTAAGGGTTTTGTGAGTCTGTAAGGCTTTTTTTCCCCCCCTATATATGTGAGTGCTGATTTAGGGTTTTTTTTTCTGCAATTACTTTGTTTTTATATTTTCAGATGTCACTTTAACAAGAGATTTGGAAGTGTACACTGCTAATTTGATGTAGGATGTATTTCAACTATGTGACATTCATTTTTAATATAGTATTTATTTTTTTTCTGTAATACAAACTTTTGTATTCTTTATAATTGCACTTTTCTCCTTTATTTTTAAACATAGTTTGTGGGGCTTTTTCTTTCCTTTTTCCTTTTTTTTTTTTTTCCCCCTTGCAATGAGAACTTAAAGTGCTAGTGAAAGAATATAAATGCCTTTCTTCATTACTTTATGTGGGTTAGTTGTGTATCGTTTTAGCAGTACGTAGTAAAAGCTGATTCTTTATTAGGTCAGCAGTGTATTGATCTACTTTCATAAATTTACAAAATATAGATTGAGGAAAGAAGTTTTCGGAGTTCTGCTTAAAGGAATGGTAATGCAAATGCACATTCTTAACATGAATTTATTTTTTTCTGTGCACAAGAAGGTACTCTTCCTATCTTAGATGTTATGTAATCCCTGATCCTGAGACCGATGTACAGTGGCAGGAGTCCTGCCACACTTCGGAGCCCCTGTGGGACTCTGCATTGTTCTCTCTGTTCCCTCCTAGACAGTTGGTCCGGGATCATGGTGTTCTGTACCAGGGAAGGACCCTTGTTTTGGAAACGAATGCTTTTTAAAAATAATAAGCTCTTAAGGTATGGATAGTGACACTTAGATTTGTGTCAGTTTGAGCGTACTAATGATGCCTCTTTCAGATCTGTGTAATATTTTGTAATGACTATCACAGGATTTGTGAAATACAAAGGAAATATGCACCTTGCTTCTTTTTGCATAAATTCATAGCCTTTGTCATGTCCTCTTGTTAGGTTGAAGTTCGTTGGAAAGCTTGTCAATCCAAATCCATGAATAGTATTAGCATGCATCGATTTAAAAAGTGCTTAACTGTATTTCATACTTCTGGTTTAACATCATGTTTTTTGCTGTTTAAAAATGACAACTTAATTTGGTATTGTTCTGTTTTAGACATCCTTAGCGACACGTTTTGCCCAAGAAACATTTGGAAAACAGTACAAACAAACCATAGGACTGGACTTCTTCTTGAAAAGGATAATCTTGCCAGGTAAGAGAATAAAAACTAATACTGAAAGGCTGGGCAGCAGTAAGACTTGCAGAAACAGATTCTTCAAAGTAATGTGTACTAAATAAGCTTAGTGCAGTGCTTTTTATGGCAAAATACATTAGGTTATTCAGAGAAAATTTTGTTAGTGTGTTCTTGCCAGGTGACAAAGGGTAATGCATTTGCAGCTTATATCTTGAAGTAAAACACTGAATTAAAATAAAAGGAATGCTATCTAATATTCATGGTTTTTATTATCTCCGCTTGAGTGTACTCGCTGTCTGTGTGGATAGTGTAACATACAACAATGAAATGGAACTTTAAATATATTTATTGAAAAAATAGATGTGTTTTGAAAGAAATAGATTTTTTTCTTTTAATTTAGTGAAATACACAACTTGTGTCTGAGTTGTGTGAGAGAAGCATAATACAGCTATGGAATCGCAGTGCTTTAATATGTGAATGCTGTTTTATGCAAGGCAGCATGAAATTGCTGGCATTTAATAGACCACTAAAATTTAGGGTCCCTCGGCACTCATAAAAATACAGTTTGAGCATTCAAGATGTTTCACTTCACGACAGCAAAGAAACTATTTAGATGCCAGTTGCAGCACATTGCATGGAAAATGCGAAGAAATACTTAAAAAAGAATAGTTGCTGGTAGAAGTTTGTCTCTGAACAATTAAGGGTTTGAAAAAGTCTTTTCATTGGTTTGTGGTTGCTCGATTTCTAAGTATTTCATTAAATGCGTTTTCTTCTGGCTTCAGAAATCAGAACGAGTTAGAAAAAGTATGTGTAATTATTAAAAGCTGTAGTGAGATTTGATAAAGGTGATGCAAGTTCTGTCGTTTGGTCTTTTCTCTTTGTGGAGGGCGGGGAGGGAAGCAAACCCAGAAATGAAGCATTTTAGCTATAACCTGAAGTTATAAGAAAATATGTACAGTTCTTGAACTTGTTAAAATTATATTGCCAGTAGTTTCTTAAGTGAAACAGAGTAATCTTTTCAGACTCTTCCTGCATTTGCTATTTTGGTTTGGCCATTTTGCTATACTTTTTAGTATCTGGTGAGTGATAAAGTACTAAATTTCAGCGCGTATTTCCCCACAAAATCAACAGAATAATTTTTTTATTGTCCTGCTCATGCCTCTAAAAATACAAGTGTGCATAATACTTAACACCAGTACTTGCAAGTAGAATGTGTACACAAATCATGCAGTGTGCATGCTGAGAACTTGTATTTTACAATTTTTTTTCCAGCTGTTAAGCATACAGAAGCTATTAGTACATTACTGGGATTCTAAATATTCTTGTTGAGTAGAAAATTTGGAAAATTATCAACTATTGATTCATTCATGTTTTATTTTCTTCTAGTTTACTTTGTAATAAAATCAGAATATAGATAAAAATAGCACCAAAACAACAAAGTCTGTTTTCCTCATTTATCATTAAAAAAATAGTAACTTTTGTGGAATGTATTTATCTGTAGATTTTCATTCTGTTTTTGCCTATGCCTGTATATGTGTTTAGGTATATATGGATTTCTGTGTCTTATAGGTAAGCTGAACTGGTGGTGGGGAGTGAGAGGGAAGGAAAAGGAAGAGGGAGGGAGGTAAAATTTCTAAATACTGGAATGGGAAGCATTACTTAAGTAAGCGGATTTTTCCAATTTCTTGATTAGTTCTGGGTTGCAGAGCTGCTGTGTTTACTTGAAAGGTTAATTCATACCACTGCACAGAAAGTATAATGTGTATATCAGTAGGAAAAAAAGCCTTGATTTCTCTTTATTTAGTAGGAGAATTGATGAATAACTATGGCTCAGTAGTTGATTTTTTTCTTCTTCTTTAAATGTAAGCAAAGATTTCAGAAGTTAAAATTACTGATTTCTAGAATTGTATAGAAGTTTACATTAAACCACATTAGAAATGCATTTTAGCTTGTAAAATATAGTGGGTTTTTTTTCTTTTTAAAAATAAACATAGTATTTGTCTCCAGTTGTTTTAGTAACTGATGCAGTTTTGCAGTGAAAAAAGTAAATATTTTACGTGGTAAAACAATATGGTTTAATAAAAATAGTACATCTCTTTTGATTAATTTTGAACAATGTGACTTTTACTGTTCAACTGTTGACAAATTCTCTTCACGCGGTTTGTTCAAAATACTTTTTTCAACTATAAATCCATTTCAGTGTATTTATTGATGCAGTATCTTGTATAGTCTGGATGCAACCACGGTGTAGGTTTTACTGCTTAAATAGTTTATCTGTCAGTCAGAGGGTCTGCTGATAGAGATTCTTAAGAGCCAGTTGAATACTTTTAGGAAGGTTCTGAGTGCAGTCCAGTAAACAGGATTCTTCTGTTAAAAGGATATTTTTTTTTTGTCGTCAGTGCAAAAAGTGGTCAGACTCGTGTTTCTAGTTCCATCTTGACTGTGCAGCACTCTAAGTAAGGTTAACCAACGCACCAGGTATACTTCTGCAGGATCACTGCTGAATCAGCCCAGTGGCTTCAGTTCATACCAGAAACGATGTAGATACCTGCACTGCATTGCCTCAATTATTTTAACTTTGCGCTTGTGTGTATTTTCTACAGATAAAGAAGTGCTAGTGTTTTCTTGTTCCTTCTAGTGTTTTACATGTTATTTTTGTACGATTCTTCAGTTATTTTTATTGGTATGTTAACATTGTTTCTAAGAACTGTCTTATGCATGGTTTCTGTTTGTTTTGTTGTCACTCTTCAGTTTGTATGTTCCTCTGAAATCTATGAAAAAATAGAAGATTTCAAACTCTTTGCAGAAAACTTCACGTGCTACGATCATAGTTGTCAATTAAATATTTGCTAGGCAACTTGTCTGGAGTTTTTCCTTCTGTCAGAATAATCCAGACATCCTTTTTTCTCCCCCAAAATCAATGTGAGCACAAAGCAGATTGAAAAAAAACCTAGCTGGGGAAAAAAGAGAAAATGAAGCATTTTGCACTGGAGATGATCAGCATGAATTTCAGTAGTTAGTGAGGTCTTAATTAAGAGCCACTTCACCTTAAATGAACATTCCAACCTTTTTTCCCAATTTCTTTTTTCTGTTGTTACTGAAAGTAAATAATTCATAATAGTATATTTTTAGGTTGAACAGTCACTGTGAGAGAATTTCATTTAACTTCCTGCATTAAAATTTCTCAGATAATTTCATACAGTTATCCAGATGCTAAGCCCAGTATGCTGTGCATGATTACTACTCTTATGAGGAAGAATTAAGTTAGAAAGTTTTTAAAGGATTTGAACACAAAATTAGGCATCTGAAAATTCTTGAGTTTGAAAGTGATAATATTTATAAAACTTTTTTTCCAAATAGCTGGCGTGAACGACATGGTAAATTTCCAGTAGAATACATACAACCACGTTAGGGGTAGAATAATGCAGCATGGTGAGCTTTTGAGCACGTTTAGTTGTTTACCCACTGAGGACTGCGTAGTCACTTCAGACTGTGGATTCACCAGTTCATCCATGTCACATGCTTTATGGAAGAGTTTCCTGTATTGTTGGCAGTCACTTATGTTCTAAGCTTTAAAAATAATTAATATCTAGTATATGCGCGGTCAAAACAAATAAGCATGTTGTTTTGTGTAAGGTTGCCTTTATTGAACTGGAGTGTTTGTGATGTATTTGCTAAGCTCCATGTAGAAATTCTTTGTCTTGGTATTAGATAAAACTCAGTGTAGTGAGAGTGAAACAGAGTATGGAATAACATGGTTAAGTTGGCATTGATTCTATTACCTTTCAGTTCCAAGTACCACACTAGAGAACTTTCTCTGTAAAGTTCTACATGTTTCTTCAGTGCAGTACGTTATATAGTTTCTAGTCAGGAATGTTATACTTCATGCAATTAAAATTCTTTTCTGTTAGTATTAAATAGGTTAATATCTAGCTATAGTTTTACTGCATCTTAATGCCTTAGCTGTACACAAGTGACTTTTTTCGAAATGATACAGTCATCTTTGTGTTGAAATTTAGTTACTATTTATTTTATGCTTGTGAAAAGCTATTGCTGTTGATATGCTGGAGCTGTATTATGTGCTGTGATAATATATCTTTAATTTTATTTGTATCACATTTTTCCACGTTACACAATATCTGTATTCTTTTCATTTTCAGGAAATCTGAACGTTACTCTTCAAGTGTGGGATGTAGGGGGACAAACGATAGGAGGCAAAATGCTGGATAAATATATATATGGAGCCCAGGTACAGTATAAATGATGATACTTGTATGTATAGTAATTATATAAAATTCACTGAAACTTTGTGCTTTAAGTTATACATATCGTATAGGTGGTTGTTTTGTAATCTCAAAAATGTTGAATCTCTGCTTAACCTAAACTTAACTGATATTAATACGCAATCTAATTTTGGTATGTGGTGATTTTTTTTAGAGCTGACTTAAAAACCAAAGCAAGAATGCACATTTGTAGATCTGGATAGCTCTCAAGAACAGATGTATGTTTCCATGCTTTGTGCCTTGAGTTAAGAAAAGCAATCATAGTAAATAGTAAAGGCTATTTGGATATCCATATGGTAGATGTAGTGGCTGCTTTTAGAACAGATGCCTCCTGGGGGGAAAAAGTAAAAGGAGGAAATTAAGAGCAATCCTACACCATTAAACTCATACATGCAACTGGGGTTATAAGAGGGCAAACAAAAGGAGGCAATGAGGTAGCTAAATAGTTTTGCAGAGCTCCTATCCTATGAAAATTTATTTTATCTTGAGGTTAACTGAGTAACTTAAAGTGTATGGTAGGATTAAGTAAGAGCTAAATATTAGAACCGTATCTTGAGCTGTGAGATTGTTTAGGTGGATGTACTATATGCCAAACTTCTTAACATGAGTGATCCTAAAATGTACTCTGTTCTTTAATTTGGAGTTTGTAATAAGAACAATAGCCATAGCATGTTGTTTATTATATAATGCTACATTTATCTGAAGAGAAAACAAATGCACCTATTTTTCCCCTAATACTTTAAGCCATAGGAATATGGAATCCTAAAACTTTTATTGGACAGAAATTTTGTACTGAGAAGTACAGCACAGGAATGGCTAATTAAGGAGATTAGGGTTTATTAGTTAATGGGGTAAAGACAAACTTATTAATTTAACATGTTGTCAATTTCAAAAAATGTCTGAATGTTTTTAGCTGTTGCATCTGTTTTACAGCATTTTCTTATTTTTTTAATAAAAAACATTTTGCTGCCCTGTTAAAGATGTACCAAGCAACAGGAGAAAGTGGCTTCCGTGACAGAGGGAATTTGATTAATCACAAATTGTTGCCATATGCCCAAAGTAAACTCAATGAAGGAAATAAACGGCTATTAACTTTTTCTGTATTCAACTTGGTGGTAAACTTAGGAGTTTCTTATCAGCAGTAACAGGTCAAAAAGTTAATACCAGTGCCCCAAAGTAGTGAAAAAGTCACAGAATCACAGAATAGTAGGGGTTGGAAGGGACCTCTGTGGGTCATCTAGTCCAACCCTCCTGCTGAAGCAGGGTCACCTACAGCAGGCTGCACAGGACCTTGTCCAGGCGGGTCTTGAATATCT
>Ga0065711_1008076_pt1 | contig 13546 bp, 6 predicted proteins | sample Hoacrofraction12_FD_59098 | JGI IMG/M metagenome (GOLD analysis project Ga0065711, IMG submission 59098) | Hoatzin crop microbial communities from Cojedes, Venezuela - Epithelial fraction 12 v2 (version 2) | ecosystem: Host-associated > Birds > Digestive system > Esophagus > Crop | place...
CCCTCAGAGGGAAGAAGTTCTTCCTCATGTTCAGCTGGAACTTCCTGTGCTTCAGTTTGTGCCCATTGCCCCTTGTCCTGTCACTGGGCACCACTGAAAAGAGCTTGGCCTCATCCTCCTGACACCCACCCTTCAGATATTTATAAGCATTGATTAGGTGCCCTCTCAGCCTTCTCTTCTTTAGGCTGAACAAGCCCAGCTCCCTCAGCCTCTCCTCATAGGGGAGAAGTTCCAGTCCCCTCACCATCCTTGTAGTCCTCCGCTGGACTCTCTCCAGTAGCTCCTCATCTTTCTTGAAGTGGGGAGCCCAGAACTGGACAGAGTACTCCAGACCTTAATGTGAAATAAAACCAAGTACAGATTACAATTACCAAGAATACCACTATAAAAATTCTCAAGAAATGATCAAGCTCTGTTCTTTTCCTCCTGTTCTATTGCTCCCTTTATGCCTTTTGTATAAATGTTCACACAACAATGATGAGGAGATTAAAAGAACCAGCTGTTTATGAACAAACATTTCTATTTGAAGGTCAGAGAGCAAACCAGGCAAATATAGTTTGAGCATTAATGTTGATTCGACTATTCACCGGCAGTTTTAAAAAAATTGCTGTGTTATCAAATGGTTATTTCAGCGGTTCTGTGTGGACTGTGCTCAACCCACTCTTGCCAAAGTCTCAACATGCCAATAGGGAAGGCTGCCAGACCCATCAGATGAGTGCCCTGTTTGGGCCACCTTAGGTGGGATGACTGAAGGGCATTTATGCTGATCTAAACAAACAGATTAGAACTTGCAATAATATTAATTAAGGAGGAATGTTTCTGAAAATATATGGAAATTTTCCGGAGTGTAATAGAAAGTATATAGAGCAAGGGGGCTAAGAAATACAGAGCTTCTCTGCAGGTCCTAATGGCATTCTAATGGAGATTTCCTTGATTCTCTGACAGCACATAGCTGACTTAGCAAAACCCTAATTGCAGACCCTGAAGGCAAACAGTACTTTTCAGCCCTCTGTACTGGATATATATGTGCATATATAATTCAGTGATTCCCCCAGGATTTTAAAAAAGGGTAAGAGTAAATGTCATCTGAATACCAAAAGCAATAAAGGAATAACTGGTTGGGTCCAGTGGCATTGCATTCTCCCCATGCTCCCAACCCTCAATTTCATATTTTTAAGCAGAGCTGAACGTTAATTCTTACTGCGTCCTGAAATGTGGTGTTGTGAAAATGTCGTGTTATTGCATAGGACTCTAAAGGTTACTGGGGAATGACTGTTGTTCTCTCTAAAGCTCCGGAGGCAAGGATATTTTCTCTGCCAGGAATACCATCATTATGCTTCCCTTATCCACTTCTGTAGTTTTCCACTTAGCCTTATTTTTCTGGGTTCTGTTCTTCTATTAGTTCTTTTCTGGTTCTATTTGAGTTTTCCTCTTTTCATGGTTGCTTCTCTTCTGTGTCCATCTTCCTTTCATACTAGTGCTGCGCACAAACCCTGACAGTCTGTCTTTGATGTCAACAGTCAAATCTTCATGGATCCCAGGAAAATATTTCCCCTGCCCCTTTTGCAAAATGGAGACAATGATTTTTTCAAGGTCCTTATGAACCTGAAGTGATTTCAATGGGAATTAAAGTTTAAATGCAGATGTGTTATGTACCAAATTGTTATCTAGAGATTAGAAGTTTTAGGCAAGTATTCGCCAAATATTGCAAAGGAGGAATATGGAATAATCCAGTGAGTTTTCTCTCTGTGCTGGTGAAGGCATGGAATTCTGTGTAGTTTTTTCCAAACATATGTTTGTAAAAGTCTTTTACAGCAAAGTGCCATTGTACATTCCAGATACAGCACTTCCAATCCAGAATAAATACCCTTTAAATTGAATTATGTAGATTTTTATTTTTGCAGAGACACATTATTCATTTCCCCTTGCTTGGGAGGCCAGGTGCCTTAGTTACAACAAGCCCACCAGGGCAGGGCTCAGGGGGAGCTGTGAAAAATGGCATGCTAATCTGTACTTCTTTGGGCATAAACTTGTCATGGTTATAAAGCCTGTTATTTTGGGACATTCCAGAGCTGAAAGTGAGTGCTGGAAATTAACTTTTTTTCAGTGGTATAAGGTGTCACTTCAAAAACTGTGTCTCATGAAACTGTGGGCTTTGAGGTCATGTGGAGAAATCTCTGTCTCACTAGGATACTCCCATTTAAAAACCGCAGGTGCATCCATGGTGAAGGAGAAAATATTAATATTACTCTTGGGCAGCAAAGAAAGGCATAACTTTCTAAAGGGATGACTTTTAGAAAAGTACTAGCTGTCCAAAAGTGTTCCTTAGACTGGGGGATTAGAACAGGTCTTATGAAGAGAAACAGAGACTCATCTGATAACTGTGGGACTAATACTAATGGCTTTAAAATGGAATAGAAAGTGAGAGGTAGTTCAGTGGTTAGAACTCATCAGTCCTGCCTTGGACAAAGACCTGCAACATGATCTAGGAACGATCGCTTCACATTTTCACTTCTCTGGGTCCTCATTCCTTATGTCTTCACTTTTGATATAGTTTTCCAGAGTGTATTTTATTTCTTCGTGTGCTTCTTCATATTTTCATACATGTTTTTATTCATTTATAGAAGTATAGTGGCACAGCAGAAAGAGTGCAGGGAGCTGCATTTGTAAGATCTTATCTGTCCTACCTTTGGGCTTTTCACTAACTCTGTAAATATATAAGAATGACTTTTCCTCAGCAATAGGGTATTGTACGTGTATATTCAGCAGAAAATTTGGTAAAAAAGCAGTGTCTGGAGCCTATTTGTCATTCCAGATAGTATGAGGAATAACAAAGAAGAGAGAGTACTTTAAAAAGCTTTTTCTATTCTGTGCTTGGAGCTACAACCATTTGTTAAGACTGAAAAAACTCTTTGCCACCTCAGATAATGATAATATAGACAGGCAGTCTTTAGTGATCAGAATTACTAAGCCTACAAACTTTCATGTGACTACCCACATTGCATACAATAAATGTTAAGAAATGTAATGGATTTATTTGGGCTCACAAGTTAACTGTACCTTAGCCAGTTGTCAGTGGTTCAGCTTCTCAGTATGTTCCCTATGAGAGTACCTCCCTTAAATAATCAGTAATACCTCTTGGACAGTCTCATATGCAGTTGCTCATGTCCTTTATACCTATCAGTGGCTAACAAACAACTACACAAACATTTACATAAAAAAATGCTTAAGAAATGTCCTGCTGCTCTGAACTCCTACAAAGCTACTTCAGAAAGTCTTCTCTATAGTTCATTTTAACTGGGGTGTGTGCTGATGTTCACACCATCTCCCTAGGTTTAGATTAATTTTAAAGCCTTTTCATGACAGAGGAAAAATAAAGTATAAAAATTAAATGTGTCCTCAAAGGGACTATATTTGGATAAACAACTAATGTTATGACATCTTGAGATCTTGCTTAGGTCTTACAGCTATATAGGCTTTATGATACCATACTGAGCAGTCAATTTTATTTTATTGTTTCACTTTATGAAACATAGTTTGTATGATGGGAGTAAAATAGGAATAGGGGATCTGATCCAAGGACTATGTCATCCAGAATACAGCAGTGGCTAAGAGCAGAAGCAAAGTAAATTAAGGGTCAGAAAATCCATCATATGCTAATCAGCCCCCCATATAGATCTCCTCTGGATTTCTAATAATTATTTTCTATTTCACAAACTTTGTTCATTAATTCTGACAATTCTGTAAAGTATTCACATTTGTATTGCTACCCAGTGACTCTGTCTGTTTGAAATTTCACTGCACAGATATTTACCCCAAATCTGTGTCCATGCTCCTGGGCTGCAGCTGTATTTCTCTGCTCTTTCTTTTTCCTTGCCTTATAATGTTCATGTCTGTGTGAAGTCATGTAGTAACCGCACAAACAGGAATATTCATCCCCTAAAAAATAAAAAATTTCATATGTCTTCATAGTATTTCATTATTAGAAATATTTGTGGAGAAAACTGTCTTTCAACCTAACTTAAAAAGACTTCTACAAGTCAAACTCAATGTTTTTCCTCAGAAATGGTGATGTGTCTTTCCATGCTTATCTTCATTACAATGGGAACTCTCCTTTCTAATAATATTTACAGTATGTGAGAAGAGTAAGTATTTGTTTTAATACAGCCACGTTCTCTACAAAGTCCGTAACGCTACTTCAATACAGTCAGGTCAAAACCTATGAGACTTTGGAAGCTTAAGGTTGCTATTTCTCAGCAGATATGCAAGCAAATGGAGACGGCTTGTGGGAACAAACAAGATTTGTCATCCAATCTACTCCTCCACATAGAATATTAGTAAACAGAGTTCTGTGAATAATTGATTTTTTCACTTTGCTGGCTGAACTGAACATTTAAAGGAAAATATTTTTCCAGATTTCTCTTTGAAATGAAAAGCAGAGAAAATGGCTTGGATGTAATATCTTGTTTAATGTGCATTTTTAATAAAAATTTTATCTTCTCCTAAAATACTGTTTTGAAAAAAAAAAGTAAATTTTTGATTAATTACTATTTTTAGTTGAAACTATTCACTGATTTTGACATAACTTTCTTAAATAGTTTGGGCTAGGATAAATCTGCATTATTCAATGAGTAAAACCATTGATCAAATGCTCCCAGCTCTAACATAAAATCTGAAGCTTTCTAATTGCTTTCTTCCTTCAGATACACACAGTGAAAAAGAGTCTTAATGAAGATGTTCGATATGGTGAAAACATAAACTTCATCACCTTAATGTGCTGTATTTTACAATTTCCTTTTGTTGCTAGGCAGATGTAATTTGCCAGTATGAAGCAGCTATTACTAGCATAGTGTTAAGAACCTGTCCTCTCTTTGACCTTGTGCACATATAGTCAGTTCTTCACACCTGTAGAAACACATCTTTCTTTATGAAATTTACTGGTTGAACTGTATAAAAGGTTACATTCACACGAAATGACCATCCATTCTTTAAACAACTCTTAGCAGACCGAATTCTCTATGAAATTTATACAGTTGTACATACAATGTTGTGTCTCTATTTTTTCCCTGAAGAAATGTTTTCTATCAAATTTTATTTCAGCTGGGGAGATGATGGGAGCAACTGGTTATGACGTGCCCACTGCAGTACATATATAGGATATATGTATAAAAATATATGCATCAGCTGATGTACAATAATACCCTTTAAAACAATGTTACTTACAACTGAGTATCAAAACAATTTTATAAGCATTTTGTGTATCCTATCCTAAATTTCAGATTGTGTCAATGTCACTATTATTTTTGCTGTTGTTTTTATTATTATTATTCTGTGAAGCCCTAAAGGCAACAGATAATCAGTTTGAGTTAGATTCTTTACAAATGGACGGCTCTGTCTCAAGAGTTTACAGTCTGAAGAATCTGAGACTGATTTGGAATAGTATAAGGTTTAAAAGACCAGTTTGGATACAGAATTTTAAATGACACAGTAGGTGCATAGTTTTTTCTAAGAGATAGTATGTTTCTTTGGTAACGAATTCACATTTAGTTTTGGTTAAACTTTTTTTTTGTTAAATTCTTGAAACAGTAAATAAATCCACTACAATTTTATTGACCAAAAGAAAATGTTAAGTTCTTGCGTAACGCTGACTCCTTCCACCCTGGTGATGATACTCATAAAATATTTCAGGATTCTCTTTGGTTCAGGAACATATTATTTAAAACCAAATGTGAAATGTAATCAAAACTTTAATGTGGATAAGATTTCAGAAATTTCTGTTCTTTTTTAAGACCTATAGAATCATCGCAGCTGGTCAGGGTTTAGTCTTGAAATTTTTTGGTTTTTGCAACTTCTGTGGAAATCTTTGAATATCATAGGTTCTCAGTGTCTCCAGAAAGCAGTCCTTTTATTGTCTGTAGATATTTTTGGAAGTATAGAGCAACTACTTTAAACTTAGTTACTGTACAAAAAGAAGTATTTTCAAAGGGCTTTCCATCTTGTTTAAGATATTTTTGTAAAATATCAAAGCAATCCATGCCCATGGTCAAATCAGGAAATCGATTTCTGCACAGTATTTTTTCCTGGAATGTTATTTGTTTTGCAAGTTTCAAAGTTCCTGTTACTGAAGAGTGAGCTTGTCCATGAAGGTCCATCACCGCTTGAACCAATGTAGAGAACAGTGGTGCCACAATCCCTTGTAATCCCTGGACAGTTGATCTGTAGATTCAGTGCTCAGGGGCAACCCATCCCTCAGCTGCAGCACCACTCCACAGGCCATCCCCGACATTTGAACCCATGTGCAGCAGGTGACAGGTTCTAGGCTGAGGCAATGCCAATATAGTGCTTATTCCTTCAAAATTTGCAAGATTTTAAAAAACAATCTTATTTCAAGTACAAAGAAAACAAAGGGGATATTTAAAGCCTATCTAATATGGTAATCCTATATCTGTGCATCTGAGTGTAAACTGATTGTAAAAATGAAGGCGAAAAGTTAACAGAGCAGAAAGAGGCTGTTTTTAGCCTTTACAGAACGTAATGTACACTGAATAATAAAAGACAAAAAGTATGCATTTTATGCAAAATCAAAGCAGTTAATGAAACCTTAAAATTGGAGAATAAACCTGGGCAAATTCAGCAAAGAATGAACAATATCATTCTGCTTACAAGTGATCTTGTTCTAACAGTACGATCTGGTTGGCTAACTTGCTAACTGGTTATCTTTTACGCAAATTCTTGAAACTCTTTAAAACATGGAGAAACTTAGTCATCTTAAAAAGAGTTTAAGGAGACCAGATCTGGGAAGTATTGAGAAGCTTGTCTGTAGGGATTCTGGGCGATAGGATTTCATCACTTTGACTTTCCTCATTAGAGACTGTTTATCTGATTAAATCATGAAGTCATACAAAACACGCTAAAAAGTGAATGAATTTCAACATGTTGATTTGAAAGCTTGGACTGTCTCAAATGGGACAGGAAATATTAATTATGAGTACTAAAGCTGAGTGCTTGAAACAGATCAGATATATTTTGCAATGTGATTTTCAAACAGCCTTATTTAAATGGAACTATGTTGGCTTATGCAAGGCAAGATGTTGGATTCCTGTCTTTCATCCATTTTTTGAGAGACTCCTTAAGAAACAAATAAACTAAGAAACAATTAGCTGTTTTCTCATTATAGCATTGTGCTACCATTATAATAGTTATGGTCAACAAGGCACTTCCATTATTGGTTTCTATTTTCAGCTGCCACTAACTTTCTGAAACAATTATTCTTTCAGCTGAAATTGCTCATGCTTGTTCCTAACCCCAGAGGTGGATTGTTTTGTAAAGTTTATAAAATTACTTCTGGCTGTTTTTCTGAAATATCTAAGCATGAAGAATTGGTATGTTACACCGGTTATTGTATTTGTTATTTATATCATAAGTTCTTCTGGACAGGGATTTAGTTCTATGTTTAGTATATTTTATTGCAATAAAATCTAGACTGCAGTTATGATACTATATAAATAATAACTAGCTTAATTTTTTCACAAGCTTTCTTTAATGATTTGGTAAGTCAGGCATATTTCTGTTTTTAACTTCAGGGACTATGGATTTTAAAATGTGTTAGTTTATTTACAAAATTCTATGTTATGTGTAATTAAGAATAATGGACCAGATTCTCAGCTGAAAAGTGTTTCATGGAACTCAGTGTGGAAAAAGAGTCACTCTGCACTTAAGAACTTGTTATGTTTGTTCTCCCTGGGTTAAGGCTGTTCTCATGCATTCAGCTTCCTGCCATTCCAGGTGGTAGGTGTGAATTCATAGCGTGAATGAACCTCTTTGCAAGCAGTGCTGTTGGAGCTTCAGCTATGAGCTGGCCTAAAATACATGTTTGAACTTTCCTGGATTTATAGCAGCTGAAAATCTTGTCTTGTGGATGTCTACCAATCCTCACTCAGAAACCTCACACATTCTCTTCCATTCATTTCCTTTCAGCAACGAGACAGATTTTGTAGTCAGAAACTCTCCATGTTCCTAAACTTGTCCTCTTGAAACACTTTAGTTTCTCCAACTGTAGTTTTACCTGTACAGTATTGCTCACTTCTGTGATTTCCATCACCAAGACCTTTACATCACTCTTAAATTGTTCTTCTCTGTCATTATTTGGTTCTGTGAAATAGGACTGGAGATTTTCCAAGCCACTTCCTTCCCCATCCTCATTTTGTTTTTCTTTTCTCTTCTGAACTTGTTTTACTAATAGAATCTTCATTAATGCTGTCTCTTTTTCTTGCAATTTTTATAGTTTAATCCCTTTGCTACTACTAGAAGACTATTCTCTAATTTTTGTGATGCCTAGAAACATTTTCAGTTTAATGTAAGTACAGTCAGTAGAAACACATTTATTCTTCTGCCAAGGTTATCTGCTTCATATTCAAGATGAGATCCATTTGTTTTCTAGAGAACTATCATTAGTCTCTTAATAACTGCTTGTTCTTTGCTCCAAAAGTGAAAGTCAAAATCTGTGTTTAGATAGGTAGATTATTTCTCCATTGAGTACATCCATACATTGTGTGCCTTCTTTACCTTTGCTTTGCTTTTATTCACTTTTCCTATGGATCCACAGTCACTTGATGTGTATCTCTGTGCATGATCCCTTACTAACTATATTCATCTTTATTGGCTCTGAAGGCTAATTCAGTCGCAATTTTTTACAGCATTAGGACTACTTCAGAGGAACCAGCAGTAGATGTTTTTCAGACTCAGATTTATAAAGGTATTTATGCACCTGTGTGGCTACAAATGTTATTCAAAAACATTGTTAAATCCCTTTTTCATTGTTAAATCCTTTTTCATGGTTCTTAATTTCTGAATGCATTTAATGCAATATTTTGATGTTGCCAGGCTGCATTCCTGGTGAATATCACTTCTGCTAATATCCCTTATTAAAGAAGCATGGATCAGACTTCTGAGGGCTTACAAATGTGAGGAAAAGTACAGTAAGGCTAGTGAGGAATAGCTATTCATCCAAGGCTATTCTTCTTTACCTTTTTGCGTGGGTTTTAGAAGTGGATTACCCTAATCTGCAAAAAGGCACCTTTGCTTTTGAATAAGAAGGTCCAAATAAGGCGTTATTGTTATCACACTCTAAATTTATACTGTGATAATTTCATATTAACTCCCCTTATGTATGCAAACCTTGCATGAAAACATGACTGTGGTAGCATGACCCTTTCTCTTTTTATAGATAACTGTGAAAGTGTGATTTGGGAAGATGACTTTAGAGTAAAAATATTTGGAAGTGTGTTTCAAAAAGTACAGATAAATAGGTGTTAAATGATATGATTTAAAATTAGCATTTCTAAACTATAAGCAATGATTCACCTTTGATAGTATAACAATTAAAGCCAATGTTACGTCAGATAAGCAAAGAGAGAAGAAAAATCAGTTGCTTTTAAAGTGCTCTGTGACTAGTGAGTGTCGGAAAGTGTCACTGTTTGTGTAGCAGGATTTCTGAAATACTGTTCCAGCTGGAACCTGCAATTTAGGCTCTTGTTTCTGCTTTATGCCTTTTTATTTCAGTCTCCCTCACCTAAATTGTTGCCCTTCCTTCCACTGCTTATTTGCTATGACCTGGATTTTAATAGCAAGAGAACTATGACTGCACTGTTTTCTGATTACCTGAAACTGGGATAATGTCTAGTGCCTAATAAATCCTCCCTCTCATTGCTAACATTGTGTGGCCACATAGTGGCTTAGAATATCTTAGTTAAAATATATGAAGAGTAAAAAAAGCACAGTTCTTTTCAGCAAGATTCACTACAAGAAAAGCCTTTGGCTACTCAGTGTTTTCCAAGTCTGTGAGCTCTTTGGCTTTCTTGTTCTTGAAGAATGCACCCACGATGGGGAGGGTGCATGCAGGAAGCTGCAGGAATCAAAACAGTGGTCTGAAGCAGAGCTGGGGTGTTGGATGCAGAAGGACAAATGAATGTGGAGAAAGTAAAGAGCAGTATAATAAAATGGGACACCAGCACTTCAATAAACCATCACATAAGTGGGATTTCGTGCTATTTGGCCTTTCTGAATGAGGCGACTTTTTGCAAAGACATGTAAACAGCTTTTTAGAGAAATATACTATCATTAAAAACCCAATTAAATGTTTATAGCATAATTTAAGGTGGGTATACTGGGAAGAAGTTTGGATATTTGTCAGACGTGTAAAGACATGCCTTCACAAAACTTTTCCTGAACATCAGTAAACGAATCATCAGTAGATTCTGCACAGAATGTTGCATGCAGATGTGTCTGTGGATCTTCAAATACTAACCAAAAGGTCCCCACTAGACATGCTGAGACAGGAATGACACATTTCCCTGCTTGCTATTGTTGTAATTGTTTTCAGATGTTTTCACATTATTACATTATGTTCCCATTGTGTTTTCATATTTTGAATCTATGTTTCTATGTTCTGTGTATTTTTCGGTGAATACGATGTACATTTAACATCTTTTATATGCTTTCATGAGGTAGAGGCCATTAATACATAGTTTTATAACTTAATCTACTAGCACACAAAATATATCAAGGCAAAAAGCCCTTCCTTTGTGTGTACTCTTTCAAATGATTGAACATCTGTGCATGTTTGTATGTATATGACAGTAAGTTTGGACTCCTTGTTTCTATTTAGTCTGGAGTAAACAAATTTCCTGCATCACGTTTTATAAATACTACCAATCTATTTACATCATTCATGGTTAAGTAATTGGGTACATGTGTATCTACAATACATTCTGCATATACTGCAAACATTAGGGAAATATTTTAGCACAAAATAGAACATATTAAGAAAGTTTTTTATTAAAATCTCAAGAGTGTGAATTTAGATGTAATTATGTTGCGTAGCACATGACCATATCATTTTACTACAGACTAAATTTTGAAGTCAAGACAAATCAGAGCTATCATAAATTGTGATAGGAATATGAAGTCAGCAGATCCGTATAAGTAGACATTGTTAAGGAAAATAGCTACTATTCACACACGAGTAAAGAGAAGAAAGTATTGCTATACTCCAAAATCAATTAATTCTACTCCAAAATTATTAATTTTGGTAAAAGCTCTACTTTTCAGTCCTCATTAGAAGTGACAAATAGTACATAAGTACTACATTTTAAAGACAATCTTCTTGCTAGTACTGGAATAAGTTAGCCTAGAAACATGACATGCAGTCTTTTATCAAAAGTGTTTGAGTGTAAGTAAAGTAACTACAACTGCATAGTGGAAAATCTGTCATACTCAGTAATCTGAGACTATGTTTCCTAGCTACAAATATAGTAAAGAGATTACCCTTCTACTGCCTGAACTGAACAAGCTAGAAATGATTTCCTAAAACACACAACAGAAGACAGTGATCCAGTCAGTCTCCTCCCAGTAACTCTGTCCAAAAATCTTGACTGTACAGTCAAAACTTGGCAAGAGGTGTACAGGACCACATACAATGGAAAACCACCCAAAAGCATCATGACATTTATTGCACTTAAGAGAATACACAACCTCTATCTGAACCCCACTGAAGGGGAGCAAATACTCTTTGCAATAATATGAACCAAGTTTCCCAAACATCAGGGTATATGGAAATACAACCAAAGCCAACAAAATGTCCCATGAAAAAGTATGTTTAATATTTCATTTCAAGCTCATTTTCTTATTTCTATTCTGATTTTACAACAGGAATAGCAGATGCCAATAGCTGTAGAAGTGAACAAAGCCATTCATTAAATGTACATGCATCTCTTGTGTTCGCGTGGGAATGGGATGTCTTGTCCAGTAAAGAAATTTATTGCAAAGGCAATTATTGTGCCTCTGTCTACTAAACTGTCTGAAGGCTTAAAAAAATTACATTTTATTTATAGCTTTATAAAGGCGCCTGAATCTTTTCATGTCGTGTGAGCATTACATATGTGTGTAGGTCAAAGTTTCCTTTACCATCACCAGAGTGTTCAGTGTGAGTGAGTTAGCCTATGTACTACATTACCTTCATTTCAATAGTGCATGGTCGAATTCTGCAGTTAAACAGAGGAAGAACAGCCATGGCCTTCGAGCCTCAAGTCCTGTTCTACTGAAACAACCTTCTCTTGGCAGTTTCCCCGTGACTATCCTGCTAACTCTGCCCACAACAATCCTGTGGGCATGGCTTGCGGGATGAGATCCTCCATTTACCTCATAGCTTAGGCAAAAAAAGGGATTTGTTCACTGTTATCTGCCTTTGATGTGAAAGAAATATTGTGACATTCTGTGGTCGATTTTTGCAGCATTACTCTCCTAATTCAAAAGGTTTTAGACTACTACTTCTGTTCAGTGAACGCAACCATGAGTCTGTGTGATGCGCTGTTACCATTCATCTGTTAGATTAACACGTACTGAAAAGCATCTGCTTGACACAGGATTGTCTTTTATTTAAAGAGACAGTGTTCTGCTTCTTTTAGAATTTGTAGGTGTCTTTTTTCATAAATTGGAAATAGAATCAACTTTTCCCAGGATCACATAGATTTTGTGCAACTCTTTTACTGAAGGCCTTCAAAACAGTGCTTTCAGATGATCAGCCTTGTGTCCTTACAGTTCCATGACCTGAGGAAAGTAGTCTGAAAAATTATAAACCTCCCAAGGACTGCAACATCTCGGAGAAGTTGCTGCAAAACTGCAGATCAAGATAAATTAAGGCATGGTTATTACATATCCCTAAATTATGAGTTGGATAATGGAAAGAGGAACTGACCTTCAGTTCTGACATTACTAACCTGTAGTGCTAAGACACATGTAATATTCATTCTTTGTCTGTACTGTCTCACAAGATAGCATGAAAATGTATCTTTTGCTAACACTACATGTACAAACTTGAGCTGGTATTGTCCTACAGATTTAGGAGGCCTCTTCTCAGTACCTAATCTTACTTCCGTGAAAAAAATTTACAAAACAAAATAATTCTACATTCTCTAATACAGTCACATACAGTATACCAAAATCACAGTATCACTGAATCACAGTCACAGAATTTTACGGGTTGGAAGGGACCTCTGTGGGTCATCTAGTCCAACCCTCCTGCCGAAGCAGGGTCACCTACAGCAGGCTGCACAGGACATCTTCCAGGCGGGTCTTGAATATCTCCAGAGAAGGAGAATTCACAACCTCCCTCGGCAACCTGTTCCAGTGCTGCATCACCCTCAGAGTGAAGAAGCTCTTCCTCATGTTCAGACAGAACTTCCTATGCGTCAGTTTGTGCCCGCTGCCCTTGTTCTGTCACTGGGCACCACTGAAAAGAGTCTGGCCCCATCCTCCTGACGCTCACCCTTAAGATATTTATAAGCATTTATTAGGTCCCCTCTCAGCCTTCTCTTCTTTAGGCTAAACAAGCCCAGCTCCCTCAGCCTTTCCTCACAGGACAGATGCTCCACTCCCCTCATCATCCTTGTAGCCCTCCGCTGGACTCTCTCCAGTAGCTCCTCATCTTTCTTGAAGTGGGGAGCCCAGAACTGGACACAGTACTCCAGATGGGGCCTCACTAGGGCAG
>Ga0065711_1012923_pt1 | contig 13546 bp, 6 predicted proteins | sample Hoacrofraction12_FD_59098 | JGI IMG/M metagenome (GOLD analysis project Ga0065711, IMG submission 59098) | Hoatzin crop microbial communities from Cojedes, Venezuela - Epithelial fraction 12 v2 (version 2) | ecosystem: Host-associated > Birds > Digestive system > Esophagus > Crop | place...
CATCTTCCAAGACAGCCAGGCCAGCACCTTGCTACCTACTATGCCAAGCTGCTTCCTGCAATTTTTTAATTTGGTTTTTCCCAACACAAAGTAAAAATGGATTATTTTTTTTTTAATTTGCATACCATAGAAATAATAACCAGCAGTTGCAAACACTTGATCTTCGTAGTTTCCAGGTCATCTTTATTTCATGATACCTACCAGTGGACAAAGCAAATGGAAGGCATAGACTGCTCTTCTCTGGGAAGAGTTCAGTCCTGGAAGCTGTGAGCAAACTGCTTTACAAACAGGTAAGCAAAAGTTCTGCTTCTAATCAGTGAAGCCAATGCTAAGCGGTTGTAAGTCTTGTTGCACACATCCGTAATTGCTGACAACGTGCTTAGGCATAGGGATCACCTAACACAGAAGGAACTGGATTTTCTAGATAGCAGAGACCAAAACACAAGCACGAGCTCCATGCTGAACCATCAGCTGTTATTACAATGAGAACAAAGCTCAAGATCTGCATGGCCTTACACTTGATGCCACTCACACGTCAATAACGTAACGTACAGTGGCACACTGAACACTGATACGTTGAACACCAACTGGGGGAAGGAAGGACAAGCGGGATACTTTGCCCACTCACCAATTCCTGTGCAGGAATTCCAGTGCCATTTCTCTGGCCACCACCCATCAGCTCCGGAAACGGTTCGTCAGCACTGCATTCAATGTAAAGGCTCGTAACGGAAGGAGACTCTGGTTGGGTCTAAGCTTCCCTGGCTGAACATAAGATTGTCTTTCTACCCACTCCTTCACTGCTGTGATATCAACCTTCTCTGTTTGCTGAGACTGAATAAATCAAAACGAAAGTTCACACTCCTAAGCCCTCAATATATTTTAAATTCCCCATGCTGTTCAGAAGGCTGTTCTTCCAATCGGTGACTTCACGGATCTCTCCTGACTCTACATACATGTAAGGAGATCAGAAGCAAGCATAAAATAATCTTTAATAGAAGATTTTGCATTTTAAGTAGCAGTCTTTAAACATATTACAGGAATGAGAAAATATCCCTCTTCTAGTACTCAAATATTTATGCAGGTTAAATATTGATGCACACACAACCCTGGAGTTCTGCACTGGTTTACCCCACACACTCAGAATGCGTGGGAGTTCAGCAACATGCTTTTGTCAAGGTCTGTGTTTTTGTGCCATATTTACCATACAGAATCCACATGCCGCCTCTGGTATTCATAATTAAACAACCCAAATATTTCATATCCTGTCATATTGCAAGAAACGGCTCTCGCCACGATTAATGTTACCGTTACCCGCGAGCCACCAGATGGTGCTGCAAAGATGGGATGCAAAGTTCTTCCGCGCCGATCGTTTAATGAAAGAAGATAAAGAAACTGGTCTTCAAACGCTGTCCTTTTAATTCTATGTTTATTAACCCAACAAGGCTGCTACTGTGACTTTCTTTTTAAAAAGCAGAAAAGTTAGTGCTGAGGGCAACACAGCCCATTAAAGCAGAAAAATGTTCAGTTGAAGGCTCTAGGAGTTAAACTGTGCATCAGCCAGCTTTTAGGTATCTGCTCATAGAAAAGAAAGCATCGTGGTCCTAAGAGAGATACCGACACCCCCCACACGCTGCCTAGACTTCGATGGCGTGCAGGCTGCTTCCAGCCCGGCTCAAGACATTCAAGCAAAGTGCTGCCTGGCTTCAGCTTATTCCCCTTCAGCTCACTGCAAAGGAAAATGCCAAGACAGAGTTGGCAACCCAAGGTTTATTCTCCCAACACCCACACTCAGGGAGGTAACAAAACCTCTGCGCAGTGGGAGCCCACAGCCCAACTCTGGAAAATCAGAAGGGAGGCCCTTTCCTCGCTCTTTTCCAAACAGCAGCTCCCGAAGAGGTCCCTCTCCTTGTGTGCAACACCGCGCTCCTCTGGGATGGGAGGTTGAGGTTCAGAACTCCCTGGCTCTGCGGGGATGGGGAGAGGGGCAAGAACCACAAGCCATTTAAGAGACTATATAAATTACTCTGAAGTGATGACTGGAAACCATTTTTCCAACTTTTCAGGCATTTGCCCTCATTCTTTTCACGCATTTGGACCACTAATCCCCAGATCTTTAACTAAGGGTGGGTAGGGCATGCCTCCAGCCCAAACTGCCCATAGCCCAGTGGCTTCAGCACTGTGCAGGACAACACAGGCAGACAGGAATTCACACTCGGGTAGGGGAGGCAATCGAATTCAGGTCCCTCTGCTTCCCTCAGCCAAATGTAAGAAATATGAAAAATACGCATCAGCAAACTGTAGACACAGGAGCTACACCAAGGCAGAACAGCCTCCCTCTGCCAGCACCGCTATGCCCCCACACCGAGCTCCTGGGGCACCAACGGGGACAAGTACCCAGCTTCCAGCACCACTACACCCCCACACTGAGCTCCTCAGGCACCAACAGAGACAAGCACCCAGCTTCCAGCACTGCTACCCCCCCACACCGAGCTCCTCGGGGCACTGACAGGGACCAGCACCCAGTTTCCAGCACTGCTATCCCCCCACATCGAGCTCCTTGGGGACCAGCACCCAGCTTCCAGCACTGCTATCCCCCCACACCGAGCTCCTCGGGGCACTGACAGGGACCAGCACCCAGCTCCCACACCCCAGGCAGACTCGGGTGCAGTCCTTCAGGCCTGCCAAGGCTGGGGACCAGCACAGTTCCAGGGAGCTAAGATTTTTATTTTTTAAATCCCTTCCAGAGGCTTGACAGCAGCTATGGATACATCTTCAGGACAGCAGTTTTAGGCACCTAAATTCTAGCCAGATCTCATGTCAGCACTTCTTTCGGGCCGTGTTTTTGTTACTTCAGAACAGAAAGCTTTGGATTAAAAGACAGCATCTTCCAAAGCCTGGAATTCATTGGCCCTCACCCAGTTGTTTCAAACTGACTTCATTTCTACCTTTTTGCCCCCTTGACTAACAAAACAACAGATGTGAATATTTCATGAAAAACAACTCGGTCATCCCCTTTTGCACCAGCATTATCAGATGACTACGANCTGCATCAGCTGACTGCAAGCTGTGTATGTGAACAGAAACAACCCCACTATTTGCAGCCCCTATGCCAAGAAAATCTGAAGTGCATGGATACAAAATAAACACAAGATTGGGAAACTGCCTTTGTTAACATGGTAAGTTTTAAAATTATGTAGGAGATGTAATTATCTCGGCTTCCAAAGAGATTACACGAGATACAAAGTTCTGCGGTGGTTTAGCCACAGAACCACGCATTTATTGCGGTTACGAGAACCAGAGAGGCCGGGTTAGCTAATACTGGAAGAAACCAGCGACAGTTTACTCCAAGCCTTCTCCGACTTGTGATGGGAAGCCTACAAACAGCTCATGACTGTACCTTCGAACACACATATGTGGACTGTAACGGATGTTGCTCCCCAGCCGAAATGCTTTACTGATTGCGTGAGAGGTTACGTACTTGAATGAATTGCAGCCCTGGCTATTAACAGTTTAATAATGGCTCTGTGAATTAGCATTAAATTACAGTGAATGTTACAGAAGAGGTTCTAATATTTACATTAGTGCCTAATGAGTTCCCCATAATTAATATAATTGCACTGAGCCACAGAAATTCGTATTCAACCAATTATTTTAAAGAGCTATCCAATCTATGAAGAGATTCTTTGAAGACACCTTCCCAATAACGACAAAGAGGATTCTATCAAAGCAGAGGTCCTGAAGGTGCCGTGACCTCTGCAGCAGTGAATTTCATTGCAGGATCAAGGCCTGGGTCCCCACTGAAATTTTAGAATAAATCCATTTACCAAATTTCCTAAGCATTGGCATTAAGTTTGTTCTAGAAACACCGCAACACAAAGCAGAAAACCTCTTAAGTTCTATGATCTACCTTGAGCTTGACTTCTAAGGCTGTGACAAACATGAGTGAGATAAAACAGGTAGGGACAGGTGACACAGGTACGTGAACAGCTTCCAGTGACAACTACAAAGAACCCACCAGAAGCGGCAAAATACACTGATTATACACATATATACACATATATATACACACAGATATATATATATCTGAAGGGGCAAAATACTACTGATTATAGTCCCGGGTAGTATGTTTTATAAGGCAGGAGGATTAAAAAACCCATACTTTTCACCTGCAAGCAATCTGCCACACTTCTTTGTCCTAATTTCTGAAAGGCAGCCTTTAGGGAGACGCACAGACATGGCAGCTCTTTGCAAGGCAGGTGTCTTCAGAAACACTCTGGTGATACTCTAGGGACCACTACCTGGAGTAGCCATATTCAAACCTGAGCCTAATGTCTTTCTTTCCAGTCTTCCAAATAATTTGTATTTGGAGATAGCTGACCCATTTTTCTACTTGTTTCTTTAGAAGCTGTTTCATCTTCAATCAAAAGACAGATAACTTACTTGCCTCTCTTGCTATGTCATGTTTAAATATGCACTGCCGTTTCATTTTTTCCATACCAAAGCCTACATGAGAATTCAGAGATACTGTTCTTCAGGGTAACTGATAGCACTGAGGGCAAAAGATTAAATATATAAGTCTTCCATATTAAAGGATAATTAAACTTCTTGGATCCACAGCCATCTCTGCTACGTCTTCAGACACTAGATCCAGTTCTGCTTACACCAGAGAGCAATTTAATGTTTTAAAGAGTGCTGGAGAAGATCAGCAGAGAACCATATCTCTTCCTCCCTATCCCCTCCCCCAACATTTACTGAAAGTTATTTTCAGAGTAAACAAAAAGCAAATAAAATTTGTCAGCCAGCCCGCCCAGAATCACACTAGAGTTTGAGAAAGCCTACCTTACGGTGACAGAGCAGACACGAAGACTTCAAGCTATCCCTCAGAGAGGGTCTCATCTTGGAAGATACTTGTACCATACTGGTAAAATACTGTCCCTGCTGCACCAAAGCTAAATATTACCTTTGGGAAAGGCACCCACCTACTAACGCATTGCTGGAATCGACTGTTCTCCCTTTTCCCTGTGGCTCCAGCACAGCTCTGCAGCATTGCTTGCAAGCACAAACACAAAACCCAGGGAAAGCAGCACAGCAACTCACAATTTTCAAAGCCGAAGGGCCCTTTGCTACCCATCTCCTTCAAGCTCGCTGTCAAGTATTTCTCTGCTTGAGGCAGACAGTCCATCAGGAGCTTGGGAAGTGTTTGTCAGAGAAAGGTGGCAAAGACGCCAACCACCAATTGATCATACTTTCTTCCCATTATCTCTCCCCCCCCCAAAAAGTTCCTCATTCCTTTCAGTCCTTGTCCATCAAACTCCTGGGATGTACCTGGAGCTGGAAATCGGAAACAGAGGGAAAAAGTAGCTGGGACAAGTGGCGAACACAGGTATTGTCAGCTTCTCAGGGTAAAAAAAAAGAATTTTTACCTTTTATTTCTTGGCAATTACCAGCTGCAAGTATAGAAACTAAGTTATCCAACCTCAGCTGCTCAAGGATGTCCTTCAGAACTGTTTTGCCAGTTCTGCTCTTGGTGTTCTTTGTGCAGTTAGGTGCGATTTGCCTGCTGCAGCTGCAAACGTTACCTTCTCCAGCTCTCGGTATCTAAGACATTGAGTCCTGCTGCGCTGTTTGCCTTAATGATTTCCCATGACAGCAAATGCTCCACACCATTTAACTGTCAAGATAAGCATTTCCCAAAACCTTTCCAAGCATGTTTCTTCTCTTCAACATCAGCAAACATTCTTTTATTCTTACGCTGCGAGACAAGGTGAATAGGAGCGCTGGACTGTTTTCTGTGCCTGCTGTTACGCGTCCTCTTACTCAGGTGTGTACAAAAGATAGGCAAGCCATTAGGAGAAAACATGAATCCAGAAGACGCTTGCAAAAATAGCCAGTTTAAGACTATCTCGGTTGCAACACTGGGGCTGCGTGATATTTTAAAAATGGGATTAACAGCATTAAAACCAGCAGTTAGGCTAATAAATGGTTAATAGCTAATCAAAAAGATAACATCAGACATTCTTAAACTCATCCCACAGTTTACACTTGGATATAGACGTGGTCTGAAGAAGAGACTGGGCAGGAAATCCATTCTCTTGGGCCACCAAATGAGGTCAGAGGAGTGGGTGGGTGGAACAGGGACCTTGACTGTAAGAAGCAGCAGTTTAGCAGTTCATTCTTCCTCAGACAAGGTCGGAAACAAAGCAGAGGGCATTCAGGAAGGCAAACAGATACGAGCATTGGTGTTGCACACCGCACAATCCAGTATTGCAGAGGTACATGAGCTTACGTCCCTAAACAGAGCGACAAAGGAAAGAAAATTGTCCTACCTGCCCCACACCAGTCCACGCACCGCGACCGGCAGAGCAAACCAGCCGGGGTGTTGTCGTCATACTGAGATCACGTTCTGCAGAGCACAAGTACTCAGGTACAACTGCTTCAGTCAAAAACCATCACTTCAACCCCAAACTCAATCACCACCTGCTACGGCTGCCAAAGAGCCAAGTCACAGTGTTCCTTCTGCCCAGGTCCAAGCTCCCTCCGCGTAAGCACGCAGCCCGGCAAATATCGGAGCCGATGGAAAGGGGTTCAACTTGCTCCAGCTGCAGCGTTACCCACACTTAGAGTATGAAGGGTAAATTCCTCTCACTGTAAATTCACTATATCTAATAAAGGTTAAACATACACTGCCGACTAAGTTTATTACGGGATAAAGTTACAATCTCCTCTCTCTACCCAGACAGCAACTTCCACAAAAACTTGCAGGAAGCTAATTATCTTTAAAGACTTTTACCCCCGTCACATTTGATTGGTATCATCCAACAGTTCAACATTACTCAGGAGATGGACAGACACACCGAGCAGAGAAACACAGATCTGTTTCCACACTGAAGTGCATTAAAAATAGAAAGAACATGACACTGATGTTTCTTTACAGATATTGCTACAGGTATTCTTCAAGACCCTGTATCCTGGAGCCCTAATCTCTAGTGAAACTGGACTATTTAAAAAGCAGTAATAGGATCCTTCAGAATTCTTCTGCTGGAGAAATTGTTGGACAAAACATCTCTGCATATTCAGGACAGATGAGATGGGAAAAATCTCCCGCTGGATGCTTAAAGATTCAATGTAGTTTAATTTACAGCACCACACCACAATTGAATGGTCCACATGCATGTATTGTTACACTCCAGCTTAACTGTCAAACTGAAGTATTAGACTAGCTGGAATTTGCCTCTTCCATATTTGACATCCTAGTGAAAGGTAATACCTTCACATCTAGCTTTACTGCTGCTTCACAAGACTTCATTAAAACTTGGACAATAAAATACTGCTCAGAGAAAATCTATTCACGAAGAGCAGTGCTAGAAGCGTTATTTTTTGGGTTGCCAAGAGCCTTCTGTATACATACACACTAATTTAATACATCAATGCCTGCATGAGAACAGCAGGTCGAATTCAGAGCTACCTCTTCTGCAAATCAGCAGCACCCAGCTCCGAAGCACCATGCAGTGCACTGCGTCAGCTATTTGCCCCTGGGGGAAAGTCTAAAAACAGCCTCATGACTCAGGAACCCCTCACACATTTAGAACAAGCACTGACTCTGTGGTGAGAAGATCAAACACCCACAGCGGCGGCAGAGACAGCCAAGCTCCACAGAGGAGCCGCTGCCTATCCAGAAAGTGACTCTGTCAGATTCTAAGGAGCACCCAGAAAGGGCAGAGACCTAATTCCTGCCCAAAGTCTTGCGAGTCTGCACGGGTATTTTGCGAATACTTCAGTGTAGTTTGTGGATCAGTCTGGAAAACCTTCCAAATTGTAAATCTTTTCCTTTCCCTGATAAAGGGACTAATTTCTGTCTTCTGTTCTTTTAGTCCACACCTGTTACTTAAAAGTATGAATTTACTCGCTCTTTATTTGTGTGTAGGAGTACTAAAAAAAGATGAAATGCCTTCAATTGCAGGGTCCAGGCAGCACAGCAGAGCAGCAGACCCTCGGAAGACCCATTTCAGAGTGGCTATAGCAATCAGCTGAAAAGCTGTAGGACTGACCGGCTCAGCGGGAGCTCCACACAGAAACACTTTCTGTAAAAGGTCACCCTCCGCTTCAGTTTTAATCTTCTAACGTGAAGCATTTTGGTAAAGCGTGGGAGACATGCTGGCCAACGCTAAGGCAGAAGCAATCTTTTTACCTTGCACTTCTACCTGAAGTGGGCTTTTGCCTCCTTTCAGTAAAGTAGTAATTTGTCTGGCTGCTAGTTGACAAAGCATTGAATACACCAAATATTAGAACGCCACATCTTGTTAGCTTAGTGAGCGTAGGCAGTGGGAAAAAGATGGCAGCCTTCCTGCAGCGCCTCAACGGCGATCATTTTTGCTTTCAATCTCATCTTCTTGCAGCAAGCAGCCCGCACACNTACCCTGACAAACAGCCACGGCCAGGCTGTTGACTTCATTCAGACCCTGGAACACCACCTGAATNCGCCAGATGCCATTAGCTGAAATCGTTCCGTAAATAAAGGCAAGGTTTCTGTGAGGGGCTTTTTCTAAGAAATAGTAGTGCAGAGAGCCTATATTCAAACTCTTTTTTAAGCTGTAATCTAGACTTTGCACTTAATGACCTAGTTACCTTGGTAGTTTTGAAGGGCTTGTGTCTTTTTCAGATGTACAGGCAGATGTAACCATAGCAGCACTCGCATCCACATCAGGATTCTGCCACTTGCAGCTGCCTATCCCCACAGCTAGTGCCCATGTTACTGCAGGCTTGCAAATAATCGCTGCCAGAAAGCTGTACGTGGACTTTGGTTTGGGAAAACTTGATGCTTATCCCTTTTTTAAAATTGTACTAACATCTTTCTACTAATGTCACAAGNTNTTTTTGCAGCTCACTGCAGAACAGTCAGTGAAGGACAGATACTAGCAGCAACCCACTGGAAGCATCCCACTTGTGCTGAATGGACGCTGTTACATAGACACAAGACAAGAACGCTTGCTAAAAAGACCTAATTTATGGTATTGTTTGCATTGGGTAATGCTTGTTTATAGAATCAGCCCTCTTGAACAGGATGGTCAGTTGCTGTCCAGCTAGCGATGGGTGTCTCCACTGCCAGTGTCCTTGAAGACGTGCCTTCAGCTGGATGAGACGGGATCCTCCAAACCATTCAGAAGAATTCTTACATCCCACTAGCACACCTATGTGACTGCTACAGTGCAGGCGTGAGCCATATCTATTCCTTACCTTAAATTATGTACAAACGATCTCTTAATTATCTTAACCATGAACAAAGACTGTTCTACAAGACTACTCCTACTGAGCAGTTCTGTCTGAATATTTAAAGTTACCTCCTTACAGCTTGGTCAACACCTTTGCCTACAGCAGATGCCAACTGGGAGAACCCGCAGGAGCTCCTCGCTTCTCTGCCCAGGAAGTTAACCAGCACATCCCAGCACATCAGCAGCGTCTACCAGTTATTCTGTGCACAGCAGGAGCCACCTGGGAGTCTCTGGGACTGTCCAAAAGTCCTGCCTGCAGAGCTCCTGTCTTGCTTCACTGCAAGGCTGGCTAGGAGCTCAGTCAAGCACCCCGTCTCCAGGCAGTCAGACCTGTGCTCTCTGCAGAGATCAACTCCAGAGTTCCTGGACTACCCAGCTGTTTAAGTATGTTGGGTATCCATACAAGCACAACCCCGATATTCAGCTACACAAAAATTGCAGCAGGGTAAACTTGAGTTTCATCCTTCTGCCACAATTCTCACCTACATAGAACACTCCACAGATTTTCACCACTGTATTCACTGAGTTATTTTAACAGCAGCCACTGGGTAGTCCTTTTGATGCAAGCAGTATACCATTGCTAAGGCAGACACACTGACCTCGCAAGGCATTCTCCCAATCCCTGCCACACGTATGTCTGGAAATGGGAGCACAGGGAAAAAGAGCAGATACAAATGGTTTTGAATTTTGTAGCCATCAGGCTGAGCAGCCCAAGCACTGTCAGGCACCCAACTCCTCCTCCTCACTCTGCCTCAAGCTGTCCAAAAATCTTTACAAATCCCTCTGTCACTTCCCAAGCCATCTGAGTGTTGAACCAGAAAGTTAACAGTTTTTCTGACAAAAATGTTTTTTCTGAACCTCCTATGGGAGTAATGAGCTTCTCCTCTTATGAAGGGTCGAGTCAGCGGAAAGAAGCAATAGAAGAACTAAAGCCGTTTGCTAAGATGGACTGCTATTATTTGAGCTGTCCATCCACACATATTTGTCCAGAGTGTATTTTTGGTACTAGAAGCAATGCAGTTACAGATCACAGAACAGCCAAACTGCCAGAAAACATGGACTGACTTACCTTCATCAAAATAAATCACAACAGGTTTTGGCACTCCCATAACTCAGAAGCCAAGGGTGACCTTGAGAGAGAAGTTGATTAAAGCTGTCACACAAAGCCCAGTGTTACACTTTACAGCTAATGATGCCAAGTTGCCAGCTGAACCATGCCTGCTTGTGTCTGCACTGTAGAGTTCAGAGCTGAGATGTTCTCCTAAATAACCCACAGAAGGAAACTCAGTCTGACTGGCTCCCTAAATTACAACCCCTTCACACGAGGCTGTTACACTAGTATTGTTTCAAACAGAAATAGGAAGGAACCGAAGCGCAAAGATGACTTAAGAAAACAAAAAAATAAAACAAAAAAGCACACAAGAGAACAACCACACCCCAGTCTGGTTTGCTTTCCCCTCCCACCAGTTTACTTGACCAGTACACCAGAAAACCTACCCAACTATTAGGTACAAAAGACTAAATCCTCACCTGAGGCAGACATCAACGTAACAACGTTGACTTCAGCAGAACACTACTGCACACGCCTGCAGCTCTCGGGGTCCAAAGCCAAGGGTTCAGACGCCGGCAGCACCGTGCCTGCTTGCAGCCGGCAGGGACAGCAACAGCCAGAGGGAGCAGACTGGCTTGAACGTCCCAGAACCACGGGAAATGCCAATAACTCGTTCGTACAAAAGAAAAGGACTCTGGCGAGTTTCTGTTAGCGTGTTGGGATAACTCTGCAATGAGTAAGCACTGGTACACCAGGTCTGAGGACGCTGGTCAGTAGAGGGAAAAGCAGGAGGAGACCCAGCGTTTCAGGACGGGGGGTCCTCAGTCGAGCAGCACAGAGGTGGGCACCCCTGGGGGCTACACCCTGTGCCAGCTCTCCTGGCTCCCCAAGCTGCTGCTACAGCAGAGGTGGCCCAGGTCCTCCCCTTGGAATCACAGAATCACAGAATGGTAGGGGTTGGAATGGACCTCTGGGGGTCATCTAGTCCAACCCTCCTGCCGAAGCAGGGTCACCTACAGCAGGCTGCACAGGACCGTGTCCAGGCAGGTCTTGAATATCTCCAGAGAAGGAGACTCCACAGCCTCCCTGGGCAGCAGGGACACTGCAGCTGCAAGCCCAGGTCCTGTCCACCTAGGAGGTGCCAGTGGTTTTCAGGAGAATTGAGCCTCTGTTCCTCCAGAAGTCACATACATACATACATACAGTAAAGGACTTCAACTTTGGCAGCTTCACATTTTTCAAACAAAACCTGGTAAAGCAGCATATCCCTGTGCAGGCTGAGTTACTCTTTCATGAGTGTTTTCCTTGTGAACACCAAGTTCCACAAACGCATATTCCCGGACTTCATACCGTACAGACATTTTCTGAGGTTGGCCTTCCCAAAGGCAAGTATTTTTGATGAAAGTCTTGATCTAAAACAGCTCAGTCACGCTTATGAAAGCCCAGCCTTGACAGAAGAAGGAACTTGATTTTCACCCCAGAGGCGGTGTTTTTTGGAACAATCTGGGATACGGATTTTTAAAAAATGTATCAGAAAACTCTCACTGAGGAGACATGCTGAAAAAAGACACAAGTAAAAACCAGGTATGACCCAGAAATAGGAGACTGAAAAAGTATATTCTACATTTTGCAGAGTTTTCTTCTTAATGGAATAGTGCCCCTAAGATCAACTTCTTTCTTATTTTCAATAAGGTTATACAAAGTTCAGGATCTTTTGAGGAAATGACAAATGGGTCCTCTGCCCTCAAAAAACCAGAGATGACTAGATTAATCCCACCCAGGTAAGACATCCAATTTCAACCGCCATTGCCTGAACTTACGCAGTGGTCAAAACAAAGAGAGGCTTCTCTAAGCAGCAATTCAAATTCTCGGTGCTCATCCTCTTCCTCCAATGTTCTCCCACCCCGAAGGCAATGATGCTTTTTATTTAGTCATTTCAGCTTGTCATGGGGGAGAATGAATTCAGATCACAGCCTCTAGGTACCCTACTGTGGCATTACCCCATTTCTGAAACACCCAAAACATTTGGAGAAAGAAAAAAAAAAAAAAGACAAAATAGATAAAGAAAACAAGGAGATAGTGGACAGAGGCCAGAAGTGACAGACAAGACCCTGGGACCATTCTTTCATTGAAAGCAAACAGCAGAAACGAGATCAAACCACTGTAATTCACACTTCCTTGCATTTTGCTTTAAAAAAATCTAAGAAACATCATCATGTCACTACATTAAGAAAGCACATAGGCCAGCTCCCAAAAACAGAGCACAGAATTTGCCAAATCCTCCACTCTTTCAACATTCCTTTTCATAATTCACACATGCACAGACCCAAGAGCAGAGATTACCTACAGATAATTCAGTCGCTGCAGCCAATTTTGACTTTCCATTACGATAAAGCCTGACATTTACACGGTGTTTGAGTAGGATGCCAGTGGCTGTCACCAGTGAACAATATTCTCTCGCTTTACTGGTGGTAGTAATTCACTTGACCTTGGCTCAGTAGAAATGAAGAAGAAGAAGAAAAAAAAAAAGGCGTCTTTACCTTCCCACTTGTTCTTGGGTAACAGCCCGCCCTGTTAAAAAGGTGAGCCGCAGGAGGTATGCGAAGTGTGTTTCACCCCAGGGATATTTCCCAGACTGTCCACAGCAAACAGCCGAGCCAGCTCTGCTCACGAACTTTGACAGTGCCCTTGGCACAGCACCGTTACAGAAATACAAACAGTATTCAAAATTACCTTGCTGCTGTCTTGTTTCTGGAGTCAAACAAGGACCGAGTCCAAACTCATTCAAATATATACTCACCATGTAATTTATCTATATTATGCCTAGTGAAAATGGTCATATCTTCTGCCTATTACCGGCCCTCGACATCCCTAACGCTACTGGTGTCAGCCAGCTACTCCCCTATGCTAGGTGGAGCTCATTATCGCCCTGCTCAGGCTGTTTATATGGTCAAACACTACAGAACAGCCAGACGAGGTAACCGAGTAGTAGCACCTTCCTCCTCATTTGAGAAAAGTCCTTTCCTTAAGAAGCTTTTCTTCAGGTAATAATCACAGAATCCCAGCATGGCAGGGGTTGGCAGGGCCCTCTGTGGATTATCTACTCCAACCCCCTGCCCAAGCAGGGTCACCCAGAGCAGGCTGCACAGCACCGCGTCCAGGCGGGGCTGGAATATCTCCAGAGAAGGAGACTCCACAGCCTCCCTGGGCAGCCTGAGCCAGGGCT
>Ga0065711_1045346_pt1 | contig 13546 bp, 15 predicted proteins | sample Hoacrofraction12_FD_59098 | JGI IMG/M metagenome (GOLD analysis project Ga0065711, IMG submission 59098) | Hoatzin crop microbial communities from Cojedes, Venezuela - Epithelial fraction 12 v2 (version 2) | ecosystem: Host-associated > Birds > Digestive system > Esophagus > Crop | place...
GTCCGGGCAGCCGCCTCCACCGCCAGCACCCAGGAGATGGCACCAGCGCACCGCGCTCGCTGGCCGGGGTCCGGGAGGGGGGGATGCTCACCCCTCGCCCTCCCTGGGAAGGAGACCTGCTCCGAGGGCTGTCCTTGCCCTGACGGGCTGGGGACACTCTCCGAGGCTAAGCAGAGGTGGGGACCCCGGGGGTTCACCCACCCGTGCTGATTTGGGAGGGGCCTTCCCTCCGAGCCAGTGTGAATGGGAGGGCCTGGAGCCCCCCTCGGGAAATAGGGAGGGAGAGTGTGAACGGCTCGGGCAGATCCAGCCTGCTCCAGAGATGGTCCTCGGAAGCCCAGGGCTCCTGGTACCAACAATGCTCTCCATCTCTTGAGCAAGAAGGTGGGCTGCCTGGGCTCCAGCCCAGCCCTGCTTCACCTGGGAAAGAAACTGGGTGTCTGGGGGTCTGCCTGGGCTGGTCTTCTGCTGGTTTGTGGCTACTGGAGGTGAGACATGTGGCTGGGGAGGGTGGGATGAGCTGTAGGGAAGAGTGGGGAGGTGACCTGGTGATGGGAGGACATGTGCCTGGCAGCCCGTCCCAGCTGGGACAGGATCCTGGTGAGGGGCAAGATGCCCTGTGACTCCTGGGGTGGGTGACGAGCAGCTCCAGAGCCCTCGGGTCCCTCCTGTCTCTGTGCTTGATGCAGGTGCCCTCGTGGCTCCTCCAGCTTGCAGGCAGTGATGGCAGCTCCCCCAGGGGAGACCAGTTAAAGAGCAGAGGTGTGAACCTTCTGTTTCCATCCAAATCCCTATTTTTGCTATTATGTGGGTTTTTTTCTTCCCAAACACCCTTCCTGCTGCTTGGGCCCGTGTCATCTGCCCTTGGTGTCACCAAAACAGACTGAGCAGGTGTCTACCTGCAGCGACATTCCCTCCTAAGCATGGGTTTGCAATGCTGAAACAGCAGCAGCATGAAGCCTTTTGTGCCTCGACTCTGAAAGCTGTGGCTGCTTCTTCACCTGGTGCTTGCTGAGCTGGTGGTGTGGGAGGCTGCAGGAGCTGCCCCTCTCCATCCAGCTTCTAGGAGAAAGATGGAGATGGCTGCTTTACCTGGAAAGGTGGTGGTTTCTCTGCTGGTGTGCTGCCTTCCCTTCCCTAGCCAGGCTCATGGTGCTCATGGTGGAGATGACACCTGACCAGGGACCCAATTCCCCACATCCTCTCTTCCTTCCTTCACACAAACCCTGAAGCCCCCAAAGCTTTGATGGGGTGGGTGGGAATAAATTGGCAGAGGAAGACGTAATGACCCCCCCTCTCATTGCGCTGGCTTGTGGTGCTGTGGTTTCCCTCCTAGTCAGGCTTCACCAGGGGATTTCTCTCCCTGCAACAGGACCCATCTGTCTTGGAACAGATTAGAAAGATGTCACTTTGCTGGCACAGTCATTTATCACAATGGCTGGGGAAATTAGCAGGGGCTGGGCAAGGAGGAGGGAAATTGGGCTTGTCTGGGTGACGTGGGTAAAGGTTGTGGAGATTTCTAGACTATTTCTAGCTTGGCATTAGTTTGTCCTGAGAAGGAAACCCAGCGGGAAACCAGTGCCTGGGATTTCCACCTTTGAGTCCCTTGGGGACCCAAGAGCAATAAATACTGTCAAAATTTATGGGGCGGAGTAGCTGGGATCTCTCAAGCATTGGGGCTTTTAACCAAAAGCTAATATTCTCCTTCCAGCTGTTGATTCTGGGAACCAGGGTATAAATTAAACCTTCAGCCTTGCCATCATAATCACCGGGGAGGGACAAACTGCATCACCCTGTTGCGGTTTGCAGGGGTTGCCTGTGCCTTGCTCTGTGCACAGGAGTGGCTGAGCTGGCCTGGGTGCTTTGCACGGGGGACAGCGGTGGGAGAAGGACCCTGATCGCTCATTGCCAGCTGGAAGCATGACAAAACTCGGGAAGGGGGGAGGAAAATGCTATTTTGCAGCTATAGAGAGACAGTGCTGCAAACAAATGTAGAGTAAAACGCAGATTAAAAACAATAAAAATTCCTTGGCAGTGTCCCCTTTAAGCATCATATATTTTTATCTTACTCGGTTTTTATTTGCTGGAAAGGGAAAGGTAAATGGAGAAACATTCAATTAAACCTGCCTGTCAGCTGGAGGCTGAGCTGTGTCGCTCCGGGGGCTGGAGGAGGGATGCTGCCGGAGGTCTCCTCTGCGCTGTCCCCACCGGGGTGGCTCGGGGTGGCTGGGAACCGTCGATGTTGTGCTCACCCACCGCTGTCACAGCCATCTTGCAGCACATGATCGCATTTGCAAGGCAGTATTAATCACCATAGTAATGAGGGCCCGATTTCTGGCAGGATCTGTCCCCCCGCTGTGTGGCAGAGCAGGGCTCTCCTCCCCCAGGCTCCACGGAGCAAGGCTGGCTGTGGTGGCTCCTCGAGGACACGCTTGTGTTTCTGTCCTCTTTGCCACCATTCCCAGCTTGCCTGTTGCCTGCTAGTGTCTCTCCTGATTTCTTTCTGTCAGCTCCTCCTTCTCGTCAGTACTGTGCCCGCGGAGGACATGTGGAGACCCAAGTCCTGCAGTAAGGAGGGTCTGTACGTCCAGGGTCAAAGCTGGGACTTCTGGGGCAGCAACTGCTTCTTCAGTAGCGTCTGGGGGGCTCTTTGGTGGCCACACTCAACTAACACAAGAAGGAGATGTCCACAGGCTGGTTTATGCTTAAACCACTGGCTTTTCCTTCTAGAGAGTGAGATGCTGGAGCTTCCATGAGCTTTATTGGTCTACAAAGACACGCACCACTTTCTAGATGGCAGAAATGAAGGGTGATGATCAACTGCGAAGCCCAGCGCATGCTCACTGGTGGGGTTCTCAAACATGCAAGTGTGAGAGCTGGACACATCACTGCAAACCTTGAAGTCTGAATATTTCTGATCTTGTACCAAGGCCACATTTCAGTGGGTTTTTACATTCTTCCATGAACACAGCATCTGTGGAAAGAGCCAGGGAGATGGTTCTGGAACTATGTTCCTCCCCAAGCCAGGCAGGGCTTCTCTAAACACCCTTTCCCTCTGCTGGGGTTGATTCCCAGCTGAAACTGGTGATGTGGAGGATCCTGGTCATATTGTGCTGGTGGGACCCCAGCACTGACTCGAAGGAAACCAGCTGCTGGCTTTGTCCTGTCAAAGGCACAAGGAGAAGATGCTTCCAAAAATAATTGCACCTCTGGGCACTTGGATTTTTCTTCATGGCGAGGAAGTCTTTTCCGCTTGGTGGAAGCTGCTGGTTAGCAATGGTCATGATGGGAGCAGCTGTGATGTGGACATCTGTCTCCTCATAACTAGATGGAAACCAATGCCTTATTCGCTGGCAGGCATTCATCAGTTGGCAGTGACTTTCTGTCTCTATTGACCCGGGGCTGGAGCTGAGCCAGTGACACAGAGGTAAAAGGGTCCATTCACCCATGAAAATTCTCCTGCGGCACCTAGAGCCTCTTCAAGCTTCAAACAGTGGTGAAACCAAGGACGTGCTGTGAACGGGGAGATGCTGGTGGGACTGGAGCACCCAGCAAGCATGTGTAGAGACTTGATGAGACCGGTGGTGTCGATGCAGACAATGCTCATGAGATGTGGAAGAGCTGCTCTCTGGGCATGGGTAGAGGCTGCAATGATGGCAGCGATTTGCGGAAGGTGCCTCTTGTGCTCCCATTCCCTCTTAGCTCCCCACTGGGCAGAGGGAAAAAAAACCAAGTAGCCGTGAGTAATATAGCCATAATAAACCCAGACCCCTGATGGGAAGGGTGTAATGTGCTGGAGAGAAGTGGTTCAGCAGGCAGTGGGTGGTGGGTGCGTTAGAGAGCTGAGGATAATAAGAATAATATAAAAAATGTCAGGGAGAGTGGCAGCTCAGCAGCCCGGGGTCAGGCTCGCCTCCCGCTGGGATCCTGCTGCCCACCAGCAGCTCTGGCAGCACTGCTGAGCCCTGGGAAAACTGTCAGCCGCTGACACGGCACAAATAGAGTCATTTCCCTGAAAAAAACCCCAGACTGTTTTGTGTTTCCACTCCACGCGTTGTTGCTGCTACTTGGTGAAGCCCCTTGACAAGAAAACTTGGGTGTACACATGGGCATCTCGGGTCAGAGCAGGATGGAGAGAGGGAAACAGGGATCATAGAAAAGGGGTGATATTTTTAAACAGAGCAAAGTCAGGAAGGAGATTGGTTGGAGAAGGAAATGGGGAGAAAAAAATGTTCTGGATAAGGAAAGAAGAGCCCCCCATCCCTGAGGCATGGGCTGACTTCAGCCCCTCCATCACCTCCTCAGCCTTTTCCAGCTGATGTTCCTCATCCCCCTCTGCTCTGACTTGCTCTCTCCAGCTGACCAAGCACCTGTGGGCCCAGCTCCCCCTGCATGCTCCCTGTTGTTTCCCAGCCCCAGTTCTGGAGCTGTACCTGCTCCCCACAGCCCTGTTGTGACACATGCAATGGTGGGTCCCCTTGCCCATGCTGTGTCTTTAAACAGATGAAAATTGCCCATCCTTACTGATTTTTCTCATTCCATATGCTCAAGGAGATGCATCAAATTTAAGTCTTGCACAGGTAATTATTTTTATTTTCTAGCTTGCTAGAAGGGCCAGGCACATCCCAGAAGACTTTCCTGCATAAGCCAATGCTGCCAGGATGCGTGTGGAGAGGACCAAGAAATCAGGTCTTCTGCTGGACACCGATGGTTCCCCATCCAGCCCAGACCCTGGGGGGATCAGCCACAGAGGAAGAACAAAAGTTGAAGGAGGAAGAGTAAGGCAGGAGGAGAAAAGGATGCAGTGATGTTGTAAGGAGGAGAGAGTGGGCTGAGTCTCAGCTGTGAGAATGAGGATGGATTTTCAGAATAGCCTTCAGGTTTTTTTTTTTGTTGGAAACTGCTTCTTTGTCAAACAAAGTGCTTGTGGGGAAGGTCAGGCTTGATAAATCTCCCCAGTTTGAAAGCAGGCATTCAGAAATGCTTAGGAGTGTCCCATTTCGGTGATTTGTAAGTGGACAAAACAGGGGAGAGCTGGTTCAAAAGACTTTTTGCCTGGGAAATGTGAGTTTGCAGTACAACACCTGAAGTAAAAAATGAAGCAAGCCCCAATGACTAAATCCACCTGATGCTTTCTGGTGTCATGGGTTTGACTCCCACCCTCTTCTTGCAGCCCTTCCCAGCCATCTCTGTGTCTTTACATCACGGCCCCATGAGGACTAAAGTCCTTTTGGGGGGACAAACCCCTTTTCTACCAGCTCTAGCAAGAAAGTGGCGGCAAGCCAGTCCAGAAGGCTGAGAGGGGGTTTTGGGGGACTGGGAATTTAAACATATCTAAATCCCGGTGTGTCTTGCCCAAGGTGAATGTGGGCTCTGCTTCTGTGGGTGCTGTTACTGACCCCCTGCCCCTGATTCTCCAGTGTGATTCCAGCCCCAGGGTGCAGGAAGCAAGAGCCCTGCAGCAGCATCCTCTGGCACCCACGCAGGGGAAGCCAGGGTAAGCTGCTAAATTGGGGATATCTTCTTTAAATAGTCTGTGCCGGAGTGACTTCTGAATGTCTTGTGGTTAATAAGGATTAATGGGATTTAAATAAGAATGGGAGAGAAGCACTGGGAGGACTACAGAGCCTGGGAATGGGCATTAAGGGGGGGGGAAGTGTTACCTGGAAAGCACCCAGGGAGATGGTTACTGGTAAGGGATGGCTGGAAAATGGGATCCTTTAGGTGATGCTTTTCAGAAAGCCTCAGGGCAGGGAGGATGCTGCAGCTGTCCCCTGAGATGGAGGGGCAGGTCTGGGGGCACCTCCCAGGGCACGGCAGGGGATCTGCTCAGACCCAGCCAAGGCTACTTATTTCTCGACCTTGCAGGCAGAGTACAGAGTATTTGGCAGCTAGTGATGTATGATTTGAAAGTTGCATACCACCCTGGGGAAGGTCTGGGGGCTGCTGGCTCACCGGAGGGCTCTGAGGGTTTGCAAGGCTCCCTGACCCTCCTCACTCTTGCTCATGGCGTGCTGGACCTGCGCTATCCAATGCTGGTGCAAGAGGGAGGTGATGGCTGGAAAAAGCTGAAGAGCTGGATGATGATCTGTGCTTGGCTCCGTGAAATTACAGCAGAGCCCCGGTGAAAGGCTTCCCTGGCAGATGCTGCCCAGGACAGTGTGGACCGGGGTGTCTGTGGTGTTAAGGGCTGTCATGGCTCCCGATGGCAGCGACTCCTCTGGGAGATGTTGTTAATGGCTCCGGCTGTTAGAAAGCTCCTGAGTGCTGACGTGTGTTGTGTTGGTGTGTCCTTGCCTAGGCTGTGACGGAGCTGGGTACAGAGCAGGACACAGGGATGCATGGCAGGTGGAGCGGGGTCATGGTGTGAGAGAGGATCTGCATGATGAAAACACCCTGCAAGAGCTCTGGGAGCGGGGCAGGGATGCGGGAGCCAGCTGTCGCAGGCACCAACCTGCTTGGGTCAGCTCATCTCACCTCCAAATCTGGTTTTTTTTGATGTTTTTTTTCATCTGGGCAAGTCTCATGGGGGCAGCTGTTGAGAGGCAAAGAAGCTGAATTGGATTTTTGTGCCCACATGAAGTAGGCTCTGGTTACACAGCTAGAGAGAATAGGTTCCTAAATTGGATTTGGCTGCTCACTTGGAATGGGCTCCAGTCATGTGGGATTATTGGGGATTTAAAGCTAACATATAGGAAATGATGATGAAACCATCCCTAAGCCAAAAAGCTGTGGAGCTCCGTGTGCTGCTCCATTAACCAATGCGGAGGAATCTCGCAATTAACATCCGAGCCATGAAGAGAGCATCGCTGGTGACGCTGGCATGGCAGTGAAAGCTTGCAGGCTCGCAGGGTGGCTATTATCTCCTCCTCTGTTTGCGAAACAAAGGCATGTGTGCCAACGCTGCCGGCTCCTTCCTGCTCGCAGCCCGTGGGCTCTGCATCCGCTCCATGCCTCTCCTGGCCAGAGTGACCTTCATGGGGGGCTCGAGGGGACAAAGCAAATCCCTGGGCACTGGGACGGCCAGCACCCATCCACAGATCTGCAGATGAATTCTGTTACCCAGTAAAATCAATGATGGATTATATTTTTTGAAAGAATGAAATCCAGGATGCTTAATTGGATTTGCCTGGTGCTGAGATTTCGTGCCCCTGATTTGTTTCGCACTCCTCTGCCACCCCATCGTTTTGGCCCTGGAAATGTCAAGGCTAATTGCCAGCGTTATTTCTCCTCTGGTTTCAGCCTCACTCACCTGAGCGCTGGCAAGCTGGGCAGTGTGTGTGAGCATCGTTTCCCAGTTGCTGGTATGGGGGGGCTGGGATGGGTAGGGGGAGAGAACTTAATTTGGGGAGCAGTGGTTCTGCAAGCTTCTGGGGAGCGTGGCTGAGTCCAGCTGCAGATCTGACCTGGCAACTGATTTTTTGTGGAGAGATTAACCGAAGCGGAGCTGCGGGAGCTGCAGTGGTGAGGAGGGGTTTGGAGCCTGCCTGCAGCTGGCCAGGCTGGTTTTTGGGGTACGGTGGGGTCTGAGGCTGCCTTGTGACCTGCATCCTGGCTGGTTTTGGGGGGATCTTGGTGGGGTGGGGAGCAGGGCTGGGTGCCAGCAGATAGCACTCCCAAATGTACTGCACAGCCTCTTGCTTTGCTCTGAAATGGCTTCTCCAGCTTCTCCCTGCAGCCACTCTGGGCTGGGACTGCCCGCCGTGGCCCAGCATGCTCCCCCAGCTCGCCCTCCATCCTTGCCCTGCACGCTCCTCGCTGCCGGCATCGCCTGCCTGCAGACCCTGTGCCCCCAAACTCCTGCTCCTTCTCACCCAGGTGCTTTCCCAGCCTCTGCTTTGCCCTCTCACTCTGCCCAGGGTGCAAGGACATGGGGCTGAAGGTGGGGTCTGCCCAGGGACCCCGGGCTGAGGGTTTGGTCCCCAGGTTGGAGAAGTGAGCGTCGCCGAGAGCAGGGAGGAGGGCTGGGAGCAGGCGTGCGCAGTGGCTGTTTATCTTCTGTCCCTTGGGTGGTAGGCTCTCACCTCTGCCTCGAATTACAAGTCATGTCACATCTTGGGAGGCTTGAAATTGTGTTTCTCAGCAATGTTCCCAAAGAGATTAGGAGCACTGAAATGGCTGAAATACCCACTGAGCTTGGAGCGGAGCAAGCCACCAAACACAGCGGAGTGGGATGGGGGAAGAGCTGCAGCACCCTCACCAGGGCAGAGAGGAGGGCTGGGAAGAGCCCACCCCTTGCCCCTCCCCACATAGCCCTCCTGGTTTGGGGGGGTTTTTTTCAGTGCCAGTTCGTACTGGCGCAAATGGGATGTGGGAAGAGCTGGGGTTGGCTACCTTTCCTCTGGCACGGGATGGAGAGCCTGAACCCCCATCCCAAACAGCACAAGGTGTCTTTAAAGGGATAAACCTAAACTTGCACCATGGACATGGACCCCAACATGGGTGTTGCTCCCCAGATTCACAGATGGAAAGTGAGGAGCTGTGATTTAAGGGGATTAAGAAGGGACAAGCAGCTGACCCTGAGTCTGGAAGGGATTGATTTCCAGGGCTGATTTAGAGGAGGTAGAGATTTAAAACTTTTCAATATGAGGCAGAAGCCACACACCTTTCTGAAGCCTGGCTGCTTGTTTTCACTTGGCATATTGCTAGCAGGAGCCAAAATTGCCCAGCTCCAATTCTTTGCATTCTCTTTTTGCTGCTGGAGGCCTTGCAACAGGATACAGCTGCAGAGAGCTGCGTTGGCTGCAGGGCTGCATCCCGGTCCTTGCTGTCGCCCTCCTGTTCCCGGGATGGTGCAGAGGTGTCTGAGATGTCACCAGAGTGAATTGGTCCCCAGGTGCTGCTCTGGGGGCCTGGCTGACAGAGTGATTGGTGATCAGCCGGCTGAGCCGACACATCTGATCACAATTAGAGACCTCCTGGTAAGAGAGATTCAACCCAGGCAAAGACTGAGCTAGTGCAAATATTGAAGGAGCTGTTAAAGATGCAAACTCATCTCCCAAGCAATCCAGCGATGCTCATGAGGACATTAGTGCCAGAGCAGCACATAGGAATGATGAATATATACATACATGTGGGTCTTGTGTTATGGAGTGGACAGAAAGATGAGCTTGATGATAAACACATCCACAAACATGGCCTCCGTCCCAGTTACAGCCTGGAAAGAAATGCAGCGTGCAAGCAATGGATGAAAGAGGCATCAACGAAGTGGGGAAGGCTCTGGACTGCTGCAGGGAAGCGGGTGACCTCAGGTGCTGAAAAGCCAGAGCGTTGGCGAAGGAGGAGCTGACATGGTTAGGTCTGTTCAGGGAAGAGCTGCCTCTCGTTGGGATTCACAGCTTGGGTCTCTGGCTAATTACGTTGCCACATTTTTTGTGACTTGTGGGGCTCAGCAAAAGCCTTGGCAAGGGTTGCCTCAGAGGTCAATGAAACTAACTGAATTGAATTTCCAGCAAGAGCATTTATGTGGCTGTTTTCAGAACCTGCTTTTTCCATACCTCTGGAAAAACACAAACTGAAAGGGGAGCCACATGCTCCTCTGCGGCTCGGTGGGACCTGCTACTGTGGTCCTGGCAGCAGCCGTGCCGGCGGGGAAGATTGTCCTCCCACCACATGTGGTCACATCCGTGGTGGAAGAGGGACAGGGCAGTGGGATGCTGCTTCAGAGCCCTTTCCTCAGGCTCTGGTGAGAGAGAACCCCAAAGCCATTTCTATCTGGCTGTACGACTTGATCTCTGCAATAACAACGTGCTTAAAGTGCAGGGTGAAATTAATACAGAGCCAAATTTACCTTGGGAATATTTGAGCAAGTTTTTAAATGAATATTCATTGGCATTTTCATGCTCTTCCTTCTTGCTTGGCCCATCATGGCCCTAACCGGGCAGCTGGGTCAGCTCTTTCTGGAGCATCACTTGCCATGTCAGAAATGCTGGAAGCATCCCAAAAGAAAACCTCCACCTCCCATTTTCCCCACAGCCTGTGAAGCTGCAGACGTGATGCAAATCCTGCCATCATCATCCGTGCTGTGATGTAGGGCTGTGAGAAAAGAGGAGCTCTGCCTGGGCTGTCGCTCCTGTCTCTGATCCCAAAGGCAGTGGCTGGCTGGAGCAGAGGGATGTGGGGGGAGCCGGGGGGTTGCAGCCCTGAGCGGGAAGGCGTTGGGCAGCCAGGAGCCAGGTCAGAGCCGCAGGACGCAGGTGGGCTCGGCGATTATAATAAAAGTATGTGAGCTGACCTGTGGCCAGCTCTATTGAGAGCTCTCGGTGCTCCAGCTAAGTGAGCGGGTGGCAGATCCAGGCAAGACTAAAATTAACCCAGGTCAGGTACAGGCGGTATCACGGAGCTGGGAGCCAGGGTTTCAAAGCGCACACTCACCAAGAGAGGCAGAGCAGCAGGAAAAAAAACCACCTTCCTGCTTATGCAAAGGACATTTCCAGAGCTCTAATCCTTTGATTATAACAGATCTTAAGAGAAACTGTGCTGCTCCTTGAAGATGGGGGGGAAAAAACTGCAACTGCTCTAAACTGATGGAAACTGAGCTGCTAATCAGCAGAGAATAATGATCAATTTATTGGATGTGATACAATTAATGATGGAATACCAACTGTCTTTCCTAATTCCGGTGACTAATGGAGAAGGACATAGTAAAAAGTCTCAGCGTAGGCTGGTACGATAAGTGCTGGAAGACATACTGAGACAGGGCGGTGGGCATTTATACAAGCGCAAACGAACAAGGGGCAAAATATGAAGTGTGTTGGGGCTGGGCAGCTAAAGGCTGCCGGCAGCCCGTCCTCTCCCAGTTGCCTGCTCCAGCTCTGAGGGTGCTTCTGAACAAGCCAGGAAAAATTGAGACTGGGGAATGAATTTTTTTTCCCCCCCCCTCCCCCTTTAGTGCTGACAATCACAATCGATGAAGCGGTGAGGGAGAGGGGAAAGGCAGTGAGGGTCATCTGGATTAGCCAGCCAGGGGAGCATCAGGCTGGGGCTGGTGGTGAGGAGCCTTGGCTGCTCATGCAGAGGGACCCTCCTGCTGTCCCCTCCCATGGTGGCCTCGGTCCTGGTTGTGCTTCCCAGTGCTGCAGGGACCCCGTCGTGATCTGCCTGCTCTCCTGGGTGATGGGTATGGCATGTCTGCCAGCTTGCTGGGGATGGCTTTGGGGGCCTGTGCTGCTCTCCAGGGCTGGAGGAGGCTTTGCTGAGCAAAGACCCTGTCTCTGAATGAATCAGGGAGGTGTCACTCCATCAGAGAGATGGTGTTACTGCTCAGAGGGGTGAGAAAAGCCCATAAGGACTCCCAGCCCTTTCAGTGGGCCTGATACTCCTGGCTGCTCATCCCAAGCCCACGCGAGGTGGGGGGTGCTCGCATCTCCAGCAGTGGGAGATGCCCTCACAGAAGAGCAGCAGGCTGCCAACTGCCTTGGCTTGCCAGGCTCAGCACTGGGGCTGGGGGCACGCCTGGTCCCTGCACGCTGCCTTGCACGCCAGCACAGCTCTCCTTGCCGGCACATCTTGCGCTGCCATTTTTCCTTATTTTTTTCATCTGTTGTAACCTGCAAGGTGGAAGAGGGGTTGTGAGAAGAGCAGAAAAGCCACTGGCGAGCATCCCTGCATGAGGGGCCATACATGGCTTGTCTCCCACCCTTCCTGTGGGTGTAGGAGGGATGGGTTTTGGCTGCTGAAGAGGTGAGGGATGATGACTCTGCTCTGCTCCTGGAGCTGCATGTGCCTCTGCTGGTGCAATAGCAGAGCCCGTAGCTAGATGCCACTCAGTACTAAGGCGTCATTATTTTTTACGAACTGAGAGAACATTCCCTAATGCGCCTTGGAACATTATCGTAAATAATTAAATCTGAACTGCAGTTGTCACAGTAAATGAACAAAAGATTGTTCCGCTTCCCATGTGCAAAGTACAAATCACAGACTTTTAGTCTCCCTGAATTTTTACTGCTAATTTAAGGAAAGCAGTGAAGAAAGAACGGATATAAAGTCTCTAGGTTGGGAGTGGATCAAAAACCCCTCCTAAAAACTCAGCCTTTGGGCAGATCAAATCTGTTTTCCTCTGTGTGAGGGCTGAGGAGGTGCTTGGGAAGCAGGATTGCAGCAGCTCATTGTGATGGCTCCGATGCTGAATGCATGTGGGCACAAATGTTTTGGGACTGAGCATCCACCTTTTCCCAGTGGGACCAAGGAACATTTGCGGTGACCATGAGATGGTGGAGTTCAGGATCCAGTGCGCAGAAAGCAGAGCAAGAAGTAGGATCACAGCTTACTTCAGGAGAGCTAACTTTGGCCTCTTCCAGGACCTGCTTGGAGGAATCCCATGGGTTAGGGCTCTAGCAGGTAGAGGGGTCCATAAGAGCTGGTTGCTATTTAAGCATCACTTCCTCCATTCTCAGGATTGGTGCATCCCCATGAATAAGAAGTCAAGCAAAGGAGGCAGGAGACCTGCATGGATCAGCAAGGAGCTTCTAGCAAAACTGAAATGGAAGAGAAAGGTCTGGGGAATGTGGAAAGAGGGACAGGCCACTTGGGAGGAATACAGGAGCGTTGTCAGAGCATGCAGGGAAGCAATGAGGAAGGCTAAGGTCCACCTGTAATGAAGTCTGGCAAGAGATGTCAAAAACAACAAGAAGGGCTTCTTCAAGTACATCAGTAGCAAACAGAAGTGGTGGCATGACCAGCTGGGTAGGTGAAGGGAGAGCAGTGGGTGCTGTTTACCTTGACTTCAGCAAGGCTTTCGACACAGTCTCCCATAACTTCCTCCTAGGGAAGCTCAGGAAGCGTGGGCTGGATGCATGGTCAGTGAGGTGGATTGAGAACTGGCTGAATGGCAGAGGTCAGAGGGCTGTCACCAGCACTGCTAAGTCTAGTTGGAGGCTGGTAACTAGTGGTGTTCCCCAGGGGGTCAGTACTGGGCCCAGTCTTGTTCAACTTCTTCATCAATGAGCTGGATGAAGAGTTAGAATGTACCCTCAGCAAGTTTGCTGATGACACAAAGCTGGGAGGAGTGTTGGATACACCGGCAGGCTGTGCTGCCATCCAGCCAGATCTGCACAGGCTGGAGAGTTGGGCAGAGAGGAACTTTATGAGGTTCAACATGGGCAAGTGCAGGGTCCTGCACCTGTGGACAAACAACCCCGTGCACTAGTACAGGATGGGGTGGACCTGCTGGAGAGCAGCTCTGCGGAGAGGGACCTGGGTGTGCTGAGAGATGACAAGGTGACCATGAGCCAGAAGTGTGCCCTGGCTGCCAAGAAGGCCAATGGGATCCTCTGGTGCATTAGGAGGAGTGTGGCCAGCAGGTTGAGGGAGGTTCTCCTCCCCCTCTACTCTGCCCTAGTGAGGCCCCATCTGCAGTACTGTGTCCATTTCTGGGCTCCCCAGTTCAAGAGAGATGAGGAGCTACTGGAGAGAGTCCAGTGGAGGGCTACGAGGACGGTGAGGGGACTGGAGCATCTCTCCTACGAGGAGAGGCTGAGGGAGCTGGGCTTGTTCAGCCTGGAGAAGAGAAGGCTGAGAGGGGACCTTAGAAATGCCTCTAAATATC
>Ga0065711_1045348_pt1 | contig 13546 bp, 17 predicted proteins | sample Hoacrofraction12_FD_59098 | JGI IMG/M metagenome (GOLD analysis project Ga0065711, IMG submission 59098) | Hoatzin crop microbial communities from Cojedes, Venezuela - Epithelial fraction 12 v2 (version 2) | ecosystem: Host-associated > Birds > Digestive system > Esophagus > Crop | place...
GTTGGCCTTCTTGGCACCCAGGGCACACTGCTGGCTCATGGTCACCCTGTCGTCCCCCAGCACTCCCAGTCCCTCTCCGCAGAGCTGCTCTCCAGCAGGTCCGCCCCAGCCTGTACTGGTGCATGAGGCTGTTCCTCCCCAGGTGCAGGACCCTGCACTTGCCCTTGCTGAACTTCATCAGGTTCCTCTCTGCCCAACTCTCTTGGGAACAGGAAGGCACATTCCGTCCCATCCACAGTCCAGAACAACCCCAGCACCGGGTAAGAGCACAGCAGGACAAAGCCAAGAGCTGCTTATTTAAAGTCTCACCATGACTTGGGTCCCATGGGAATCCACTTCCTTTGGGAGGGGTCCCTCTGCCGCAGGCATCTCCTCATACTTCTGCTCCTGCCACTCGCTGAACTTCACGGAGTGCTTTGGGGTGTAGCTGGATAAATCTGTTGGAAGGACAAAGCTGACATGAATATTTCTCACTGCCCGAAAAGGAAGCAGGATGGGGATCCTGGCAGGGACAGCATGGAAGCTGCCCATCTGCAGCTCCCTGTTCTGGTTCAAGCCCTGTCCCCACTAAGCCCCAATTCCACCACCAGCATTTCCACCCGTCTGGAACCCCTAAGGGGCTGCAGGAAACAGAGACAGTGTCGGACCCCACCAATGACCCCCCAGGGCCAACACAGTGCCTCGCTCACCCGAGTTAGGGGTACTGGGATGCACAGTGCTATTTGCGCGTGGAATGTAAAGGGTGCAAGACTTGTCCTCCTCTGTTTCAGAAGCATGTCCTTCCTCTTCCTCCTCCTCTTCTTCTGCCAGTGAGCTCTCCGACGGGTATTCAAACATGGTCTGCAAACTTGTCTCATTGAAAGATATCTTCATCTAGACAACAGCAAAGGAGAAGTATTAGAAAGCAGCACAAGAAACCATTGATCCCAACATTTGCTCTGGCCAAGGCAACCTCCCACGCAGGGCTTCACCCTGGTGTAAGGGAGCCATCGCCCATCGCCCCACCTTTCCCCACGCGCCTTGTCGGATCCTCACTGTGCTGAGAGACACCGCAAAGGCAGACAGCCAGACAGATGGGATGGAGTCAGGAGGCTGAGAGGTCCCGAGTACCTCTGGCTTTTTGCCCCGGCACAAACTTTGCCACCACCTAACGCTGTGATGGCCAGCAGCCAGGAGGAGCTGCCGGCGGGTGCCTCACGAGGGATCAGTGTCGCGAGGAGGAAAGGGAAGCATCCACATGTTGGAAAGGTGACATCGCGAACGCCTGCCAACTGGCTTGTGCACCCATGCTCTAGACAACAGAAACTCAGCGATCAGGGCTGCATCTCTGGGAGGACGTCCTGGCAGAAAGCTATTGAAGCTAGATAAAAACAGTTCAATACCAGAAGTGAAAAGATGGAGGGGGCTAAAGGAGAGAAGGTAAAAGGCAGTAGTAGAGGGAAAATACTGGACAAGAGGGAAGTCCTTAAAGGTCCTGCTTTGAAACCAGTTTTATTTTGTATTCTCACCAGTGACCTTTGCACAATAACCGAGAGACTGAGAAACGAAGACGACTCCAACATGGGAGTTCACCAAGGGAAAACCAGCATTTTATGGGTCGCTTGTTTCCCTGCATCCCCCCTGCAGCACGATGCCCCAACACAGGCGCAGGAACTCCAGATGGGCTGTTCCAAGTTGGCAGCAAAAGCTGAGGGAAGGGGTTGTTCCCCGCAGCCTCACATGCCCTAATCGTTATCTTCTGCCCAGAAGATCTGCTCACATGTCATCTTTCTTGAGTAGGCGGAGAGGAGACTCAGCCTGTTCACACCGGCAAAAGTGAAGGTTGAGAAAAAGCGTAACAGCTCTTTGTCAGTACACTGAGAAAATAAACGCCACGGAGCAGAGCAGAACGGCTGATGCCAGCATACGACAGACAAACAAGGGGGATAAGCTTGCCAGGAATAAATTCACGCCAAAAGCAGGGAAGTATCTAGCCAACGCGGATCAAGGTTCAGGACCAGCTGCTTAAGAGGGCGTTGTGATCCCTTTACTTCTAACCACATTTAGAATGGAGCTAACTACATTTAGAGTTGAGCTACCGGGGTTAGGAACAGAATTAAAAGGGCACGGCTGCCTGTGGCAGGCGGTAGGAGCTGGATGGTTCAGATCTCTTCGGACGCTGTGTAATAACTGGCAAGAAGAAAGCGCAGCACAACCGCCCCACGCGCAGGGGCAGAGCCCGCAAACTGCAGCGCACGGGAGCCACCCTGTGCTGCCCGCAGACAGACAGACAGACAGGCTGGAGCTCTGCGGGGATCCCGGTTCCCAAGAGGAGTGCTGCTTTCCAGAAAAGCACTGAGGGGAGCTTGAACCAAACCCGGGTCACAGAGCGAGGACCTAACGCCTCCTCTGCGCTGCAAATACGCACCATGGAGCTGCGCGCTACTCTGCCCAGTTCGGGATGTGCCTCGGGCACAGGCTGGCTCCCAGGAGAAGGAACACTGGAAACAGCAGCCAGCGCAACCAGTTGCCTTTCCCCATTCCCTAACCCAGCCCTGGCCAGAGCCACTCTGACCTTCTCCACATGGCACATGGGATTGATGATTATATCTCAGAGAAAAGGGGTTGGAATAAAACGGCCCTGAAGATCAGAGCATCCCGGTTGCTGTTCCCTGAATTTGTCACCCCTGCTGCTGACCTAGATGCTCCCCGATCCGAGCCAGGCAGCGGAGCGGGCAGTGACCGCTCACAATGTGCTGCCTGTGCTGTGGGGACGAGCCACGCTGCCAGGCACGAAGGCCACGAGGGCGGAGGTGCCCTGGGCTCCTGGAAGCCCAGAAGCTATCCCTGAACCAGACACTGCATGTGGGCTGCTTACCAGTGCCGGCAACTGCGCCGAAGGGTGAGAAGCACTTGGCTGAACATGGAAAAATAAAGGGGACAGGAGAGAGGTACCTCGTTTTTAGAATTTCAGCTTGGGAGATGGAAATCAGTTTTCCTGGTTTTCTGCTATCAGGAGGAAACCTTTAAGAAAAATTACTTTGAGTCCTGTTTGGACTAAAGCTGTGTGTAGTGCAAGAGGAGCAAACAGCATCACCAGGGAGTAAAACCAAAGAGTAGAAAGCAGCAGAAGTGACCAGGAGACAGCGGCCATGCAGTGCCCGGAGGCAACACGCCGACAGCCCAGCCTCAGCCCTGAGCTAAAGCAGCTCCCGCTTGCCCACAGCCAGCTCTACTGGGGCCACGCTCGCTGAGCAATGGTTAACCCCAGCGGTGCCAGCCCCACGAACCCGGGGCCCCAGCCTGGGGGAGAGCTCGTAACGAGATAATTTGCTGCTCCAGCAACACCTCTGGAGGTGGACAGCAGGCAGCCCCATGCAAGCCCCCCGAGCCCCAGGCTGGCTTGCTCTGGGGCAGCGTCCCACCCCGCTGCTCCCGAGAAGCAGGAACAGCCCGACGGCCGCTCTGCCATGGAGCACCCGGACGCACCCCGGCAAGGCAAACACAGGCGCTGGCGCAGGGTCGGGCTCCGTCAAACAGGCTCTGCACCCGCCCGGGCGCTCTGTCCACCCTGCCCACGCAGAGCGAGAGCCCCGAGACCCACGGCCATAACCCTGCCGTGGCATCGCCCGGGCGCTCGGGTGCCCCAGCCGAGCTCCCCTCGCCAGGCACGAGGTGGTTTCGGGGGAAGCACAAAACAGCTCTGCTTGATCCAACAGAAGAGGGAGGGCAACTTCCTCAGGCGAAGCGAAGGGGACACACGGGTCGACGTGGCTGCCTTCAGACACCCTCTGAGCAGCCAAGGAGCAGAACTGAGCCCTGTGCCTAGGCAACATGGGCAGATTCAGTCCCAGGAACCAGCTAAAAAGAAAAACCAAGAGCCCAGTAAGGGCACAGCCAACAGGTTTGCACAGCCAGTAGCCAGCCAGACCGTACAGGCTTTTACGGAAACACAAAAGGTAACAGGGGTCGTATTCTTTAAAAGAAAGCCACATCCCAGCAGAGCCGAGCACGCTCGAGCCCAGCCAGAGGACTCTGCTCACGGTGTCACAGCAGCACTTCGCCCGTTGCTGCCTCAGCAGCAGCTGCAGTTGTGGAGAGGAGTAATTCAGCACCCTTCAGCTGGGGATCCTTGCAGGAATTTCGCACTATTTGCTCAGCTGAACGCTTCACCCAGAACTGTGTCACAAAACCAGGGTCCAACCTGGTTAATCTATATATTAATACTCTGCCCAGCAATCAGAGCCACACTGGGAAGAGGCGGCAGGCTTTTCAGGGAATATTGTGCTGTTCAGCCACCAGATTCTTGTTGCCATAGCAAAAATAATTTATTTATTTGCTAGGATTCAAACAGTAATGAGTAATAGAGTACGCAGGAAAGAGAAGCCAGAGTAAACATTGCCCAACAAGCATAAATCCGCATAGTCATACATGGCTTACTGAAAAGAAAAAAAAAAGTCAACCTTGTTTCAGGTGATGCTGGCTGTCAGGACCAGTCTGCACCCAGGTGGGCAAAAAAAGAGCCCCCATGTATAGAGATGCATTAGAAATAAAAATAACCAGTTTATAGAAACCAACCCGTGACATGAACAGTGAAAGTCAGCAGACACCTCACCACCAAAAGCTGAGGTGGGAAAGTCTGCAAGACCCCACAGCTAATGAAACAGCAGACACCCGATGGCTTCTCCCAAACCAGGGATATCGCCCTCAGTCTCAGGAGCACATCGTGGGGTTAAGCTGCACCCTCCACTCCACAGGCACTCTCTTTAGTGTGGCTTTGCTCTTCTCCACCCATGATCCCATTTGCTTGGCAGGTGTGCCAAAGCCAAGGTGACAATGTAGGGTGTTTTACACCCTGCCAACAGGAATGTCTTTGGCAATCCAAATCCTCACCTTATCACAGAATGTTTGGGGTTGGAAGGGACCTCTGTGGGCCATCTACTCCAACCCCCCCCAAAAAAAATCGTTCTAGGCATGAAAAGAAAAAAAAGATAATGAACCCCACAATTTAACTATATTCCAGAGTCAGAGTCAGCATGTTGATCCCCATCGTAGCATCCTCCGATGAGACTGAAGGCGACGGACCCCCTTTCCCCCTCCCCGCAGAGCATCGCAAGCCGGTGGCCCTGGCAGGAGGCTGCACGGGGCCCCACCGCCATTCCTGCTCGGCGTGCGCAGGGGCTGGACGGGATGGTGAGCCACGGCGCACAAGCCAGAGGTTATTCCTGCCCCTGCTAACCTCACACAGCACCTCCAGCACCCCCAGCCCACCGCACTGCCGCTGCAGAGGCTAGGCACACGGGCAGCGGCTGCTGCGTGGTGACAAGAGGGACACAGCAAGTTTTCAGTAACGTGGCTGCGCTGCCCGAGTGCTTCACAAGATCCAAGCAGCTGAGTAGCACCAGGGATCAAGATTTGCTCTTTTCAAGTACTAATTTTCCTCTAATCACCCTCTCTCCCCAAGCAATATAATCCTGAAGTGACAAAATTCGGGACTGGCTGGCTCCCCAGGACAGGCACGGGCTGCTGCTGGGCTGCGGGGTGTGATCTGCAAGCAGCTGGTGACAGCTTTTCACACCCGGCCAGCCACATGCCTCCTCCGTCCTCAGCAGCAGCAGGGCTTCAGCCGATTGCTGCGGCGAGCATGGACAACAATTCAGCACAAACGCAAAAGAGCGAGTGATTGATGTCTCCGAGAGAACAAGCATGAACAAAATCAGCGTTCTGAAGAACCCTGCGCTTCTGTGCAGTCTCACATCGAGCTTCGCCACATCTGCTGCTGCACTGCTCATCTAAAGATCTGGTCAACGAGACGAGAGCACAAGCCAACACACCAAATACCCGAAAACTGCAGCAGCAGGCAGCTGGGAGCGCACCAGCAAGCCTGCTGATACAGAGCATCCCCCAGAGGTTTGCACAAAACAGCGTCCCAAGCTCCCCAAGCCCCCAGACCCACTGCCCAGCGGCGCGCAGGATCCGTCTGCAGAGGAGGGTCCTCAATGCCGAGCAGCCTCCCAGCTCCACACTGCCATGGGGTGAGAGAGAAGGTCCCTGCACAGACAAGTAACGGCTTGTGGACTGGAAACAGAGAGCAGAAGCAAACATTTTTACGGTGGACAAAGATCCCCCAAAGTGGTCTTTCCATCTGACCCAGTCTGACCATTCTCACAGATCAGCAAATTTAGTAAAAGGAAGCGGAGGAGGAGCTCCTGAACTGCAAACCTCCAGGGAAGCCTTCACTTTTTTCATTACAACCTTCAGTCAATGATCTAGACAACTCATGCGATGCCATTTTCTCTCTGAAACTTCTAGAGAAAGGATTTTTGGGAAGATGAGCCATTTCATAGGAGTTGGCAATGAGCTACACGCCTGTACTTGTCCTGAAAACATCATCATGTGTCAGCCCAGACTGCTGAATAACTCCACGCACAGTCTCTATGGACAGCAGGCTGGACCAGCAGCCCAAGGGCTGCAGCAGCATCAGCAAATTGCCAAGGCATCTGGTGCCATTCAGGAGAAGATGAGGAGCTTTTCTACCTCTAAAGCCTTTCCTTGACACAGAAAGAAAGGGGTTTTCCCTGACAGGTACTCACAGGAATGGAGGGGACTTGAGACTTAGTTCCTAAATCAGATTAGCCCTATACTGCTATGCCTGAAGCAGCCCAAGTATGGCCAGAAAGCTGCAGATGGCACTTCAGAAATGTACTTTTCTGTCATTCAAAGAAGAGTTTTGGGGCACAGGAGTTGGCTGCTGCACCATAGGCTCACTTGATCGCGCTTTTCCAAGAAGTGCTTCCTAAGGGTAATGCTGAGCTTCGCTCAACCATTAACTGCATCACAGCGTTAGTTACTGAATAGAGCTAGAAACACTAAAGATTTACAGCAGTAACGTGCCAGGGGAACACTATGTTGCTGGCAAAGGAGAGGTCGCCTCCAGGATCGCATCCCACCTCCCAAGCCACAAGGCAAAACAAGAAAGTCTCCATTTACAAGGCAACCCACAACGCCAGCTCGGTGTAATCAATATGCTGAGGCACATGGCAGACAGGAGCAACGCATGGAGATTCGAAATATTAAACTCCTTGTGCAAGACACAGGGACGTTTCAAATTCCTGATGAGAAGGGACAGGGCAGGGACAGTCCCAGCGAGCACTGCCAGGCAGGAGGCTTTGTTAACTCTTCCCTTGACCGTGCCGGACAAGAAGCGGTTCCAGCGCCCAACCAACCGCCCAGCAGCTGGAGTCCCAGTCTGGGACGGTACAAAGCAGCCATTCACCCAGGGATCCCTTCGCTCCTTCGCACACCTGTGGACCGAGGAGCCAGAGCCTTCCCAGCTGAACAAGCAATCAAGTAACGCTTGTTTGGCCCATAAGAATTGGACAAATCTCCCTACGTGGATGAAACAGATCTCATCCGAATACACAAAGAAAGCAGGCAGAAACAAGCTACAATCAGTGTCAAGCCTTGGGATCTTCACCACACAAAACTCCCAGCCAGCAGCGTATTCTGCTTTACAGGCAACCCCGAGCCTGCAATTTGCGGCTGCGACACAGCGCAGCGCTGGGAGATGCCACCCACGAGCATTTCTGTGCAACCGAGACCGACCAGCGCAGCGCAGACACCTCAGCCCGGTGGGAGCAGGCTCCAGCGGGAAGGGGACAGACGGAGCATCATTTCCCGGGAAATACGGCGGGGCTGGGAACAGAATTACTTCCCACCCTGGCAAGGAGCTCACTCTAGACTTCAGGAGCAAAAGGCCTCAGTGATGTGCACAGCACTGGCTGCACAACGAAGTTCGTGTCTCTCTTGCCCTCTTTCTGTGCTACTGATATGCAAAAGACGCTGCCTCGGAGAGCAGTGATTGAGTGCATCGGGTTCACCACGGGGCTTACGGACGTGCCCTCAGACCTGCATTTTCACTAGCTGCAAGCTATACAATTTCCCTAAGCACGCAAGCAGTTTGCTCTCATAGTGTCTGTGGGAGATCTCCTCCAGCCTGCCTACAGCCCAAATCCCTACAGAAAGCAGCCCCGTCCTGCCGAGCGCCCAACACCGTCACCAGAGCAGGGCACTTCTCCGAAAACATCAGCGCCAGGTCCCGCCGGTCCAGGTTTTCCCAGGATGTTTGTGAAGTTTCTGTGTGATACCGACGCTACATGTGACTCTTCCTACACAAACTGTCCAGAGTGACACCATTACAGCTCCATGGCGTACCCGCGTCCCACCGCAGTCACTAGGAAGAGCCTGGGCTTGTCAACAGATTTTAAACTGCCCAGGTTTCACCCAGGAGGGGAGTGAGCAGAACTCCAGAGGTGATGGACATGCTGCTGCAGCAGCTCTCACTGAGATTTCCTTTACTGCCACTGAACCTGGAAACAGAACCCTTGAATTTCTCCGACCGCCTCCTACACAGACACGCAGGACTTCTGCCCCAGCCGGGCTGAGCGCGCGCTTCCTCAGCTCTCCTCGGCAACACCGTGCCCACAGACTGGAAAAAGCAGAGCAGGGACAAAAACTCAAATGCAAGACAAGCTGAATACTCGAGATGGAGGGAAATCATAAACCATCTCCACTCTGGTCCACGGATTAAGGAAACCAATTAAGATAACGTTAACTGTAATCCGCGCAATCGGAATCCAGGGCACAAAGCACTTCAAATCTCCTCGCAAGCTCCGGGGCGGGCTGAGCCCTGGGCACGTCCTAACCCGCTTCCAAGGCAGGCGCGCCTCTTCTTTGCGTAAGAGTTTCTATTTTAGCTCTTCTGCCCCGTTCCCTGGGCTGCTGACAGCGGCAGGCAAGCAGGGGACGGGAGGAAGAGAACCGGGGGAATTCGGGAGCAGCTCAGACTGTTGCCGCGACACGAGGCGAAGCATGGGAGCGGCGAGGCCATGAGGAATCTCAGTCGACGAAAATTTCCCCCTACAGAGATGAGATAAATATGACTCATCTGCTCTGCCAGGGGTTTAGGACAACAGAGTACCAGCACTTCAAGGAGCTGGCAGGCAGCAGGGAAACAAAAACCAGCCGACTTCCCCACCAACAGCCGCAGGTGCTGCTTGTGAGGTGGTTTAAAAACTATAACCACAACAAGATCCCGATTTCTAGAGTCTTCAGCCATCAACGTGCTGAAAATCAGCAGAATTAGAACAGGGCAGGGAAATGGCACCGTCTGGGCAGACCGGCCTGCTCCCCTCCGGCAGCCGGTGGAAATCACCTCTGCAGCAGAGGCACCACGCCGGATCAGCCAGGACACGTTATCTTCTGAGCGGGACTTGTCACTGCTGACCTCAGCTACCAAGAATTCAAGACATCCATGTCAGCTACGTACACAGCCCCTCCTTACAGCGGCAGATGTGTTTGCCCCCGCAGATCACGCCACAAGACAGAAAACAGAACAGAACACACGGAGTTAAATCGCTCATGTCTGTCCTGACCCCTCCAAAACACAGAGACGAGGGAATCCAGGTCATTTTTGCGGAGATTTTTGCTTCTACCACCAGGTTATTTTACTTGTGTTATGGTTAATTTACTTGTGTTATACATTGCAAAAAAATACTTCAGGCAGTTGCTGGTATTTAGATTCCACACTGCGCAGACTTGCTCCAAACAGGTCTGGGCAATAGTTGCAAGCGTTCGTCCCTGCCGACATCTCGAGCCTACAGCTGGTTCTCACAGGAGACCATCTCCAGCAGAACTGCACAGATGGAAAGCTACGGAGCAAGAAGTTCAGCAGGTTAGACCAACAAAACTGCCACCCAATCCCGCCCGTGACGAGAACCTGAGGGATCATAGAATCATAGAATGGTTTGGGTTGGAAGGGACCTTAAATCTCATCTGGTTCCAACCCCCGTGCCATGAGCAGGGACATTCAAGTGGGCATTCTGAAGCCATATTCAGGCATTATGCAGCTCAGAACGTTAGAAAATGGACCATGCCAAAGTGCACTTAAAGAGCACTGGAGCTTTTTGAAGTTTAGCTGAAGCTGAGCATCTTTGGAGACAGTCTTGCAAACAAGCAGGGAAGCATTAGACTCCAACTCCTTGCATCCCACCAACCTTGCTCTTGTAAGCCCTGTTCACACACGGCGGCAGCTCACCTTCCCGCGCTCAAGCTGCCAACCGTCACAAGCAAAAAGCACTAAAGCCATCAGCAACCCGACGTCTGCTGGCTCTCACGTCCTGTCACTTACAGCGCTCTGGGTGGCCTGGCCAGAAGCCACCTTTCCTGCAGGATCCCCAGGAGGTACCCGGTTCCTGGCGGGGACAAACACACCATGACGTGGGACGAACGGAGAGAGCGACAAGGCATAAGGAGCACAGTCAGGGCAAATTCTGTACGTGCAGGACCTCCACGGCAGAGTCCGGCCTCCAACAAGCTGAGAACATGAAGCCAAGAGACAGGCAACTACTTCCCAGGAGCCCACCTGGCTCGGCAGCGTGCGGTCCCTTCCAGTCGCTCGCTCCAACATGCCAGTCACATGTTTTACAGAAACCAAGATCTCTATCTTGCTGACAAGTTTATTGTACGTTCTCCTGGCAGGTAACCAAACCAGGATTGGTCCTTGTCAGCTCAGCTGAGCTAGATTTTATCCTCTGAGATCCCAAAGATCCACATCCTGCAGCCAAGCCTTCCCTTCCTCCTGGGGCTGTTATCAGGCTGAAGCGTCTTTACTTCTGCTGGAATAACAGCGCGCGAAGACGAGCACAGAACAGCGGTCACCAGCAGCACTCTGCGGCCTCTCCCCCGCCCCCTGCTCAGAATGGAGGTCAGCAGGTCTCCTTCCAGCCCCACGCACCCATCCTGTCCCCACCGGCAGAGCCGCCGGTGCAGGCAGCCTCTCGCAGCAGCTGCCCCGGCGCTTCGCTGGGAGCCCAGCACGCCCCTGCAGAGCTGCAGACGGTCACTGCCGTAGGTGAGCTGGCTGTGATACCGCTCGGAGGGCTCTCAAAGCGGCCAGGGAGCGGAGGAGCAGCCCTGAAGGACACCTGGAAGAGGACAAGAGCTCCAGCTCCCTGCCACACGGGCAGCCTGGTCCCCGGGACGAGCAGGGCTGGGGCTCTGCCCTCCACCCACGGATCTGGACCGTGTCCCATCACACACAGCCCCAGGTTCACCCTCATAGTCCCGGGTGAACAATGCTGTCCCAGTCGCACAAAAGAGCTGGGAAACCATTTTTTATTTCGACACAGGAACAGCATTTCTCTCTCTCCCATAAGCTCAAGATCCAGTCCCAACCCCACAACAAACAGCGGCTTCACATATCTGAGCTGCCTAGAAGCAGCAATAAAGCTATTTTTCCTGAAAGGCGTTGAACACCAGCAGCCCACCGCAAAGTCACACGCGTAAGTTGGTCCTGCAGCCACGCTGTCCCAGCCACCCTCCCACTCCCAACAGCCACAAAGGACGTGGACCGGAGGACGTGGCCTGAGTCAGCTCCGTTTTGCTGGCGTCTCTGCCGTCGTCAGACAATCAGTGGCCAGACAAGGGGACGGAAAAAGGAGGCTGAATTTCCACATTTGAAGAAAAACACAATTTGCATCTCACAGCACAACCAGTCCAACTGCCAGCATCGCCTCTCTCCCTCCCAATAAATCATCAGCCCTGACTGTGAGCACAGACACTCGCTGATCCGCAGGAACTCGGCGCTTCCCGGCTGTGCCAGACCTGCTGTTGGTCTCGCCCAGATTCCTGCCAGGCACCAGCGAGCAGACGGAGTTTCCCAAGTCACTGAAGTTTCACTCAACACCACTCTCTTGAGCCTGGAGCACACCTTAACGGACCTTTCAGCAAGGCCAAGGCCAGGTTTGGAGAGGCAGATGCTCAGCAGGAGGTGAGCTCACCCGGCAGGTCTGCCTGGAGGGAATCACCCCAAAAGGTCCGGCAGCTGATCACCGAAACCAGCATCAGATTTGATTTCGACACCCCCCAGAAAAGAAAGAGACGTTGGTTTTACCAAAGAACTGCAGCTCCCAGCTCACAGGAAACGTCTGCTTCTGCCCAACTCAGGCCAAAACCAAGTTTCTGCCAAACAGAACCCTTGTTTTTGGCCGGTTGCCTTGACGACATGCAGCAATCTCTTGGGAAGAAACCAAGGAATGTGTCCTAAGACTAGCTCCTTCCTTTTCAGGCATCAACACTCGGCCTCATTACCCAGACTAAAAGCCACAAACATCCTCTAGGTTAAGAGTGAACAGAAATCTTTCCATTTGCCACAGCATCTTCTAAACCCCGGCTACAAAGTCCAAGGACACTCCATGCTTGCCACCTCCAGCGAAGAGGAGAAGGGAACTGGAAGAAAAAACCTGGTGTTTCTCCCACTACACTGCCACACGTCATTTTACCCAGAAACTGGTGTCTCTTCACTACTTCTCCTTAAGCTGGATCTTGTTTTCCGAAGGGTCCCCATTTGTTTCAGCCTCCCGAGCTCTGCAACATAACAGGCAGTTCCTCCTTTGCCTTTCAAAAGCTCTCTTTTCAGGAACGAGATCTTTACGCAAGGTCTCATGCAGGACCCCCCCCCCCCCATGTAATTCTTACGCCGTTAGTGCGTCTCGCAGTATTTAGCACGCTTCATCTTCCGAGCGCCCGCAGAGCAGCAGAGTTAATGCTATTAAGCTGACAAGAGCACAGGTGGAGAAGCTCCATGACCTGCTCAACGTTGCACAAATCCAGCGCTGAACAGACCCAACGGTTGTTCACCAATTCCAAAGAATCATATGATGCCTGAGGTTGGGAAAGGACCTCCGGAGGTCTCCAGCCCAAACTCCTCCTCCAAACAGGTTCAACCTGATCAGTTGCTCAAGGCTTTCCCCGGGCAAGTTTCAAAAGTCTCCAAGGATGGAGATGCCACCACTTCTCTGGGTTCCTGTTCCAGCGTTTGACCAACCTTTGGACAACCCAGTCGCCGCACTAGCCTTGATCTCGCCTCCCTTCCTCCTTTTCATGCTGCTTAAGGACAGCTTCCACCGCGCACCACTTAATCGGCTCTGCGTCCTTGAGGCTTTCCTCCCTCACCAGCCAGGCTGCTGTGCCGCCAGCACCGCCCTGCGTGGCGAGGTCGGCTCCGCTGCCAGCATCCAAGGCCGGGCTTACCTAAGAGCCTCTGTCCTGCTAAGTTTCGTGTGCATTTTTTGCTCCGTCCTAAGATTACCCACAGCTGCAGCATGTCTTGATATTTTCACCATCTATACCACACAGCTGATTTGGTGTAAATCAAATTAATACCCCGCAGAGCCAAGAAAACAGCTGGAGTGAGTGCAAGCCAGCAGGTATTTAAACAGCAGAACAACTCCAGTCTGATTAAGCATTTCCCTGTAGGAGCACAAGGAAAAACTACCGGAGCGCGGAGCGAGAATCAACACTCCTGCTGATTTGCTTATTCGGGGTCTCACGGCTGTCACGCTCCGGCCTGCCACCTGCCTTAGGCGTGATCGCATGAATCACAGGATGTTCAGGGTTGGCAGGGCCCTCTGTGGGTCACCCAGCCCAACCCCCTGCCCAAGCAGGGTCACCCAGAGCAGGCTGCACAGCACCACGTCCAGGCGGGGCTGGAATATCTCCAGAGAAG
>Ga0065711_1014516_pt1 | contig 13545 bp, 11 predicted proteins | sample Hoacrofraction12_FD_59098 | JGI IMG/M metagenome (GOLD analysis project Ga0065711, IMG submission 59098) | Hoatzin crop microbial communities from Cojedes, Venezuela - Epithelial fraction 12 v2 (version 2) | ecosystem: Host-associated > Birds > Digestive system > Esophagus > Crop | place...
CGTTTATGCCATCGACAAAGGAGTCGTTGTCAATGTTCGACGATGCCTTTTCCTGGATTATCGAGCCCATAATCTTCAACCTCTCGTTGTAATGCTTCAGGAGATTGATGCCGTGCCTGATGGTGTTGATGTCAATATCGGTCTTGCTTGTACGGTAATCGATGTTGCGGGTCAAGTCCTTGAAGAGTTCGTCGATTGCAGAGAAGAAGGCATCAACATACTTCTGGGACTGATTGTCGTCCTCGATTTCGAAATGGAGCTTGGCGTCAATGCAGCGCATGAACAGGCTGGACTTGCCAGCCATAGGCTCGTCGTGGACAAATTTATAAAGTTTGTCCTTTTTCTCGGAATCTATGATGGAAAGGATTCTGCTAACGATTCTTTCCTTGAACTTGCCCTTGTCCTTGGTCAGAAGTCCCTTGACATTCTCCATGACAAAATATTTGGGACGCAGGGCCTCGATGACCTTTAGATAATGCTCGAAAAGATTGTCGCGCTTGTCGTACTTGCGCCTGCGGCCGGAAAGGCTGAAGGATTGGCAGCTTGGACCTCCTGTCACCACATCTATCTCCTTGCCGCCGATGGCCTTTTTAAGGTCTGAGACGAAGGAGTCTGACATGATGTCCTCGGTAAGGAATTTGGTGTCCAGTCCCAGTTGATGGTTGTAGCGCACCTTATGGGTCAGTTCACAATTGGCATTGATGTCGCTTGCAAGCACAAAATCGTAGTATTTGTCCTTGGAGTATGCCTGCATGAAGCCTTCGCTGATGCCTCCTGCTCCTGCGAAGAGGTCAACGAAAGTAACAGGCTTTCTGCCTTTAAGAAATTCCTTTTTCTGAGCCATTTATTCTTTCCCCACTTTTAGTTATAGTCTACAAAATTAGCAAATATTTTGTTAATCTGCTAGAGATTACACTCTTGCCTCGCGGAAAACTTCCTGGATTGAGGGGAAAGTGTTCTTGAGGCAGGATGGGAGGCCGGATTTGGGGACCCATGCGGCCTTGGTGATGTCCTCTTCGCGCTGGGGTGTGAGGTCGACGGGGTCGGTGTAGAGCATGTCGTACCACCAGGTGTGCTTGAGATGCCAGATGCCATCGCGAAGATAGCAGTGGTCGGTGATGCAGATTAGGTCACGGAGTTCGAGTTTGTCCACTCCTGTTTCCTCCTGCACCTCGCGTAGGGCGGTAACTTTAATATCTTCACCTTCCTCCTGATGCCCTTTGGGCAGGTCCCAGAGGCCGTTTCTGCGGATTAGCAGGAAGTCACCGCGGCGGTTGCTGACAAGGCCACCTGCCGCATTTACCTCCTTGAACTCGGCGCAGAGACGGTGGTAAATCTTGTCCGTATTCTCCACTGGAATGTAGATTCGGGACAGGGTCTCGGACGACTCGAACATCAGCACAAGGGTGTGGATGTCGATTTTTTCGCCAATATGGAATTCTACGGCATTCGGATCGGCAAGTGCCTGGTCGTCAGGCTCGCAGATGATAATACATCTCTTTTCGAAGTAAATCTTGTGCATAATATTTGCTATCTTTGCAGATTACGAACGCAAAATTAATAAAAATATGAGTGCAACGCAATTCAAAAGCAAACACGGCATAGTTTCCCGCCCCCGCGAAGAGCTTTATATGTCCTTCGTGGATATGAGGAACTTTGTAAATATGCTGCCCGAGGACAAGAAGCAAGGCGTAACCGCCGACTATGACACCATTAGCGCCACGGTGCAGGGAATGACAATCGGGGTGAAGGTGACCCGCCGCGAACCCTATTCCTATATTGAGCTCCAGGACAATGGCGCTCCGCTGGAATTTACGGTGGAACTCCACTTCGACATCACCGAGGACCATGGCAAGACTGACTTCTACATCGTAGCCAGCGCCAACCTCAACTTCATGATGAAGATGATGATTGGCAACAAGGTGAACGAGGCTTTGGACAAGGTCGTCGACGGTCTCGTAGCCGTTTCCGAAGGCCGTATGCCCGAAGGGATGCCCGAAGACTTCAAGATGCCGGACAACTTCAGCTAATGGCAGCACCGTCCACGGCAATCAGGCTTAACCCCTTCAAGCCTTCGCAGGCCCCTGCAGGTGAGCAGGTGCCGTGGTCGAAGTATGGCCGTATCCTAAGCGAAAGGCCTAATTTCACCCTAGACCCGCTCTTTCACGCTGGCTGCTACTATGTACAGGACTCGTCCGCGATGTATGTCGGCTACATTTTCCGCAAACTGGTGGAAGGAAGTGGGCTAAAGGTGCTGGACCTTTGCGCAGCACCAGGAGGCAAGACGACCGACATCGCAGCATCGCTCCGCGAAACCTGTGGCGACGACTTTACCCTGGTCTCAAACGAGGTGATGAAGAAGCGCGCCGCAATACTTAAAGATAATATAGGTATATGGGGCGACCCAAATGTGCTGGTAAGCAGCGTCGACCCTGCGATCTTTGGCAATAAGTTGCCTGGCTACTTTGATGTAATCGTGGCCGATGTGCCGTGCAGTGGCGAGGGCATGTTCCGCAAGGATGAACGAGCTGAGCAGGAGTGGAGCCCCGCAGTCGTAAAACTCTGCGCCGAGCGCCAGCAAAGAATACTCGCAGATGTTTGGCCGGCCTTAAAGCAGGGCGGAATCCTGATTTATTCCACCTGCACATACGAGGATTCGGAGAACGATGACAACCTCGAATGGGCCGCGCAAACGCTTGGTGGTGAGATATTTACGCCAACCAACGAGTTCGAGTCCAGCGGCGTAAGACTGACCCGTCACGGCAATCTGCTAAAGGCAGGCGAAGTGCCAGGCGAAGGACAATGGGTCGGGGCACTGCGCAAGACTTCCGAAGCACCGAGATGTAGGACAAAGTTGGAGGATGCAATTAGTTTCCTCCCAGCAGAGCCAACTGATAAAGCATTGAGTATCAAGGCTTCCGACGAGCCGTCTGTAGAATTGGACCTTCAGCAGGCGCTTAAGTTTCTGCACAGGGACAGCCTTTATCTTCCCGATGCGCCAAAGGGACTTTTGGTGGTCAAATACCAAGGACATCCGCTTGGATATGTAAAGAATCTGGGGTCAAGGGCCAATAATCTTCACCCCAAGAACCGTAGAATATTAATGGATATATGAAAAGAATATTAATGATGGCATCGATGCTGCTTTGTATTGCGGCATCTGCCCAGACAGCCGAAGAATTCAAGGAAAAATACAACCGCCAGGTACGCAATACAGGTGCCGCAGGAGTGGGTGTTGAGACCATTCTGGACAAGTGGCTTGAGGCATATCCTGGCGACTGTGACGCTCTGGAAGGCCGTTTTGCCTATTACTGGGCAAAGAGCCGCAAGACCGAGGTCGTGGCCAAGGACAGCAAAAAATATCTGGGCACAAATCCCGTTTTGACGCTTAAGGATAGCCTTGGAAATCCCGTTTACTACTTCGAGGAGCCCTTCTTTGACGAGAGCCTTTTTGCAGAGTCGACCAAGAACATAGAAGAGGCCATAAAGCTGGCTCCTACAGCGCTGGAATACCGTTTCGACAAAATCAACGCTCTGATTGACTACGAAAAGGACAGCCCCGACATGGCCGCTACAGAACTGCTCAACCTAATTGACTACGACAGCAAGTCCCATCCAATGTGGTACCTAAGGGGCGAAAGTGTTGGCCCAGAGGACTTTGAGACCGCCATTCAGGAATACTGCTACACCTTCTACAACCTGAATACCCCCAACGGTTACAACTCCTTCAAGATTGTGTCCGAGAAAATGAGCTCCCTGCACCCTTCCAACCCCGATTGGCTGGCCAATATAGGTGCTTACTATCAGGTTGCAAAGAAGGACAACAAGAAGGCGACCAAGTATTACAAAAAAGCCCTAAAACTCGACCCTAACCACTTTGCGGCGAACAGGAATATGAAGATTATGGAAAAAAACAAGTAAATTTGCAATATGAAAAAGACTGTTTTATTTATGATTCCAATCATGATGCTGGCTGCGTGCCAGTCAAAGTCGGACCATGTGGCAGTACCTGCCATCGATTTGAGCAATCTTGACACAACCGTTGCTCCCGGTCAGGACTTCTATCAGTATTCAACAGGCGGATGGCAGAAGAGCCACCCCCTGGAGGCAGAGTATTCCCGCTTTGGCACCTTCGACCAGCTGCGCGAGAACAATGTAGAGCGTCTGAATGACCTCTTTGCGCAGATGTCGGAGATGAAGACCACTCCCGGTACAATCGAGCAGAAAATCGTCGACCTGTACAAGCAGGGCCTGGATTCTACCAAGCTCAACGCCGACGGAGCAGCACCTCTTAAGCCCACTCTTGAGAAGATTTACGGCGCAAAGACCAAGGCAGACTTGGTCAAGGTGATTGCCGATTTGCACAAGAGCGGCGAGGGCAGTTTCTTTGGCTCGTATGCCGAGGCTGACCTCAAGAACAGCGACATGCAGATTCTCTATCTGGGCCAGGGTGGCCTTGGAATCGGCAACCGCGACTACTACCTCAAGCCCGAGAATGCCGCAATCAAGGAGGGTTACCGCAAGTTCATCACCCGCATTATGACCCTCGTTGGTGCCGCCGACCCTAAGGATGTAGCCGACAACACCGTATTCGTAGAGGACTATCTGGCAGAGAACTCCTGGACCCGTGAGCAGGAGCGTGACTACATCGCCCAGTACAATCCCTATTCTACCGCAGAACTTTGCGCAGCCTTCCCCGGCTTCGACTTCAAGTCCTATTTCGCCGAGAGGGGAATCGCCGACCAGGAAAAGATTATCGTATGCGAGCCTTCCTTCTTCCAGGCTTTCAGCAAATACTTCTCCGAGGCTGACCTGCACATCCTTCAGGACTATGTTGCATCCCACCTCGTAAGTGGCGCATGCGGTGCCCTGAGCGATGACTTCTACTCCGCATCCTTCGACTTCTACAGCAAGCAGCTCTCCGGTGTTCAGGAGCAGAAACCCCGCTGGAAGAGGGCTATGGCAGTGCCTAACGGCGTGCTGAGCGAGGCTGTGGGCAAGATGTATGTCGAGAAATACTTCCCTGAGTCATCCAAGCAGCAGATGCTTGCCCTCGTAAAGAACCTCCAGAAGGCTCTGGACCAGCACATTGACAATCTGGACTGGATGGGCGACAGCACCAAGGTAAAGGCTCACGAGAAACTTAACAACTTCACCATCAAGATTGGCTATCCCGACAAGTGGAAGGACTACAGCACCCTCGTAATCGACCCTGAGAAGTCCTACTACGAGAACCAGATTGCAGCGAGCGAGTGGTATGTAGCCGACAATATCAACAAGATTGGCAAGCCTACAGACAAGACAGAATGGGGTATGCCTCCTCAGATGGTAAACGCCTACTACAATCCTACCACCAACGAAATCTGCTTCCCTGCAGCAATCCTTCAGCCTCCGTTCTTCAACCCCGATGCTGACGATGCAGTGAACTACGGCGCCATCGGCGTTGTAATCGGCCACGAGATGAGCCACGGCTTTGACGACCAGGGCCGCCTCTTCGACAAGGACGGCAACATGACCAACTGGTGGACAGATGAGGACGATGCCAAGTTCAAGGAGAAGGCAGAGAAGCTCGCAGCCCAGTTCGATGAGGTTGAGGTTCTCCCTGGCCTTAAGGCTAACGGCCACTACACCCTCGGCGAGAACATCGGCGACCACGGTGGACTTAGCATTGCCTTCACCGCTATGCAGAATGCTCTCGCAGGCAAGAATGTGGGCCTGATTGATGGCTTCACTCCCGAGCAGCGCTTCTATCTGGGTTACGGGGCAATCTGGGCCCAGAACATCACCGACGAGGAAAAGGCCCGTCTGACCAGCCAGGATGTACACTCTCTGGCAGAGAACAGGGTTAATGTCTCTATCCGCAACTTCGACTCCTTCTTCGAGGCATTCGGCATCAAGGAAGGCGACAAGATGTGGCGTCCTGTAGAGGAACGCGTACATATCTGGTAATGAGGCCCTCGAGCTTCATATCAAGCAAACTCGATTTCAAGGGATGGGTGGCTGTCACTGCGATAGCCATCTCATTCCTTGTTATTATACTTGCGGTGGCGATTTCATCGGGCTTCCGCAGGGAAATCCGCGATGGAGTGAGCAGGCTGATGGGAGATGTGCAGCTCACAACCCCGCAGATTAACTATTACACCGATGCATCTCCCGTAAATCTGGACTCCCTGAATCTGGAAACCGTATCCAAGATAAAAGGAGTCAAAAACATCACCCCAGTGGTGTACAGGGCAGGTATTGTCAAGAATGGAGAAGAAATCCAGGGCGTACTTGTCAAGGGTATTCCTTCCAGCGATACCACCGCCCTTGGGGTCAGCATCCCCACCCGTCTGTCTTCAAGGCTCGGCCTAAAGGCAGGGGATAGCATGACCACCTACTTCATCGGCGAAAAGGTCAAGGTGCGCAAATTCACCGTTACAGATGTCTACGACGGGCTAATTGAGACAGATGACAACCTGCTGGTCTATGCTTCGCTGGAAGATATGCAGCGCCTTAACAACTGGGACTCCACTGGGGTATCTGCCGTAGAGATTGGGCTGGAAGATGCCTACCGCAGTGGGGACAGGGAAAGGGCCAAGGCGGCAGAAATCGGGCTGTATTCCAGCATGGTCGCTACCGCAGCACAGGACAGGTATTCCAACCTGTTTGACTGGCTTAACCTGCTGGATTTCAATGTGGTAGCAATCTTGCTGCTGATGATTGTGGTGGCTGGATTCAACATGATTTCCGGCCTGCTGATTATGCTCTTCCGCAATATCTCTACAATCGGAACACTTAAGGCCGTGGGTATGACGAATAGGGGAGTCGCCGAGGTGTTCCTAAGGGTTGCTGCACGCATTGTGCTTAAGGGCATGCTGATTGGAAATGCCCTTGCGCTGGGTTTCTGCCTGCTTCAGGGCAGTACCCATCTGCTCAAACTCAATCCCGAAAACTACTATGTCTCCTTTGTGCCCGTGAGCATAAATCTGCCCTATATCATTGTGGCAGATGTACTTGCATTTGTAGTGATTATGCTTCTGCTCCTGATTCCTTGCCTCTTTATCGCCAAGGTTGACCCCGCAGAGACCGTAAGGGTCAAGTAATTAAGGATTCGTGAGGTCCTTGTAGTGTTCGAATTTCTCCATCACCCTATCAACATAAGCCAGGGTTTCGTAGCCCTTGAACACTCCCAGACGGACGCCTGGGACATTGTTTATTATGCTGTCGACACGCATTTCGGGGATTAAGTCCACGATATTCTGCCAGTAGCCGGGGTCTACGCCCTTGTAGCGGGCAAAGGTGATGCAGTCCTGAATTCGGCCTTCACCTGCGTTGTAGGCTGCCAGGACCAGCTTTTCGCGCTCGGTCTCGTTGGCCGCGAGTTTGATATAGCGCTTGTTGAGCATGCTGAGGTAGCGGGCTCCTGCGCGGACACTCTGCACGGGGTCGGAAGGGTCTTTGGCCCCGAACTTGGCCGAGGTACCCGGCATCATCTGCATAAGGCCTGCTGCGCCCCTGCTGGACTTGACATTGGGGTCGAACTTGGACTCGAAATAGACTATTGCGCTAAAGAAGCGCCAGTCCATGTTTACAGAATCCGCATAGTGCTTGATAAGGGAATCGTAGGGGCTGATGCGGTAGTTCGGGTCCTTCCACTTGGGCTTCTGCCTGCCCATAACCACCAGAGAATCAAGTACATAGATGCGCTCCTCGTAGGGTGGTGGGGTGTTTTTGCGCTTGGAAGATGCTAGAAAAGCCGCTGCTATCATCAGCAGCGTTAGGGCGATAAATATCCTATTAAGATGGCTTTTCAGCATTGGCAGTTGGGGTTAATTTCTCCTTAATGATGTGGTGGGCTTGCCTGCGCTGCTGCTACTGCTACTGCTGCTGCCTGCACTATTGGCACCAGGAGCACTTATGCCCGAACTCTTACGCGAAGGCTGGGTGTAGAACGGCCAGCAGATACCCATCTTGACGGTGCGCTGGGTGCTGATGTAGCGGTCAGCGCTGAAGTAATCGGCATGCTCCATAGGCCATCCCATACCAGCATTTTCGAGTTTTATGAAGATGCAGGCCCTCTTCCACTGGGCGTTGATGAAGACATCAATCACGGGGCCATTGTTGTAGAGGTTGGTGGTCTGGTTGTGGAAGACACCGATGTTGGGATTCCATGCAGGAGCGTACCACGATGTGTTGTAGAAGACATTTGCTCCTATCTGCACTTCCAGAATCTTCTCTGTTTTGGTGGCGTCGCGCTGGAGCACGAACTGGGCGTACCAGCGGAGGTTGGCTGCGGCAAGAGGTACAGGCAGCACATCTTCATTGGAAGATACCTGCAGCAGCACGCTGTTGTCCAGATGCAGCCATCCGCCAATCACAAAGTCCTTGCGGATGTTTGCTGCCAGAATGCTCATTGCGTTGCTGTTCTGGCGGACGATGCCAAGGGTATCGTAGTAGATATTGTTTGCCAGCAGTGAGTAGCCAACATCTGCATAGACACCCCAGTGGGGGATGCTTAGGCTACCGCTAAGGCGGGTCGTGGAAATCTTGTCGAAACTGTTTTCCCAACTGTAGTGGTTGGAATAGAGCACCTGCTGGTAGCGGTTAGGCTCCTTGAGGGTGGTGCTGAAGTGGGCTCCCAGCGAGAGAGGGCTCTTGCGGGCGCGCCTGAAGGGGTAGAAGTTCAACTGGGCATTGGCGCTGACATCGAAGTCACCGGCGTTGTATCCGCCTACTGCGAACTTGCCCTTGGCATCCCAGAAGAGGTTGTTGCGAAGGCTACCCTCGGCTCCTGCGTAGGCGTAGACGGAGTGCTGGGTGGTCTTGCTGCTGGTGGTGATGCTATCAGTGTAGGAGCGGAGTCTGTAGCCCAGTCCGACATCCAGCTTGGACACTATCGCATCGCTGCTCCAAGGTTGCAGACGCAGGAAGACCTTATTGTCCAACTCCTTGATTTTCAGTGTATCTGCACTGGCGCTTTCGCTATAGTTGAATACATTGTTGTAGAATTCCTGGCCTGTGGTGGTGCTGATTGCATCCTGATAGTCGTGCTCGTAAATGTTGAACTCGCTGCTGTGTCCGATGAATGCAGTGGTGATATCGCGGTTGAGGCTATCTGCATTGAAGACTATGCTGGTGTCCTTGCGGGCCTTTATCTTCTCAATGAAATTGAATGGAATACGGTATTGCTGGTCCAGGAAGACGCTCTTGTGCTTTACCTTGGAAGATGCGTTGCTGAGCATTACCCCGATGTTGCGGGCTTCGAGGGTCGTATCCCTGATGAGGGTGAGGTCCTGTACACCGCCGTTTTCCTCGTGGCTGATGTTGTTGCTGATGTAGCCAACATGCATCATGTACTTCTTGCCCAGATAGTTGGAGTAGGCGGCAAAGGTCTTGTTGCGGGTTTCCTCGTTGTCGAGCATGCCACCGCCGCCCCAGCGGTCGTAGAGTATGGTGAAGTTCAACTGCGGCAGGATATTCTGGGTGGTGAGGATGTGCAGGTTGTCCGATGCCAAGTCGTCGTTGGCGAGCAGCGTGCCCCAGTAGGCCAGCTCGGTGTACGGGGTCTTGGTGTTGTACATCGGCAGGGTCCTGTGGGTGTAGGTCCAGCTCTCGTACGGGGTGTAGAAGTCCACATCGCTATCGCTGTCGCGCTTGAGGACATTATAGGGCTGCACAGGGGAACCTGCTACGCCTAACCAGCTGGACTGCACATCTTTACGCCTGAATGGATAGTCGTAGAAGTAGTAGTTGTAACTGGTGTCGGGCTCCGATACCTTTAGCCTTTGGAAGTCGGGGTCTACGGTCCAGTTAATCAACCTCTTGTACTGCATCGTGTCGGGGATGGCGAAGGTCTCAAGGATACGGGGCGTAGACTCGCGGATACTGTCCTTAACCGCCTTCTCTTCCTCCTTGACGGCCTTCAGGGAGTCCATAGCGGCCATCTTGCGGTTCATCTTCTGCTCGTAGTCGTACTTTTTGCGCTCGGTCTTGCTTAGGCCATTGTACCACTTCTCGAATGCGGCCTTGGCACGGGCGGTCGAGTCAATTGCGTAAAGCGAATCGAGCTTACGCCAGTCGGTAGAGTCCAGCCTTGCACGAAGCGTGTCGCCTGCCTCCTTCTTGCTTGCCTCCTCCCTGCGGAGGGAGTCCCTTACCTGAACATGGGTCAGGGAATCGCAAAGGGCGACATAGTACTTATATCTAAACGGGTCGATATACTTTAGGGAATCGGGTACCTGAATGGTGTCGCGGGCACTGATGAACGGGCCATCGTCCTCGTCATCTCCAACCGCATAGTAACCGCGAAGTGAGCGCAGAATGCTGTCAGACAGGGCTACATCCTCCATTGTACCCCTACGGAATCGCTTGTAGCCGTCGGTGGGATAGATGACCGTATCGCGGCTGGGATTCACTACAACGGCGTCCAGAGTATATGGTACTTCGAAACTGCGCTCTGCAGGGCTGCTGAACGCGATTGTGCCAAGCAGGGCCAGTGCGACCACTGCAATCGGGAACCATATTTTGGGTACCTTAAACATAGCAATCCTGCAAAAGTAGTTATTTTTGCCCGTAATCCCAAATTTAGAGGATTTCTGCTGAAAATCAGACAAGATTGTTTAACTTTGTAGAATGGAACGACTCACTAGACTCTTCAAGGACTGCTTCGGCCGCGATGCCGGGCAGGTAAGCCTTCTGCCGCTGAGCGGAAGCGCCCGCAAATACTACCGCATGACTGGTTCCGCTGAGCCTGTAATCGGCTGCATCGGCACAAATCCCAAGGAAAACAAGGCCTTTCTGACCATTGACGCCAAGATGTGCGCCGAGGGCATCAACGCCCCCAAGGTGTACGGCGTCAGTCCCGATGGCATGGTCTATATCCAGGAAGACCTTGGCGAAGGCCAACTCTTCGAACTGCTCAAGCCCTCAATCGAAAAGGGCGAGTTCAGCGAAGAGGAAATGGGGTGGATGAAGGCCACAATGGCAGCCCTACCCGCCCTTCAGTTCAAGACTGGCCGCGATTTTGACTGGAGCGTCTGCTTTCCCGATAGGGAGTTCAACGAAAGGATGGTGAACTTCGACCTTAACTATTTTAAGTACGATTTCCTGAAACTTACGGGCATAGAGTTCGACGAAATCCGCCTTCAGGACGATTTCGACACCCTGCGCGAAGATTCCCTGAAAGACTTCGGGCAGACCTTCATGTACCGCGATTTTCAGGCCCGCAATATCATGATTCGCGACGGCAAGCCCTGGTTCATCGACTTCCAGGGTGGCCGTAGGGGCCCTGTGCAGTACGATTTGGCATCCTTCCTCTGGAATGCCGGCACTCACTTCTCCCCGAAGGTTCGCGCCGAACTGGAGAATGTCTATATCGATGCCCTGTCCGAATTCCAGAAGGTGGATAGGGACTATTTCTACGAGCGTTACCGCCTCATTACCCTTGTGCGCCTGCTCCAGGAATTCGGTGCCTACGGCTTCAGGGGCCTGATTGAGCGCAAGCAGCTCTTCATCGACTGCATCGCTCCCGCGCAGAAATGTCTGGGCGAACTGGTGTCCCAGCCCTACGAGCGCTATCCATATCTGACAGAGGTGCTTCGCACTCTTGCCAATGATTGGAAATTTGCTTAAATTTGCACACTATGTCGAATCGTGTAAGCAAGGATATCTGGAACAAGAGCAAGGACGGCGCCCACAAGGAAGAGCGATCGTTTATCCGCTATGCAATTATCGCCTTTGGAGTCTTTCTGCTGGTGATTTTTGTGAAGAAGGATAGCGTGGTGCGCTGGGTGCAGGCCAAGTACACCATCCACAAGCAGGAAAAGCAGATGGAGTACTTCCAGAAGGAGATTGCGCGCCTGGACGACCAGATTGAGCTCCTGTCAAACGACAAGGACTCCCTGGAAACCTACGCCCGCGAGCAGTTCCACTTTGCCGAGGAAGGCGACGATGTCTATCTGATTCAAGAATGAGGGCGCTAGTATTTGCTGCAGGCCTCGGAACCCGTTTGAGGCCACTTACCAACTCTATTCCAAAGGCCTTGGTCAAGGTCGATGGCATCCCTATGCTCGAAAGGGTAATCCTGCGTCTGAAGGATGCAGGCTATGACGAGGTGGTGGTGAATACCCATTATTTTGCAGATAAGGTCGAAGATTTTCTCTCATCCAAGGACTTTGGAGTGAAGATATCCATCTCCCACGAGAATGCGGCAGAGCCCTTTGAGACGGGTGGCGGCATCAAGTTCGCGCGTCCGCTGCTGGAGGGAGGTCCTTTTCTGGTGCACAATGTCGACATAATCTCCAATGCAGATTTAAGCGCATTAGCCGCCGCAGTGCGTCCCGAAGCACTTGCGACCCTGCTTGTTACCGAGACAGAAGCCGACCGCTATTTCCTGTTCGACGACGATATGCGCTTAGTTGGATGGACCAATGTCCGTACGGGACAGGTGCGCAGCAGCCTTCCCGACTTCGATGCTTCGCGCTACCGCAAACTGGGCTTCTGCGGCATCCACATCGTGTCCGATGCCATCTTCCCTCTGCTGGAATCCTGGCCGGACAGGTTCTCGATTACCGATTTCTACATCGAGATGGCAGCCACCCAGCCCATCTACGGAGTCGAGGCTAAAGACCTGACACTCATTGACATAGGCAGCCCCGAAAAACTCGCGGAGGCTGAACACCTACTTGCAAACACTAAAAACCAAATAAGATGAAACCTACATTACTTGTTCTTGCTGCCGGAATGGGCAGCCGCTATGGTGGACTTAAGCAGATGGATGGCCTCGGCCCCTCTGGCGAAACCATTATCGATTACTCCATCTACGATGCAGTAAATGCCGGATTCGGCAAGGTTGTATATATTGTCCGCGAGGCTTTCCTCGAAGACATGAAGGCTCATGTAGAGAAACGCTACGCCGGGGTTAAGTGCATTGATGGCGAACCCCTTGAGTTCGTTTTCGTGACCCAGGAACTTAGCAAGATTCCTGCACAGTTCACCCTGAATCCGGAGCGTGTAAAGCCTTGGGGCACAGCACATGCCGTTCTGATGGCCAAGGATGTAATCAAGGAGCCTTTCGCAGTAATCAACGGCGACGACTACTATGGCAAGGAGTCCTTCGGAATCCTGGCTGACTGGTGCGTAGCCCATGAGCATAGCGAGGGCCAGTACTGCATCGTCGGCTTCGAGCTGGACAACACCCTGAGCGAGTCTGGCGGCGTATCCCGCGGCATCTGCCACTATGACGAGGGCGGCAATCTTACCGATATCGTGGAGCATCTGAACATTGCCCGCGAGGCCGATGGCATTGTTTACGGTGACAACTCTGTAAGTGGCGAGAACCATGTTGTGCTCAACGAGAAGGACCTCTGCTCAATGAATATGTGGGGCTTTACCCCCGATTATTTCGAGAAGAGTGGCGATATTTTCGTAGACTTCCTCAAGCAGAATATCAACGAGCTTAAGAAGGAATACTATATCCCTTACGCAATCGACTGCATGATCAAGGATGGCGAAGCATCCTGCGAGGTGCTCTCTACTCCTTCACACTGGTTTGGCGTTACCTAC
>Ga0065711_1045349_pt1 | contig 13545 bp, 8 predicted proteins | sample Hoacrofraction12_FD_59098 | JGI IMG/M metagenome (GOLD analysis project Ga0065711, IMG submission 59098) | Hoatzin crop microbial communities from Cojedes, Venezuela - Epithelial fraction 12 v2 (version 2) | ecosystem: Host-associated > Birds > Digestive system > Esophagus > Crop | place...
CCCCCGCCGAAGCAGGGTCACCTACAGCAGGCTGCACAGGACCTTGTCCAGGCGGGTCTTGAATATCTCCAGAGAAGGAGACTCCACAACCTCCCTGGGCAGCTTGTTCCAGTGCTCCGTCACCATGGTTTCTTCTTAAGCTAACTCTCTCGTAACAGCAGTTGTAGGAGACTTTATTGAGACTAATGGCTAATATGCTAGTGAATATGAGGTTTATGAGACAAGTCTCTTTAAAAAGACAGTTGTGTTGATCAAGGCTAACAATATAGTTAACCCACTGAGTTGGTTTGGTAAGGCCATTGTAGTTCTTGTAGGCAGCAGCTCGCAGCCTGTCTGGCCATTAGTCCATGTCCCTTTACAGCTGGATCAACAAGGAATAGCGTCCAGATTTGTGTCTGTAAACTAGGCTTGAGTTCACTTGATTCAACCCCAGGAGCCCTACGTTAGTCACAATCACACTAATCAGTGGGGTTCACTGTAGTTATAACAAAAATATCACAGAATGTCAGAAGCTATCTTATTTTTTAGAAGCTGGAGAGGAGGAAAAACGAAACATTGAATACACTGGCCGCTATGAAAGTGGTACTGGGAAATTATGCTGTGGTGGCTTCCAGAGCTGAATGTAAACTAAAATGGGCACATCTGGCTTCCTGATACCCTCATTTGATATGTAAGATTATATGAGAAAGGGCTTTACTGCAATATTTTGTGTTTTGTTGAAGCATACAACTAGAACAAAATTGTCACTAGAATTTCTTCCATCTGCTCCCTTTGGCTACAGGTACAAGGCTGTCAATTCATCATACACAAAAAGAAACCTGAGGCCAAATTCTCTGCTGGCAGTACTCCACAAAAGTCTTGGACTTGGCCTTCTCCCTGAAGAATTGATTCTGAAAGATTCAGTAGAAAAAGAGGAGAAAAATGGAAATAGCAGTACATGACCACCTTTTCTCATAGTTCATTCAATCATATAAAAGACACAGTGGAAGTGTTTACTGCAGATTGCTGGGGTAAATATCTTTAAGAACCAAACAGACTAGTAAAATACTGAAGCAGTAGGCCATCCTTATTTCTATATCCAATAAGGAATGTGTGGCATCATATCTGCAGCAGATGCTGGATATGTTGTCATTGCATTTTAGTATTTGGCCATCCCTTTTTTGCAGATTACCGCTCTCTCCATCAGGAACACATTTGATCCCTATCTATCAGTCTGTGAAATGCCTTGGAATAGAAGATGGGCAAGTGACTACCTGATGGAGTCCCTAGTGTTTGATGCCATATCTAATACAAAAGATTTTAGAAGAGCAAAATGTGCCCTCCATTGTCTCTTGGGCTTGCAGTCTATTGTGTTTGTCAGCTACAGTATGAGAGGATTTCCTTCCATTAAGACAATTTGATGAAGAGGTTCTCATTGTTACAGGGAAGTCTACAGACAGCTCCACAGCCAAGGCAAAGCAGTGCTCAGGCAGAAAATACAAATGTCAAATGCCACATGGGGTGCCTGAAGACCTGAGGGGTTTGTGTGTAGTCAAGTACATTTGCATCCAAAGTAGGCAAAAGATAACAGAATCACACAGAATCACAGAATGGCAGGAGTTGGGAGGCACCTCTGGAGGTCGTCTACTCCAACCCCCCTGCTAAAGCAGGTTCACCTAGAACAGGTTGCACAGGATGGCGTCCAGGTGGGTTTTGAATATCTCCAGGGAAGGAGATTTTGCAACCCCTCTGGGCATCCTGTTCCAGTGCTCCGTCACCCTCAAAGTAAAGAAGTTCTTCCTCATGTTCTTCTGGAAAATTTTCCATTATGATCATTGCTGTCTCACCTGAAGAACTTAAAGCAAACCACATGGCAAAAAATAATGGTAGCCAAAAGAGCTTTTCTGTATAAACACTTCCCTTGATCATTGACCTACTATTAGCAGTTATGGTAAATATTAACAGTGACTAAAACATAGGCGAGCCTGGAGTCTGTAAGAGCCGTTTGTGAGAAGGAGCAGAACATATGAAAGCTCCAGGAAAACCATTCTGTGTTCAAGTACTGGTACTGGGATTACAAGTGTGTACTATGAACTGCAGATTGCTGTTTGGCTGCTAGCACCAGATTTTCCTGCACAAGAATGTACGTGTTTGTGAGTGGCTTATGCTGAGAAGACAGTGCCATCTGACTGTGTCAATTCAGGAAAAATGAAATCTATCTCAGGAATTGTAATTATTCATAAGTCACTGCAACCCTAACAGGATCAGTGTCTCTCTCAAACTGTAAATAGGCAATTAATTGTACACAGCATTTGGCTTGTCATGACTCATGACTGACTCATGATTTCTTGCAGATGCAACTAGCACCAGCCCCAGGAGAGGTGACTGGGGGGTAAGAAATTAAGAATCTCGGCATTGGATGATAGGATTAGCAATGGATTTAAAAGCTGGGAAACAGGGATTTTCAAGGACCTGTGACACAGGTTCCAGAAGGAGTTAAAAAGCTGTCTTATATTGACATTTGTGGAAATTAGGAGTCTAACTACTACAGGGAGTTTGGACTGAAGTTGATTAGTTCCATCACCAAAGCCAATGAGACTCTGTTTTTAAGTTAGTTTTGAAAAGATCCACAATAACTACTGGTATGCCTCACACATAGATATTACAATAGCTAAGAAGTAGCCCTCTAGCCTCAGCAAATGAGCCAGAGCATGTAAGTTAGGGCCCAAGGCAGACAGCATAAAGAGTTAAGACATGGAGCACATTATGGGACAATGCAGGGGTCTCAGGTAGCACCATCATTAGAGTGAGGTGGTAGAACCCAAAAGCGGAAGAGCATTGATTCGAAGATCCGGTAGGATCAGCATCCTCTGTCAGCATCCAGCACTTCACTCTGTTGTCTGCACATAGCTTGGGCATGTCCCAGGGCATCTCCAAAGAGCAATCCAGAAAGCTCGGGAGTTAGCCCATGGGAAAAGGCGTGGTAGCCCATGGGAAAAGGGGTGGTTGAAATCCCATCCTTCTGTACCGTTAGAGATAGGAACCTATGTTAAGTGACTCTATCAACTTGAGTGCTACATCCAGACACAAGTACTTCACAGAGCAGAATTCACATCTTCTAAGAGTCTAAATCATCCAGGAAGTGTGCAAATTGGATTCAGCATCCTCATCAGTCTCAGAGGATGCAAACCATCTACCTTTCCTTCCAACAGTGTATTGACCTCCAAGCTGTATTTGTGAGAGGGACAGGGTACCCACAGCAACTCACTCCAAGTGAAGTCTCTAAGCAGCCAGGAAGGCAAGCACAACAGGGTCAAGAGAGGAGTCCCCAAAGAGATCCTAAGTCTCACAGCTGAGAAGTTTATAAGGTGAAGATCTGGGTTCCTTTCTCTGAAGTGATCACACAGCTTACAGAGTGCTTTAATAAAACCAGAAGTTACCCTCTGAACAGGAACCACAACCCCCAGCTCCGCAAACCCAACAGCATAGTTCGTCTATCCCACGTCTTGTGTTAAGTGATTCTTGTTAGTCAGTGCCAAATTCCGGTTCAGTATCTTTCACTGTCGGAAGATTGACACGAAAAGTAGACGTCTACATCCCCAGAGGAGCACACAATGAGCAAAAAAGCAGTGCTTAAATGCAGGGTCCTAGAGAAAAGCTGGAATAGCAAGCTGTAGGGACTTCCAGGATGAGGTTGCCATGGTATCTGGGGCTTTGGGATGACGTTTGACATAAGATTCAAGACCATTCAGCTTTAGATTCAAAAGCAAGCAAGCACATGTTCCAAGATATTCTTAAAAGTGACCTTTCTGAGCCATCTGGCCCAGATCACTAGCGCTGGAGAATGTGAAGGATCTTTTGTGGTCTGTATGGAGAGAGAATTGTCTCAGTCATAGACCTCATCTTGCTGTGTGTGTTGGCTATGTCAAGAGAAAAAAATGGATTTATAAGGAGTCTTTGGTTCCCTCTTGCAAATAGAGATAATTCTTCCAAATTAGGAAGGAAGTAGCTCACAAAAGAAGTCAGAGGAAACTTGCACTAATTTTGCTGTACCATTAATGCCTGTTAATCTAGCTACTTACGTAAGACCACATTTCCTTATTAAGAGGCAGCAATGATCGCTCAGGGAGATGGCCAAGATCATGGTAAGAATCAAATGGCAGCAAGGTAAGGATGCAGACAGTTTGCACTCAACACTCTGCTAGTCTGCCGTTACCTCACAGCCGCGAACTATCGTATGATCGCTCAGTGCTGTTCAACGAATGGAGCCATCAGGATGGCTTCTGTAAGAGAGCTGCTGGCCTGTTCCCTGTCAGCTCGCACACTCATGCAGCGGCACGTAGCTGGCCTGCATCAGACGCGAATCGTGATGATGATGTCAGACATCGGTGGGGAGAGAGCAAAATGTCCTTCAACTTCAGAAAGTTCCTTGTAAGCTGAATGCAGCCTTCAAAGCTTCGATTGATGACAAGGGTTCTGCGTGTGCAGCAGTTTTGTATGCTGCTTGATAATGCATGTCGGAGGCGTTTTATTGGAACCCTCTTTTAGGGCATGCCAGCTGTGTGATCAAGTACTCTGAAAAGTTCAGTGATTACACTGCTGGAGGATTTCAAGGAACCAAGCCCTCAGGAACGATTTATAGCCCAGCTCTCTCTTTGCTTCCAAGTTTTGCCCTTGATGAGATGCAGGATCTCCGAGGACCTGGTCTTATAGCGTGTTAGTGAGTAAAGCTTTGAAAAACTGATGTTTTATAAAATCCATTTAACTAATAACACTACCCAGTCACCTTCCAATCTTCCTTGACTGTCCTGCATCTCTCATTCTGATTTAAAATGGATTTTGTTCTTCAGGAGTACATAGTAATTCCCAGTGGTGACTGTTAGTGATAGCTTACAATAGAGCTCAGCTGTGTTGCTCCTGGATTTCTAATCAGCTTAGCAATGATAGAACTCCTGTCGGAGAATTACACTAAGCCAATTTCATATTCAGAACTAGACAACCAAACCCTCCCCCCCAATATTTCAATATACTTTATCACAAAAAAATGGGATAAAATAAAAAGAGGTGGCCGCTTTTCAGCCATGGGGCATGTCTTCTGCTAATCCTTGGAAGTCAGCAGGAGTGACTGACTGCCTGAACAAGTTATCGTACGGCAAGTCTGCACCACGGCAGCTATTCTGCTGGGAGAGCCTGTGGAAATGTTTTTGCCCCACAGCAAACGTGAGCTAGCTTAGCCTGTACTCACCAAGGCACAAACCACTCGACACTTAACCACACTTTAAAGAACAGTTGCTGCAGGGTGACTAGTGCTTGGCAGAGGCAGAGCTGCTCTCGCCTGTCAGTAAGTTGTTTGTGTTGCTGAATTCAGAGCCTCAGAGAGGTTATCATTGAAGCGGTCTCCTCAGGATTCCTAAAAGCTGTCAGCGGAAGTCACGAACAATGTGTGGTTATGGTTTTGGATTCACATTTATCAGATTCAAATTCCTTGTCTGCAATGGTCACAGACTTCCTGGTGACCTTTAGCAAATTGCTTTGGCTCCAATCCTCAGAGATAATTAGGCCCACACTTCCACTGAATTCGTGATTAGTCATCTTTGAGGATCTAGGATTAATACTTCATATCCTCAATTGAGGAACAAAGGCAGGAGGCAATAACAGTCCTCTTTACCCTTTTTGCCTATACAACCTGTAGTGTTTTTGGGCATAAACCACAATTACTGCAATTTTCCACAATATAGTGTAGACCTACCTAGATTTGAAGTAAGTGGTTTTGTGGGAGTATTTTTGTTCCCAAAAGTGATAGCTCCTTGTTGGGAGAGGATGTTATGATGTTTTGTAGAGATGTGAAGCATTTTTCTCCTCTGATGACTGTCTCTTTGAAACCAAACCAGCTCATTTAAAATTGGTAAAAAATGCCAGCTACTGATTATGACATTCACGTGTTTATTCAGCTGTTTGACCCAGAAGGGAGATCTGCCACATTTGGTCAGCGTTCAGTAAGGAATGAAGCTCTCTGCGACACTGATTTTGGATGCCCATAACTAAAATAATGAGCTAAAGTTTCCTGAACTGGATGTGTAGCTACTCCGAAAGAGTCTAACCTTATTTTCATTCTAGGCACGCTGTGGATACCTCAGACCATTTAACATTTGTAAATCAGTGAGAAGATTCATTTATAACCTGAACTGGATACACTTTTTCTGTCTGTAATGTCTGTAATGAGCCACGAGACTGCATTTCAACATGAAAAATTGGTTTCATTCATGATAATTATCTACATAGGCCGGAGACAGCTTCTGATTGGATTTCATCTCTCTAAAAAGGCACTAACCCTTTGTGAAATAAATGTTCTGAATGTGATGTAAAAGTCCTCACAAAGGAGGGGACAGCTTCTTCACAGTTCTTTTCTAGTGCTCTGCTCCTCATCTCTCAGTGCACCTCATTCTCTTTTTTTGGTTTTCTTCGTAGCTTTTTTTGCAGTGAGAAGTATCCTGTGTTCGGATTGACGATGTTTGAAGGTTATGTGTGAAAATGCAAGAGCTAGTGGTTGGGATGTCTGCTACTCAAGGCTTCCCTTTCTGTCAGCAGAGTGTGTAAATGTATTAATCATAACATAGATAGCTAAAAACATCTGACCATCATGCGTGCCCTCACACAGTGCCTGTGTTTCGTCACCAGCAGTAAAAGCAGCCCAGGGTGCTCTGAAGTAGGTACCTAGCATGCAAGATAAGTGAGACAAGACCCACTCCACATCTTTGGGTGAAAGAGACTAGCATTTTTAGTATCATCCACTGCTGTTTTGTTGTCTTTAAACTCTCTTATAACTTCTGGCATTGCAGCTTCACTAGGCATCTAGCTGTTCCTTTCTCATACCAGCTTTCGTGCTGGGCTCAGTACTGCTGCTTCCTGGGCAGGCTGCAGTTAGCACTGTAGCTGATGAAGGGAAGAGCATATCATAAACAGCTGCTGCTTTTTTGAGTCCCTTTGCTGTGGAGAGACAACCATGCTTCTCTGGGTTGCTCTCTTTTTACTTTCAAAGCTGAGAAAGCAGTATGACCAACCGCAGCAGAGGAAACAGCAAATCTTTTTTCCCAGTGTTACTGAAGAGAACAGACAGGGAAGGTTCTTGCTGCGAATGCATTCGTTTCACTGTGCTGGTGTCCTGACATGAGGGCCTTCAGAAAAGGTTAAATTTCTAGGGGAATGTGGCTTTGTCATTAAATAAAATGAATACAAATTTTAATTGGCATAATGATGGAGATATCTTGAATATAGAAACGCATAATTAAGGCCTCCTATTTTTTACTATTGTATAGCCCAGTTACTAAAAACAGAGTTTAAGATGTTATCAAGATGACAAATGTTATATTTAATCACTGGCTCAATGTGAACTCAAGCAGTTAGCAGGGTGAAAAACAGAGGTGTATGTTATGGTGCACTGTGGCATAGCTGTACTATCTTTCAGGTGTTCCTGGGTGTTAGCAGACTTGGCTTACTTTATCTGACCCTTCTTTTAAAATAGCCTGCTGGTTGGATGGGCTGCAGGACCTTTCCTAAAAGGGTCCTTGACACCGGCTGTGGCAGAAGCAGCTCAGGTTTTTAAGCTGTCCTAACAGCAGCTGTCTGTCTAACGCCACCACAGACATCATCCTACATTTTGGAACATCAGAGGAGAGCCAGGTCATGCACACATGTGGCCATTGTCTTTATGGGTTGTGTCGTCAATGTCACCCAGGAGCCAGGGTGACAACAGGACAGGCAAGAGAGAAACCCCACAGCCCTGTCCCACAGTAAACGAGGGAGACGAGCAGAACAAACCCAGTGATGGTAGCTGGGTTCAGCCAAGAGCCCAGATCATCAGACACGTCCATAGTGACGCAGCAGGGCCTGAGGAGAAGCCAGGAAGTTAAGTCCATGGACCATGGCCATGTTAGTGAGATGCGTTGCTGGGCATGGGCATGGCTGCAGTGGAGCTCTGGCAAGGACCAAGGCCAAGAGCATTACCTTAAAAGCGTCACTCAAGCAAAGAGCAGTTGACTCCAGAGAGCACCTCACAGCTCTTTCTCACTTAGCTTTTCAAGGCTGGGCAGCTGTCTGGTATCGAAGCTGGCCCTGTATCAAATTATGGCCAGCAGCCATGCTCCTGGGAGTGAGGTGAAGGCAGTAGTGCAAGACCCTCATGTGGGTGCTGCATAGGAAAGAGGGGAAAAGCCAAAGCTCCTTCTTTCAGCAGCAAAATGTTAGATGGACTTGGCTATGGTATTTAATGTCACTTCCAGAGTTTTATTCTGAAATCAATGGGATCTTAATGAAAGAGCAGTTTTTCAAGTACCGCAGCAAATTCTATCTACCAGAATTAAACAGAAATACTAAATCTTGATTCGCAGTACTAATTTAAAGATACTTTATTCAACATCAAAAGTATTCCTTGGACAGAAGGGCCTATCTTTTTCTGAGGAGCACCGATAACTGCTTTCAGTGAGGCTGACAAGCTGTAGACTACTTGCAGTGGTTTCTAACCAGCTTGTACCCTTAAGTCAGTAATACAGCCAGCTTACTATTACATGACCCGGCAAACAATTCACCGATTTATTTGCATATATCATTGTAGCTTACAGAAGCAGTACTACAAGCTATGCGTTAACTAAAGACCTCCCTAGTCGAAGGGAATGCGTCCGAGGCTGTGTTTCAATGATGCCTTAAGGCACTACCATCTTCCCCATCCCTAGCCTCTGCGCCACCAGGCAGTCCCCCTAAGGTTGTGCTGGCAGGGCTCTTTGTGAGGATGTGCCGTGAATATGATGAGGAACTATATCCAGCTCAAAACAAATTCAAAAAATACATCTTTATTCAATTGCCTCCTCCAGTCCACTAGCAAAACTGGGAGGGCGAGTCTCCAGCTGTGGGGAAAGGAGGACCTTTGGGAGAAGAGTGTTTGACTTGTGGAGTTCTTCAGTCAGTAACTACACCTGATGTTCTTCTGAGGCAAAAACACCAATGGCTTTTTGACTGTAGAAATACTGAGTAAGGGCATCAAGATTTAATTCATAAAACCTCTGAAAGGGACATTAGAAGCCCATGGAAGCCGAGGTGCTTTCAGGAACTCAGTTCCCATGACGGAGTTGTTGTGTTGCTTTGATCACTTTGTCCATGTAGTCTCCTTTGTAAATTATTAATATTTTTCAATGCTAATTTGTTCTCATATCAGAAGATAGAGTGACTTTGGACTTCATTTTGGTTTATAATATTCTGCGAACATATGGATGGCAATCAAAGAGCTTTAGTATCCTGCTCTGTAGTTTGAATGATGTAAATAGTAAAGTGCCTTTTGTGAATGGTCTTTTTAAATAAAAATGTTAGGCTGTCATGAGCATTTGTGGCCACTGTGTACTGAAACTTTGATTTCTCGGATTTTTTATGAAATCTGTTTAATGAAACAGGACTGATTAGCCTTCTTCTGCCTGTTCCATCACTGAAGGCAAGGATACTCTTTGTCAGGATCTTGGTTTACTCTTACTTGTGGCAAGTCAGCATGAAATCCATGACAGGCAGGCAGTACGGGCCAAAGAATTTAAAGGTACATATAGTGACTTTTCTGTCTTATCTAATTTTATTGCACAAAGAGACATTACAAAGCAATGAAAACTGAAAGGAGCAGGATTTCAGATGCTTGCCTGACAAATGGCACCCCAAAGTGCCTTGAACCTTGAAGATATAGTGCAGTATATTGAACTGGCATTTTGTTAAATTCTGTATCACCAGATCCCTCTCAAAGTAACTGACACAGAGTCACAGGGCTTTTCTGGATGCAAATCTATTTAGGACGCCTTATGCCACACTTAGTAGCTATATTAAAAAGATACCCTGCCACTCTTCAGTGTGCTCCTTTCTCCTTACATACCTGAGGAAAAAGAGGCTGTGTCTCATGTCCTCAACATCCAAAATTTGTTTTAAAAGATCATCATGAATATCTGAAGCCTTAGCTTCAGAGATCTCTCCTTGTTCCCGTTGGCTGTGTGTCTGGATCTTGTGTCACGCCCATGTTGACAAGATCAGAGGATATCTGAGGCAGCCAGTGAACCTGAAGTTTTTCTCCCACTGACCTACCTCTCCAGTACTTTTACCAGAAACAGAAAGATAAAAACTGGGCAACAAAGAGTTAGTGAGAACATGCCCAGAGTTGCATTTTGAGTAGCCGTGGTACTCTAATTTCCTTGACAGAACTGGGCAACTTCCCACCCAAGGGAAGTGTTGACAGCCTTCATCAGCAATGGGCCCGTTTCTTCCTCACTAACCCATAGCTAACTTCACTTCGGTGCCAGGTTTCTTATCTCTGTTAGAAACACACTTGATGAGAGTGATTATAGTGGAGATTAAAGTGTTCTACATGTTTACAAGGTAGAAGAACCCTATTTTTTTTTCATCTGGCATGATAGAAGTCGAAAAAAAAGGTAGAAAAAAAATCTGTAAATTTTTTGTCACTAGATTTCTGTGGCTAGTTTTTGTTGCCAGCAGGTGAAAACCAAGAAGATGCAGGTATTGTAGTCTTGCCAAAGTTTTCTTATCTGCTTAGTTGGAAGATTTGTTGAATGATTACACTAAATGGAACTTACTAATTTTTTCTTACATGGTGTGAATATGATTAACTGATTTTTCCCGTCTCATCAGCTGTTTCTCATAACCCTTCTGGTAAAGGCTTCACTTAGAAGAATACAGCTTTGAGTGCCAAAGTGTTGAAAAGTGTTACTTTGGTTAAATATCTCTAAAAATCTTAAGATTCTGTTTCCACTTACTCTGATTTGCCTACTATGGATTATGAACTTTAATGCAAGGATTTTTCTTCACTTAGCAGTGAGCAATACAGCCAGCAGTCTCTTGCATTCTCCTGCTCTCTGCACAAGAGCTCTTGGTGAAGTCAATGCAATAATGGTGTTAGAGAATACCTGGAAGCACGTTCAGTACCGAGGAAGCCAACAGGCAAATTTAAAGCTAAGCATGTATGTGGGACTGACACGGCCCAAATTGTGCAGAGATGTAGACAACAGCACTCTGCAGGAGAAATAGTGAATTTCTGGCTGCCTGGCCTACCCTGAAGATATTAGAGTGACTTATCTTCTGTTAGTGTCAAGTATCAAATTCAAGGTGATTCTACTACTAGAATACATTGACGATATGTCAACATTTTCTGCCTATTTGATGTCTTTTAGTATGAGCTAGCATAAGCTTTAAAAACTTACAAAGGTAGACTGACGGAGTACAAGCTGCCAATCATCTGCTAAGTGTTTCAACCATCCAGTGCTCCAGATAGATCTCAATTTTGGTTCTCAGTGAGCCAATATAGGATTTACCTTCACTGCCCATGTGGTTTCAGAAATGATTACCCCTTAACAAAACCCTCCGGGACTTAAAAGGCAAAATTACATGCTTCTCCATTTAGAAAGGAATTTACGGATTCAGGAAAATGAAACCGACGTTGTTTTCTGAATTGAAGGCATCCAACAAAAAAGGAATATGCATTTTCATTAATTACCACTCTTAGAATGAGTAAAGTGATCAAGACTTTCTCAGCAGACAAATCATTACTGGGTTAAAAAACCAGCTAGAATAAATGCTTTAAGGCTCTATGAAGGAGCTGAAATGACTGTGCCTCCTTTGTGGTTATCATCACACAGAACAAAATAACTAGCATTTAAAGAAACAGGTAAATAAATCTGTTTAACAAGTGTACACATATCGATTCTTTGAACAGAATAATTTGGTCTCTTTCTTTAAGACATCTGCCATCTTCTACTAGGAATATTAGTAGCTTATTATATTCCTTTTTTAAAATTTATAATTCATTGAACCACAAATCAACTTTTTTGAAAGCCCATGAGACTCTTTGCACTAGCAGGAGAATGGACAGTTTCTCGCTGAAGTCCCTAATTCTATAATTAACCACTCACTGAGGATTTAACAGCGAAGTGCTTGGTGCTCTACCTGCCATTACCATGGCTTCATTAATTTTACAGAATATGTCAGAGTACATTACTCTGATGTATTGTCAAAAATAATTATAGTGTAGTCATACTCTGGAAAGCAGATATGTAAAAATGCTCTTCTTACTCAAGAGATCACTTCCCTGTGTGCATACAGTCAGATCTGCCTATTTTGTGACAGAAATACTCTTTTTTGTGTTCAGTTCTGCAAGCACCTTTTGTACATACTATCATTAACATTGAATGTGTTGAATCCCTGAAGGGCATTCTCAACACGGTGATCACCAAACCTGGGGTCATGGAGTTCTGCACAAATTTTAAAAAAGCACAGTTGGAAGATCTTAGGGCTGAGGTATCTTGAATGAATTCACACCTTGACTTCCTGTAGACATTGAAGCAGACACAAGGAGAAGAGAAGCTACTCTGAGTTTTAGAAGGCAGGCAGAATTTCCAGTACTGACAGAACACATCTCTTATTGATAAAGGGAGTGTGTTTGATCTGAAAGCAGTTAAGATCTAACAAACATGGAACCCCAGAGTGCCATTTTACATCACTTTTCATTTTCAAGCAACACTAAAATTAAGCCATAGTTGTCTAGTGTTACATTTTATTGTGCAAGAGCCTTGTTTAACAAGGCTACTCTCTTAATCACGTTGCTTCGTTTCTTTATTAATTCACATAAACTTATAATTTTCAATGTGTCATCAAATCAAACATGGATACAATTCACTCATTCTTATTAGGTTTGCAGGCCTATTTCAACTTAAGCAAATATGAACACATATGGAAGCTTGGTGTCATCTTGAAAACTGATAATGCAATTATTTAGACATCAGTTCCCCCTTTCTAGAAAGTCACATGCTGGACAATTTCTCATGAGCCAATAAATGTTGTCACTTCAGGTGACATTTTACTGAGCATTTGCTCTTCAGTTATGTCACAAAGAGCCATTACTAAGTCTTTCAATACCTGTTAGCTGTAGAAGGCATATGCAGGATAGAAAGCAGAATTTCTTTTCACTTGTGCCTTACCTGCGGAGTACTTCCTTAAATTGCAATGTCAGGAGAGTATGTTTGTGCTAGATCCAGTGGGCTAGCAAAAGGTGAGACAGGTGAAGATCTGTTCACCAGAGGAAGACCTGTCCCACTCCTCTTGCTTGCACCCTAAGCACACACATAGCTGCTGCTAAGGTCCGGTTTGAATCCTGTTTCTACTTGGCAGCTATTTAAGCATGAGGCACGTGTGCTTTGTAGCAGGCTTGGTTTTCTATATACTGTTCTTAATGCACCTAAAGTCATGCTCGTGTGCAAGTCCAAATGCACTTTAGTTTTGAGGTGTTTATCTGCTAGATGCCTGACTGACTCCTAAGTCCGGTTGGGAACTATAAATCAAGTCATTTATCATATCCTTCCTAGATAAAACCCAACACAAAAGGAAGTACCAGCCAATGCTTTTCTCCAAAACAAGGGGAGCAAGCAGGTTTATCTTCTTCTTTAGTAGGCATGGTGTCGTTGGGTGGAAGGTTGGACCTGATGATCTTAGAGGTCTTTTCCAACCTATGATTCTATGATTCTATGATTCTATGAT
>Ga0065711_1008077_pt1 | contig 13544 bp, 10 predicted proteins | sample Hoacrofraction12_FD_59098 | JGI IMG/M metagenome (GOLD analysis project Ga0065711, IMG submission 59098) | Hoatzin crop microbial communities from Cojedes, Venezuela - Epithelial fraction 12 v2 (version 2) | ecosystem: Host-associated > Birds > Digestive system > Esophagus > Crop | place...
CCGCCATTGTATTTGGGTACAGGGATGCTGCATCATTTTCTTCAGCATGCTCCAGTAAAGGTGTAAAACAAGATTTAAGTATTTAAGTGTACTTTCTTATATTGACTTGTGGGAAAGGACAAGTTCCTTTTATACCTTTCTTTTGAAATGTTTTAAGAATCAATTCTCTTTGTGAAAATAAGTTGTAGGTACACCTGCCGAATGCTCCAGATTCTCTTGCTATATGGGTCTTCAGGCACATATGGGTCTTCAGGCAATTTTGGAGACTTCTGTTTTCAAAATGTGATGTAAAATCTTTCCATGTATGTAAAAAAGGAAAATTTTGGTTGACAGACCAGAAGGTTGAGCTGCAGCTGAAAAGACCTGTATAAAATACCTAAGAGTCAGAGCTGGAGAAAGTGAGGGACAGGCAGGAAACTGAAGGTGTTTTTTTTTTTAAAAAAAAAAAAGAAAAAGAAAGATTTAGAAGATTTAGGTGGTGATGTGGAAGCAAAACAAATCAGCATGGCAGGCGTCCATCCATTTGGGCCATTGGAAATGGCAGGAGAAAGAATTGTCATGTAGGACAAGGAAAACTAGTGTAATAAATCACAGCATCATAAAAGCGGCAGAAAGTTTCAGCAGTGACAGCTGGAAAGAATGGAGGTGTCAGAAGGAATGCATTCTTTGTATATATCTGTACATCCATTATTCTACGTGGTCTTGAACATGGGCAGGAGTTCAGACCGGGACTTGGTTTTTATAAGTTGTTTGCTGCCTTCTGTTAAATATAAGTAAACACATAGAACCGTCCTACTTGCAGGGTGTTGTGATGTTTTGTTAGTTAGTCTTTCCATGCTTCAGGCATTGGCACCAAATGAACTTTTCATTTTCAAATGTATACGTAGCAGCAGCAAGAGTAGAGACTTTAACTGGAATACAGTCTATGTGAGGAGGACCAAATGTAAATGTTTCTCTGTAGTTGGAGTAAAGAGATGGTACTTTGTAGTAAGGTGGTAAAGAAATTCTCTTTTGCTTACTTGCTATTACCATTTTCCCCTATGCTCTCTGAAAAAAAATTATTTTGCATTATCTTTCTTACTTTTGAGGATACCCTTCTATTGGAACGAGATTGTTTTTTAAATGAAACCTGAATTTGGCTCTGTACTGAACCTTCTAAAAAAGAGAGGTGGCTGGAGAATTCATTTTGTATGATTGCAGAAGCAAATGATCTGAGTCAAGTGGCCTGGTCAGATAATTAAGCTACAACAGAGAAAGCTCGCAGAGTCAGTCAGTTGTGATTATCGGTCCAGTGTGGTTGGATGTCTGATTCCTTCCGAAAAATTTGAAGTGGCTGCTTTTATTATCATTAATTGGGGAGCACCAGCGACAAATCTGGAAGAATTACACTACCCTGTTAAAGAAATCCAATATATTTCAATTGGAAGAGAAGTTTAATGATGACTTGGTGGCTGCTTATCTGCTGTTCTGTCCACCCTTTAGAATGTGAACATTCACAAGAATAATACCCATGTTACATGTCCGCCCTGTTTCTGAATTCTTGCGTCTTCAGGCAGTCCGACAGAGTGGCAATAAACATATATTATTTGGGACTGTCTATATCTTCTTAGGTTGGTGGTTTTTTTTCTTTATTATGTGATTTAATCTGAAGTTTAATCATTTTAAAACTATCTACAGAGCATCTAGGAAAGTTCCTTTAATAATGAAGCATTAAGTTGCTTCAGGTGCCTCACAGAGCTAAACCCTGGAAGCATTTCTGAAAAATTTCCCCTGCTAAGCAAGAGGGATGTCATGAAATGAAGCAAAAAAGGGAAACAATATTTCATTTGTATGGAAGGATAAAGTACATTTAATCTAAACCAGACTACTTCAATATCGATGGTTTACTTGTGGAGTTCAGCAATTTTAAAATAGAAATGTTACTGGTATTAACTCTACCGCGTGTAGGATGCATTGATCACATAGAAATGCGCACGTTACTGTGCATCGTAGCTATCCAAAAGCCCAAGCTCTGGAAGTTAGGGGGCTTTGTAATTTTGAATACAGCTGTCTTTATTTTAAAACAGAAATGTTCAGCTTCCGGCAACTTGCATAGTAGCATTTCTAATGTTTTTTAAACAGCTATTAATGTAGTCAAGCTGTGGTTTTTCTTCTTCTGTGTGTAATCATCTGCTCAGTGGTGAACTCTGTAACTAGTAGCAGGAGACAGAGGAGTGGCCTGCTGTGATTGATGGGGCGAGGCCCAGCAAACTGAAGAGAGTCCCATCTGGATTAGGTTTTGGGAGCAGTCAGATGTTGAGAGGGAGGTCAGTAAGCCTGGCGTTAGCTCCCCCTCCTTCAACACCCCGATCATCCACACTCGTGCACACATTACACTGCTCACACGCCCTCATCCCTAATTGATGCTTGCTTTGGGCAGATGCTGTATGGCCCGGGACTAGAGCAGCTGCTAAGTTTATGGAGAATAAAGGGAGCAGGATGGTACAGCAGGTATTTTCGCTTTTATTTTCACTTGAAGCTCTTGATTTTAGTCAAGCCAGGGCATTTCTTGTAATCAGCTACACCGCTGCATGCACAACTTCTAATACATGTTTTGTTGCTTAAGTCTGAAGGAGGGCAAACTGTGGCGATTATGTATTTCTGCTGTGCTTGCTGTATCTAACCGAGCCGTTCTTATAACCAGCAGGTTTACAGAGTAATGCTGCGTTTTTCTTCTTTGTTTCCGTGCCCTAAGGATATGATGCAGTTTGGCTCATTTAACTACAGTATGAGAGGCTTGCTCTAAACGTGAAATATCTCTTGCCAAAGGAACAAAACACACCAAACAGAAAATAGAAGAAAACAAACAATAAACTGTTAGTTAGACTTTAAAATGCAGGCAAGCAGAAAGATTTTCGTCGAATACATTTTTATGCTGCAAATGTGTTTTTAAAAAGGAATACTGCATAAGTAATGTTTTCTGTGCTCTGTCTTTTGTGTACAAACATAACAAGCTTGCTTTATTGTGTTTTGACACTTTTCATGCATTTCTTAATTATGAAATCCTTTCAGAACAGAAGATGCTGAAAAGGCATGTTGAGATCTGAGATACCAGGAGTATTTTAAATTCTAAGCTTTTCCTCAAATGGAGTAATATATATGGAATAGGAGCGACTTTGCTTACCTACCTCGTTGGAATTCTGTCTTTTTTTGTTCTTAAGAGTTCAACATTTAACCAGAAAGCAATAAATTTGATTTTATACACTGCCACGTAAAGCATATTTTTCAGTTGAAATGTGGTTTTCATTAAAACTCAGGCCAGAACATTTAGCAGAGCCTGACTGTCTGCCATCCTTTGTTCTTCTTTTTTTTGCCAACAACTACTTTATTAAAAACCATGCACAAAGTGAGCATTAAGGGGTCATTTAATCTTAAAGATACTTGGAACTGAGTCTGGAGGGACCACTTCTGTTTAGCCTCTCCTGCCTACGTTGTATTAAGCAATGTCTGCATACTGTCATCCGCAGTTTTCAGATGACTCCAATACCCGAGTTCATAGGCTAATTTAGGATCAATATTTCCTGTTGCTTTTAGGGCCATTTCATATTTTCAACTTAATGCATTAGATGTATTATTTCCTTTATTCATTGTAGTTCACTGTATTTTAAAAAGTACAATAAAGGGACATTTGAGTTGATTATATTTAGAGAATTTGTGGTTCTTTACATTCTATTCAAATATATGACTTTTGTATAGTCTGGGGTTTCCATCAGCCACATGTGAAAATACAAATGGGTGTTAGTTGACGCTGTATTATTCTTGACAGGAATTCGTATTCTAAACTAGAAGCTATTGGCTTGATACCCATATAAGTAGTAAAGAACATGTTTATACATACATGCTTTTATAGTACATTGTAATGCTGTGTCTGTCGAATTCATTGTGAATCGTAAATTCACAATAATTTTAGAGGCTAGGAAAGGCTGCAGTAGGCAGCAATTTTAAGAGATGAACAACTCAGATTTATTGTCACTGTCATTTTAAATTTATGGCCTACAGTACAATGTGCAAGTATAATTTCTTCAGTGTTTTTTCCTCCCCTCCCCCCCAACAATTTGGTGAACATGGAATGCCTGGACTGATAATCTTGCGTGCCATTTTTCTACTCTAAGCATGGTGGTGTGTGGTTGGTTGGTTGTTTAGTGGCAAGGCTGTAAACCCCTCAATACACAGAAGTTCTATTGGGAAGAAAAAAAAAGGCACACAAACCAACCCCTGACCCTTCATCGTTTACTTATTAATGGAGTCTTGGTTATAAATAAGTGATTCAGACCTCAGCTTAACAAGTCTAGTGAAAGAGGTAGAGTCTCAGCAACGTGAAGGTGCTGGAATTCCCAGTGCAGTTTGCCATTTTGTGATAAATCTAGAAAGTGAATTGTTTGGAGTTGCTGGCAAAAATAATATGAAAGTTCAACCCTCTTAATTAAATATTAGCTGTAATTAGCACTAAGTCTGAATTCTTTGAATATTAATTAGGGTGGCATGGAACTGCTGTCAATGTTAATGAGAAACAGTGGGGGTCTCGGCAACATCTGGTTGAGGACTCAAGGTAGTATAAAACCCTTTAGATGAAATGCACCTGGACAGTAGCCCTTGGTCCTGTTGTTGCCATTATTGTTCATTTTGAACAGCTGCTGACTCTGATGGCATGCTTAGCATCTGACACCGAGAAGTAGCTGAAGAACCAGCAGTAACCAGCTACTGTGTTTCACAGCTAACACAGCGAAAATGCTGACCCAAGCAGAAGTTCAATTTGCTGTTGTTAGTTCTTACCACTTGCTGAAGTCCTGCTTGAAGCAGTTGATTAAAAAATTTAAGGACCCCTGCCTCCCCCATAGATTTTAAAAATACTTCTTTAATATTTAATAAATGTATCTGGTGTTATCCAGGCAGGTTTTTACTTAATCTAGTGTTTTTTTTCTTAAATAGTGAAAATATTAGGTAAAAGAAATTAGAAAGGGACCTTGCCATTTTAATATAACAAGGTGTAAGTATACATTTACAAGAGGTTTTAACCTCTGCTGAAATTTAAACAGGGCAAGTTTCAGAGCAGCATTAACCTTGGAGTGATAGTAGATATATGCAAATGAAACTTACTGACTTAACGCTGTAAAGTAGGTAAATGTCACTGTTTTCATTTTAAAGATGGTTGAATGACGCGATATAAACTACTTGCTCAAGGCCAAACACTAAGATAGTGGCAAAGATGGGATTTAAAATCAGGGAGGATTTGATTGCCAATATGAAGTTTTAATTTTTTAAGACACACTGAATGCCTTTTACAAAGGAAAATTTAATTTTCCTTTCTAAGCCTGCCACATAACAAGGCTTATTCCTGTGCTGTGATTCTGCGAATTCTTAAAAGCTCTGAAGTTTAGGACCAGTTCTGGTCAGAGAACTGATGTCTGAATTAGTTGAAAGTGACTGGAAATGTCCTTCGGGACAAAAGAATGTCTCTTATTCATCCAGCCTATTTTGAAATTAGGAAATCAGAGACTGATGAGCATACATAAGCAAAATCCCTCCAGTAGTCCTCTGCAGGCACTTGTACATGCTTTGGTGGGAGAATGGCAGACTATTTTAAAAACTAACAAAAGTTTTACTCAAGTATTAATTTTGACATTACTTGATATTTAGAGGGATAATTTTATCTTGTAAATCATCTCATCTGACTTTAGAATAATCCTTGTATTAATGGCCTCTAATGCTGTGTCATCTGCAGCATCATGCTTTGTCCATCTTTTGTATAGGTTCTGAAAGATTGTTCTGTGCATTGCCTCTCCTGGAGTTATTACTATTTGATTTGAGCAGAGCATTTAGTCAGAAGTCTCCAGATGATAAATTAACGTGCTCGACCATTCTTTATTATGTCAAATGTAAAGATGAATCTATCTGTAAAGAGATGAGGACATTTTTTTTAATTGTATAGGCTTATTGTAATATGGAAATGAAACACTACTATCTTCAAATTTAAAGCCTGGAAAGTTCTTAAATCAATTTCTTTTGACAGCCTACAACATAGAATTTTTCTTTTATGTTAACTTAAGATTTTGGACTGATGCATTCTTAGATTCAAATGTTTAATATTTTGATGGGCTCTCGTTATTTTTTTGCATTTGTGGCATGCAGTTGCTCAATACATTGTACCTCAAAGTATTTCTGAATATCTCATCGAGCATTATTTCATGTAGATATTTTCAATATACAGTTACATTAACAGTACACACCCAAATTCTGCTCTGTGTGTAGGTTGCATATATTGCGTTCTGCAAATGGTAAGTCAGAGTGGATCACAGACCGTGGGGTAACATTTATCAGAGCTCTATATTGGCAGTTGTGCTCAGCAGCCTTTGGGATAAACTGAGCTTTGTCCCTCTGCATTGTTTGAGTTGAGACATTAGTTCAGGTAGATTTCACTGACCTTTCCCAGTTAAAGAATAGTCTATGATTATCCAGAGAACAGCAGATTTGTGTGTCTAATTATAATAAGATTTGATAGGGTTAGCAAAATGGATTTAATTCAGATAAGAAATTTTCTCCTCAAGAAACGGCCATGGTGCCCTTTTCAGGCCAGCAATCTTAGCAGAATACTATCGTCACTTTCTCCGTTACGTGTGCAGGATCATTGCTTATTCTATCTCACGCCACATTACTTCTTCCTTTTTTTTTTCCCTTTGATTTTCACAGGGTAATCAGGAAGCTACAGCACCTCCTGACACAATGGCACAGCCTTACGCCTCCGCCCAGTTTGCTCCACCTCAGAACGGTATCCCTGCAGAATACACAGCCCCACATCCTCACCCAGCTCCAGACTACACAGGCCAAACCACTGTTCCAGAGCACACATTAAACATGTACCCTCCTGCTCAGACGCACTCGGAACAGAGCGCAGCCGACACAAATGCACAAACTGTCTCCGGCACAGCCACAGTAAGTCAAGGTTTCAGCTCTTTCTAAAGCAGTGTGTTTCAAGTTACGTGTGTGTTTATTGATAAGATGTATTCTTATGTAACGCACAGTTTTGTACTTCATTTGTGTTAGGATTACTCATCATTTCAAGGTTGAAAGTCCATCAAAGTTTATTGTTGAACTTGGAGAATATAATTTGACACCTTTTGGAACCTCTTAGTAAGTGTGGGAGCTTTGGAGAGTCTGTACTTTCATTTCCTATGGTATTAGACAGACAGAATGATTAATAGCAAGCCCATGAATCATATAGTAAAGTTTGACTAAGTCCAATGTGGAAAAACATTGCAAAAGAGTGTTTGTAAGCATCCGTCTGGGAAAAAAACAAAACCCCAAGCCAGACTCATTTTGTTATTTTTAATAACCACTGGTTTTTTGACACTTAGAAGTTGTTTTTCATAGAGGCGTTCATTGAATGATACTGTATTGATATTACTTGCGGAACTGCGTGAATGATGATGATGAAGAGCGTGTCTGTAATGCTGTGTTTTCCAGAGAGCTTATTTGTGCAGCCGTTACCCAAGTTGTGTGTGGATCTGTGCTCAACAGAGCAGAAATGGTAGACTTTCCTTCTATTTGATTTATGTATGAAGTTCTGAAGCATCATGAATTATGCAAGAGCCTGCTTGGATGGCCCACCTCGTAATTTAAGTCACAAATTTCACACGTTGATAGTTTAGTGCTTCTGCCTTAATTCTAGATTGGGACCCAACATACCCAGTGCCAACAGCTGGCAGACTTCTGAGCCATCAACCGCCTGCATCACATGTGTGAGGTGTAGCAGAGATCAGACAGCACACTACAATTTGAGCGTGCCCTTGAAACGTCTCCGCTAGCTGTCCTCCTCCTTGCCTCAGCCATGCTCCGCACCTCATCTTACCTCCCCTTCCTCCCCTGGCAGATATCCAACCTGAAAAGTTCCATGCATTAGGGCAAGAGGAAAGGGAAGGCATTTTCCCTTAAATTAATTGTTCTGAAGATTTATGTTAATTGCCATGTCACTAATTTCTTTATAGGGATATGAACAAGAAAGAAAAGCAATAGCTAAAACACAAAAGAATATTCCTTGCTGCTATCATGGAGATGCCTTTGTGAATTAGCTACACTGTTTTGTGAGTTACACCATAAAATGCTTAAGTCCTTTTATTTTTGACTGGATAACTTTTTACGGCCCTGATTGGCCCTTTGCTCTAGCAGCGTGACAAAGTTTAAGTTGAAGAGCATCCTGTTTACTTAAATCTGATAGTATTCTCTGCAGCTCTAGAGTGTCTCCTCTTATTTAGCTCTGTGCCAAGTCAACTTCCTTGTTCTTTCCAGCTTTTTCAGTTTTCTTCCATGATCATTTCTGATTGTTGTCAAACTCTTGCCATATGCCACGGTCATTGGTTTAGAGCAGGAACCCTAAGCTGAATATTCCAGAAGGGACTGGATATTGACTAAAAATACAGCCTTTCCTTCTATCTCTGTCTCATTCTTTTTATATTCTGCTGTTTTACTTGCTCTTTTGACCACTGCTGCACGACGAACAGTCCACTGTGATGCCCAGCTCAGCCTTTTTGTATTTGGAAATGGTGGGTCTGTTTGCCGCTCAGCTCTGGAGTAAAAGACTGTCAGTGCAAAAGTCAGTGGTTAAACACCTGTCGACGTGAGCGGGACAAGAGCTCATCCCTCATCACTTATTGCTTTCAATTTATTGTGTTTCCTCACCCTGTTTTGATTTTTCAGTTTGAAGAAGCGTTAGTCTCTTTATCAGAAAAGTCAGGTATGCATTTTTCCAACATCCTCCATAGCATAACCTGATGAAAAGAAACAATTTGGATTGCCCTTGTCTTCTTCAGGTGCTCTGTTCAATCCCAGCTCTAGCAAATCCAGTGATTTCCCTTGAAAGTTTCCTGCTTCCGATGTACTGAGAGGCTTTATTGTTACTTCCTTTTGTATCCTTTGCTATCTGCTATTCATACTTCTTTTTGTTTTCCTAATATCCAACTTACATTTTACCTGTCATGCACTTTTTCCCTCTGGTTCTACTTGGAGTGAATTTCCATTGTCTGAAGGATAACACTTCAATTCCACTAACTTTTTGTATTTGGGGAATATAGTATAGTTATTTTCCGTTCTTATTATGGAGCCTTTTCTTGCTTTCCTGTTTCCTTTCATACAAAGGAATGCGCATGACTTTTTGAAGTAGCTCCCACACTGTTTATAAAGAATCAGATTTCCTTACTTTTGACTTCAGGGTATTTTTGAGAAAGTTTTGTTTTGGTTTTTAAAAAGATGTTTTTTCTAAATTGCGATGTTATATTGAAAGTTGTGGATACTATCCCTCCCTGGAGAACAATGGATTGAAAATACAAGTTTACAAGAAGTGTCTGTCTGTGGATGTGCGTTGTTCAAAGTAACATTGATGTTTAATATATTACCAGTTAGTTTTTCAAATTTACAGTCAAATAGTGTTTGCACAATTTAATTATGGGTACCTAGAACTGAAAATCTGTAATGCTGTGTCTCATTAGCATGGCACTTAACACGCTGTAGGGACACTATAAATAGGCACGTGCAGACGGATCCCAGGCAGATTTGACGTGGGCTGTGTGATATTATCAGGGTTCAGCTCTGGATATCTCTCTGTAGGTTTGATAATATATGTTTTTATTATGAAATAGAGCTTCAGTGTGTCAACATGGTAACTCCATGTGGTCTGTATTGTTGAAGGAAAAAAAATTGTGTTTCTTTCCAGTTCCTGCTAGCTTTCTGAATAGTTGGTTTCCAGTCTTAAAGAATTCTAAGTGGAATTGATGTGGGGACATAGTGGCATTTGGTTTGTAGGTTGCACTGTTTTTGCATAGTTTTCTTTCAGTAAGCTGCTGTATTACATGCGTTTAGAAGAAGAATAGTGAATCATTCACAAAAGAAGTGTTGTGATTAATGTAGATTAGACAGGCTATTGGAGGCAGACCAGTTTTTGAATTTTCTTATTCATGTGCGTATTTATGTATGGGTGAAGCTGGATACACCACTAAAAATGGATCTGAAAATTTTGAAATATGAAACTAAGAAACTGCAGGGCAATTACCTAATTCGTAGAGCTACTACCAGAAGTGACTTAATCTCATCCATGAAGGATTTAGTCCATACTGAGGCTAGACACATACTCTGGCTTTCTCTGTGTGTCCCAGTTTCTTTCTTTTTGTCTGAAAGAATCATAAGCTGAAGCTAGAGCTCATGTTGGGTCTAGTGCAACCGAAAACCCAATAAAGACAAAAAGAAAAAGGTTCTGTGCAACTTCTCTTGAATCCCTTACTGCAATGCAGAGTGGAATCCTGGCCCAGCTGGAACCTCTGTCAGTGTCCCCATTAGCTGCAAATTGAAGAAGATTCCAATCATCAGTTTTATTACAGCGCTGCAGTTTTGTGCACAGTAGAGTGCTATTAAGATAGGAATGCTGTAGACTTGATTTCCTTATGAGTAGAATCTATAGGCTCTAGTAAAGGGTTCCTGTGTTGTCTTTGGCCATTCAGAGCCTTTTAAAATGGGTGTAGAGTACTGCCAAGCCAGACAGACAGTGCTTTAAACCAACTTTGAGTCGGTGCTGAACGTTAATGAATACAGCCTTACAGAATATACAGTATTTTCTATATGCTGTGAGAGCAGAAAACTTTGAGAGAGTGTATGCTTTTCTTTCATTAAAACTAAAATATTTTGTTGAGAGCTTAACATGAAGGGATTCTTTTTTTTCGTCTTGAATTTTACTTTTTATAACAAAAGATTGCTTTCGTACCTTGAGCTTCTCCAGGGAGCACACACAATATCTGAATATAATGCTCTGGGTGTCTTTTATCATTTGTAGCACTGACTTTCTGTGGAATTCCAATTGGCTTAGGCATCTACTGTGTCAAAAACCATGCCATTTTCCTGACACTTCTCTCTTAGTTTAGTTCCAAAGTTCTTTTCAGTTAAAAACAAACATTTTATTGCTAGCTTTTGGTCGAATTGACTAACAAGCACTTTGGAAATTGCAGTTAAGAAGTACGGAATGTTCTGATATTGTTAAGATTTTACTTTTCTGCATCTTATGCTTAACTAATTAAAATATAATTTAGTGGACATTCATTTAGCAGTGAAGATGAGGAATTAGAAATACTCTTGTGCTTCCAAAAAGTGTATTTCCTAGTGAAATTTTTTTGATCTATTATTTTGATATAGTAGTGTAAAACAGCATTCTGTTAGGGTAATTATTGGATGTAAGAGGTGCTTAGATTGTATGTATAGGGATCACTAACTTTGTGTTTTGATGCAGGAAACAGGAAACAACATACAGGATGGAAGGGAAGTAAATGTTGAAAGACAGGACGATTTAGCTGAAATAAAGAGTCATCTGTAGGTAACAAAATACTGTCAAAAGTTACTTTGAGTCTTCTCTGAATAATATGGATTTCATCTTTTTGGATCAATATGTTTGTTTAATCAAGGAAGTAGTCCATCTGAGTATATGCATAGTCAATACTCATCCAGTACTGGGTTGTTGAAGTGCTGGTAGACTTTTGGAGTTGCATAGCATCAAACGTGCTTTTAGTCATTAAAGAAAGTAGTAAATTGCTTCTTTCAAGAAGGATGGATCAACGATAAATGTGTTAGAAACTTATGGTAAAAGTAACATGTCTGACGATTTTGCAGAGTGGTTTGGAGTGTTATGTTAAATAGCTACATATTTGAAAGAATTTTAAAGACATTTGATCATTTTATGAAATATGAAATCACCTTTTACCTATGTACATATATTTATGCAAATATATTGTACATATATAGTTCTGAGAGTAAAACTTGTTCAATTTTTGCCTATGGTTTTTATGCATGACTTTTGTTGATGTCAGTGGGAGATGAGTATGTAAATAAAAAGCACATTAAATGGTAATAGTTTAACAGATAATAGTAAAGTAAATGTTTCTGGTGTTTCCTGTTCTAAGTGTGTTACACTATTAGTGGAAGTAAATATCATGGTATGGTAAAAACTGAGTTTTTAATAATGCTTTGTTGTTTTGTGTATGGGTGTGTATATAAAAAAATATTCTGCACGAAACCTAATTCTACTTTTGCATTAGAGAAAACTTCAGGTGGTTGTGGAGTCTCTCTGCCTTGAGCTTCATCAGATTTCGCAAGCTGAAAAGCCCAGAGAAATTGTATGCTTGGATAGGAGTCCTCGAGGGAAAAGGCAGCGTGCTTGGAGGAGCGTTGGCGCTGCAGTGCGCAGTGCTGTTCTGTCGAAGGGCCTCTGAGTCAGTACCAGCATGGCACTGGGGACGCAGTGCTGCTGAAGTCCTGGAGAAGACATGTAGTGCAGAGGTGTGGGTGGTCTGTGATCGTTGAAGATACTGTGGTATTTTTTGCGTAACTCCTCTGTTAGGACTAAATTTCAGCTTGGTTACTACCAAAAGTTCTCCTGTAGCATCCACTGAACTTGATACTCTTCTGTGTGAAAAGAATTGATGTACTAGAAGTCTGTTGTTACAGTTGCCCTGCTTTTCCTTGAAATTTTTATATTCTTTGAGATCTAATGGTTTGTAAGTTTGGCGTTTTCTTTTCTTGGTGTTAATTTGGTCTGTGCATTCTTCAGTAATGCTGCAGAGGCCGTCTCTTCATCTAGGGATTTGGGAAGGCTTGATGGTGCTCTGGACTGAAAAATTATTTATCATGTTGAACTTGGTTGTTTTGGGGAAGAGAAGGATATACCATCTTTGTGTGTGGTTGGTTTGGGGTTTTGTTTGGGTTTTTTTTTTTTACTGATTTCTCTGTTGCACTTTTTAATTTTGGGTAAGAAAACTCTCACTTGCAAGCATTTGTAGTGCAGTGCTTTAACAAGTTGTCTAAGCCTGCAGGTGAGCAGATTGTTACTACACTTCTCTGCAGCAAATTTCTGGGTTTTATTCACTCTTTTTCCTGCTGTGTTCTTTATGTAAGTTAGTGGTGTGATTAATTTTTTCTTCTATTTTTTTTTTTCTTTCTTTTCTCCCTAACACTTAGTTCTCTTTCTCTCCTTGTATTTTATTCCTGGTCTGTCCATCTCCTGGTGATGTTGGGTATATTAGCTATTTCAAGAAATTCTATTCCGTATTAAACAGTGGGCTGTACACTACGTGGGGTAGAGGTGCCTATCAGTTGTTTTTGCTCTTACAACAGTGTTGCTGAAGTAGAGATGTTTAAGCCAAAGTTCTCTGTAATTTGCTGGTTCATCTTGTAACTGTGGCTGTGCCTGTTAGCCTTGAGGTAAACTTCCTTGAAGTGCAACATACCAAGGATGTGCACGGTGAGTGGGACACACTTCCGTGCTGCTGAGCTCAGCTGGTGCTGTCCATGTCTCTCAATATTCTGCTTTTGCTGAGTAGGTTTTCATAGCGCGCCTGGAACGTGGATCCTTCAACTACATCAGCAGCAAAAGGAAGGCTAGGGACAACGTGGGGCCGCTGCTGAATGAGGAGGGTGTCCTGGTGACGGAGGATGCGGAGAAGGCAGAGCTAATGAATGCCTTCTTTGCTTCAGTCTTC
>Ga0065711_1045318_pt1 | contig 13544 bp, 7 predicted proteins | sample Hoacrofraction12_FD_59098 | JGI IMG/M metagenome (GOLD analysis project Ga0065711, IMG submission 59098) | Hoatzin crop microbial communities from Cojedes, Venezuela - Epithelial fraction 12 v2 (version 2) | ecosystem: Host-associated > Birds > Digestive system > Esophagus > Crop | place...
TGAAAGAACAACTTGATAAATAAAGAGTTTGCAATAAATTAATTGTTAATTTAAGTGAATCCAAACTAAACAAGTCGTAGAAGCCCATGCTTCAAACTGATTGAGTAAAAAAAAAAAAAAAGATAACAGTTAATCTACAGTCTATGTTTTTATAGGCATGAAACAGTCTAATACTGATAATGGAATCTGTTTTTTTGAAAAAAAAAAAGGCAATCTAAATTGCACCTTGCCTCCAGGTAAAGTTAAAGCAGTTCTATGCATAAAGTAAATTAAGTTCTAGTGCATCAAAGATGCACAGAAAGAGCAGTTTGATTTTTGCTTTGCTTTGCTATTCAGATTATCTCCCAGGGACTATTTCCCTTATGGATCAAAGTGTGACTGTTGGCTAGGAGCACTGACACGGAAAAACATCTCAGGATATATTTACACCACAGAGAGCCTGTGCGCAGGCTCTGTGCTCTTCTCAATCTGTGCCACTGGCTCAGAGCACAGACAGACTCTGCTCATGCCCAGAGCACAGGGTGCAGACATGCCGTCTATACCATCAGCCATACAGGATGGGAGAACTTCTCATCATGCTCTGCTAAGATACTTGAAAAGAAGGGCAGTAAAACCAGTGGTGCTTTGGTTTCTTTCAAGGCAAGGTGAATGCGAGAGTCCATGATTTCGGCTGTCCTGAGAACCGAGCAGAGAACAACGATAACAGGTTGGATTTGCAGAGACATTGGGTGTCTGAGACTTCCGCACTGGAGATCTCCGCCAGAAACCCACAGGTACTTCTCAAGGCAGAGACTCCCATCACCATAATTGTACAGTCACAATCTGCTTTAATTTCTCACTAAAAGTCATAAAAAGGACCTCATGTATACTCTCATGTGGTATACACCACTGAGCGGCATCACTAATTGTTTATGTTACAACCAGCGTTGATTACAAGCACGCCACAATCTCTTCGCTGCAAAACTCCATCTGACAGAGGCTTTAATGCAGAACAACGCAATTTCTTGTGATGGAATGTGCTGGCAGTGCCCCAGACCTAGTCAAGCACGGAGCAAACAAGCAGCCTGTAATTTGCTGATGCAGTAATGAAGGCGACCAGAAAGATCCTTACAGATTAGCAGGCAATCAGGGAGAGTTTCACTGTACGCTAACGGCTTCTCTGCTGGCACATGTGGAATACGCTTAGGAGTGCTAATAAGCAAAAAAAAATAACAAACATGGTGGTTCATGCTTCCCTCACTAAAGCAAGCTTTTCAATCAAATTTGAAGAAACATCTTGCATACAATGCTAAAACACAGGATGACATTTATAAAGGCCTCAGCCCCAACTAGCAAATTGAATACTGCATCTGCTAACAAGTACATAGCAGACATTCAGTCGCACACCTAAATGCAGATTAATAGCACATACAGCTGCTGAAAAATACGAACACAAAGGGGAGAGATAGTGGAAATAGAAGCTAATGATTTGTGATGTCTGCGTTTTATCTATGAGGATGGATTGGCTATGGGACAGACTGGCTTTCCTGTCAGTGACCATGCAAAATTCACCACCGTTCCTGCATTTTAACATCCTAGCTTTCTTCTTTTTATGTCCCTGCATATATGTTTTCAGGGATAATCTTGCAGAAAATTTTGGACTATCTGCATTTGAAGAAATTAAAATGCTAAATAAGGAAATTATTCTGTTGCATGGTACCAAGTAAATACGGTAGGAGAAACTACTATATCATGTTTTTAACTTTTAGTAACCAGGTTTGTGATACTGACCTTCACGTTATTAGCCCCAATGTTAGTCAGCTGTTGCTTTTCATTGCTCTCCTTAAAAATGAAAAGTCAAATCCTAAAGACAACAGATATTCAGAGAAGCTGAACCTGCATTGTTATTCCACGTGACCTCAAGGAGCCAAAAAAGTTTATACAGGGGATTTGTCTGAGCTGAACGTAAACAGATTTCAAAGCCGAAAAAGATGGAAGGACTCAAACTGACAGGGGCATTTATGACCTGACCTGTACAAACATGTCAAGAAATGGCACTTTGTCTGTAGCTACCTTGTACAAACCACAGAAAAAGGTTTCAGAGATCAGAAGCGTTAGTGGAGAATCAGAAAACTGTATTTTGAAACAGTTTTATTTTCTCCAAATCAAATAATTGTTCCTGAAAATCAAGTTTTGAAAAGCATTTTGCATAAACAAAATGAGGACAAAATGAAGGTATATGTTAATTAAGCTAAAACATTCGTTCAGTTTTCCAGCTGGAAAAAAAGAAGTTAATTTATCCAGTAAATTTTCAACATATTTCCACAACAAAAAGAGGAAACTTCTACCTCTTCTATTTCAAATGCTTCAAAAGTTTGAAAAAACTTTTTTTAAAAACATTTATTCAGTCTTGACATATTCCTCTGGGAAAACACGATGCAAAGGTATCACATTTATTCCCTGAAATTTCCACATCATAGGACTTTATCATATACAATACATACTCTGTGGGTCCACCAGTCCCAAACCATCAAACCTCCAAGGCACAGCCAGGAGATGCTCGGCAATTTGGATACGCTCAAGGCCTGTTGGATTTATTGTCAAAGCACAGATTACCACCCAAGCACATCCAGAGCTGCTCCAATCATTTGCATTGGTCCCCGCTAAAATAATCGCTTTTTCTGAGCATGTCTGAAGCACTATCAGGGGCTGCCACATGTCAGGCAGCCCCATGAGATAAGTATTCAGAAAGAAATAAATCTGGCACGCCCATGGAAAAAGGGGAGCATACAATAACCAAAGGCTGTTTGTAAAAACATGATTACATGACATGACCTGGAAACACAAAAAACAGTTGTTAGTATTAGCTGATTATTACTTGCATGGCCACCTAATTTTCTTCTTATGCAAAAGGTCCATTCCTGATGCTTGCTTACAGATACGCAAAAATTTAAACAAAGAAAAGACAAACACTCCTTCCATATCTGTAGCTAAACTGTTGACCATGATCAGTATTGTGTAGAAAGTGAAAATGGTCTAATGATTTGTAATTGTCAGACTAATTTTAAAAGACCAAAAGTTATATTATTGCCTTAAAAAATAAAAATTAATTAGTTGACAGCATTAAGAATTCACTAAAAGCAAATACTTGGGGATTTTCCAGTAATGGCCAACCCTGATCTTACCTTTAACAAATCACCTTGAGTTGGGACACTACATTTCCAAATCTGAAACCAGTTAGCTCATAAAAATATTGATCCAGATCCCATTGAAGACAAAATCTGTTATTTAATGGATGTAAGCATAAACTGAACTAAACTCATAATTGGATGCTAAAGAGGTTCATGGGAATACACGGCTGCCAAACCTAGATGTTCATCTTACAAGACTTTCATAGCGTAAGACTCAATGTACCTGCAAAGATAATTTTCCTAGTTCAGCAAAATTTGCAAAGAAGATAGATAATGCTCACTAAACAAGGAGCTTTTCAGGATTTTGTTCTCCTTGATTATTGTAAAGAAGTATACTGTATTTCTGTATAATTTTCAAAGATTTTTCTCATACTTTACATGAAGACTTCATAATTAATCTTCCTAATAATTTTCTATCCTATCCTTTAGTTTAGCTTCTTAGCAATTCAGATACTAGTTATTTTACTATTACAATAGTAATAGTAAAAGATTTTCAGTATACTTTTTTGTGATAGGAGATTTATCTAGAGAAAGGACATGTTTCGAGGGGCCTGGAGTCCGTTTTTACACAACGAAAGCCTACACTCATTCCTCTGCCATCCCTTCTTCTTCCATGGCAGACCATAGGCATATAGAGCCGCCCCGTATCCCTCTGTCCTCAGCGGTGATGCACCTGCAACTTCACACTGTGAACCTGATTCATACTCATGCTTTCCTAGGCAGATAAAGAACTTGATTACTTTGTAACGAATATACATAATAGGACTGCAGAACAGAAGGCTCCAGGGAGACCTTAGAGCAGCCTTCCAGTACCTGAAGGGGCCTACAAGAGACCTGGCGAGGGACATGTAGGATAGAACAAGGGGTAATGAATGGCTTTAAACTGAAAGAGGGGAGATTTAGGTTAGATACAAGGAAGAAACTCTTTACTCCGAGGGTGGTGAGGCCCTGGCCCAGGTTGCACAGAGAAGCTGTGGTTGCCCCCTCCGTTGCAGTGTTCAAGGCCAGGCTGGACGGGGCTTTGAGCAACCTGGGCTGCTGGAAGGAGTCCCTGCCCGTGACAGGGGAATTGGAATTGGATGATCTTTAAGCTCCCTTCCAACTCAAACCATTCTACGATTCTATGACTGACAGTTTCACTGAAAATGTATTTCTACTACTTGATAATTATTCAGTGAATTACTTTGTAATTTTCTTATTTCCTTTTTCTGTCTAATTTCCTAGTTTTCAAAGCAAATCTCACTTCATTCATACTATCAAAAAACTACAAATTCGAAACCTTTTTATTTGCCACATTACATTTATGCTCATTGACCCGACGAAATAACTGACAGCAGAAGTAGGTTCCTGCCCCTTATAAAAACCAGCAATGGACTGAAATACAACATGCGCATCACATTTATTTCCTTATGGTTAGGCATGATGAGACTCAACATCCTCTGAGCAAACCACAGATTTTACCTCTTCGCTCGATTCAATTCTTGTCCCCTCAAGCCAAGTGCCTTTTAGATGAAAAGATCATTTAAATACCCTATAACATGCATGTACAGTTGCTTCAGGAGTAAATTGTTTTTACTTAACACCACTGAGGATGCTACACAGCTAAGAGTGACTAAAATGCATTCCAGCTCCATCTTATGCTATCCCACATGCTATCCCACAACAGTCACTGCTACGGGGGCCACTTTTTCCAGCAAATCCCCATAAGTTGCTTAATTCAGGGAAGTAAAGCAGATGGCTCAAGGAGAATGTTAGATTCATATTAAAAATTTACTGTTTGATAAATATTGTTAATATCTAGCATAGGGTTGATATATATTCTCCTTAAGTTGAGCCAGACAGATTGGCAATAAAACCTGCCATGCTGAAGTCAGAAAAATGCACAAGTGTCTTCATTTTTCCTGCTATTAACAATCTGAGGAAAACAAGAGAAAGAAAATCTGCAAGATAAAGGTTAAAGCCAATCTTGTAGGAGTCAAGATAATTTTAGGTTCCAAATTGCAGAAGTGTCTGATTAGACATTATCGTTTCCTATAGTCTGGAGAACAATAGAACTGTGATCACTGTAAATAAATATTTTGCTTTGTATGTTGGTTAAAAGCTGAAAATCAACTGCTAGGCTTACTTTTCCCCTCTGAATTGTGAAATGTTCTGAAAGGGTTCAAAGCTCCTAACAATCAAAGGCAGAAATGCAGAGATGACTGCCAATTTCCTAGGCCTGTTACTAAGCAAATATTTTATGACAAAACAGAAAATAATCAAGGCAGTTGTAGGGAGCAAGGAAACATGTTTAATAACATGGTAAAAGAATGGAATATGAAGAAAATTCACACGCCTACATACATTTTGAGTTTCCCAATGGAAACACACATTCCCCATTTCTATTGGAAATGTCTTAATATTTCAATATTTCTGCCAAAGTGCTCAGGAATTACAGTTCCTCCACTACCTTCCAGCACAAAGTGATGTGCCATTTTCGCATTTTTTTCCCCTTATTTAAGTAAAGGATTACAGAAGTTGAAAAAGAGTGTTTGGACATTAACTTTGGTGGCCAAACTGCAGTATGTAAAAAGTTTTCTGTCTGAATTAAACCAAAACAGGGAGTTTTCCAGTGTGTCATGAGCTTCGTGAGAACAATCAAAGAAACAATTAAAAACTATTTGGATTTCAAAGACTTTAACTCAAGGGACCAGTGACGTAGAATACTCCGAAGCTCTCTATTTCCCAACATTTCTGTGTACCAACAGCAGTGCCAGTGCTTCCATCCCAAAAGAGGGGCAGTAAGCCCTTGCACTACATATGAATTTCAAAAAACAAGGCAAAACAGACACTCTCCTAGTCCAAGTTTTGCTTTCCTCCTTTTTCTTTTCAAAGAAAAATCTTGGTCACGAGATAGACATAGTCTCCTTCAAGAACAGCTTTTACTATCCATCCAATGCTTGCCTGTCATAGGTAAGTTTAATTATATTTAACTTTAGTAGCAGCATAATTTCTCATGATCTAACAGAATACTAAAAAAGGGAAAGTAACAGAGCAGACCCAATATTATGAAAAGAGCACAAAATTCTGAAACAGAATTGACTGAAAGGAAGAGGACAAGGACAAAGTCCAGTATTTCACAGCTTGAGAGACTGGGATGCAAAATGATTTGGGAGTTGTAAAGTGCTCAGTTAATTATGATGGGAGCAAGAAATGGCTTTTATTTTGTTTAGAGGTTGCCTAAGCTTTTAATAGATACACATTCACAGAATTACGTTATTGTCTGCTTTCCCCTTATTTCAATTTTCTGAAGCATTTCTGAAAGAAATCTACATGCTGTAAGCAAACCTTTAATGGACGTGTTAATTCAAATTATACAGATGGGTGAGCTAAGGATTTATTAGGAACTCCAACTGTTAAATTTCCTTTGAAGTGTTCGGATTCAGCACATCCGTACTATAAACCCAGAGGTGAAGTGATAAATTTTGTAAATTGAAAACAGACACACTGAGCTCCCAGTTATTTAAATGGTTGCTCAAGGGATTTAGGGCAGAAATTGATTACTTTATGAAAGAAAGTTAGATGACACAGTTATCGAGGATAACTGGGAACACGACCATGCTCCAGTCATGGGTTTCTCATCTGCCACAGCCGAAACACACCTGGTGTAAGTGTTACGGTGCAGCAGTGAAACAGCAGAGCTGTCCAGAACCATCCTTCCTCTTAAAACCCAACTGTTCCTTTCCTGTAGAAACTGTATTTGCTCTCTGTTGCCATTATAGCTTTGCCTCTGCTAATACCCTGATTTCTCCTTGAGCTTCAGAATCAGATGCTTTGTTGATTGTAAATAACAAACATGAAAGAATAATTATTAATGTAATTATCAAACTTCTCATGAATGTCAAAAACCAACAACTCTTCAATAAAACCTACTTTATAAGATTAAAGCTTCCCATGAGACCAAGAGACATTTACATGTTTTGATCTGGAAAGGAATGTTAAATACTAGTAATGACAGCAGATCACACCATATATGAACAAGTCATTGCTCCTAATGAGAAGGTATTGAAAGCAAGGAAAATTCCAGCACAACAAGGTGGTACACAAAGCCCTGCCCATCAAAAGTAACTGCTGAAATCTAGGACGAAACACTGTAAAGGTGCCTGCCTCTACATAATTGACTTTGCTGCTGTAACCTGTGCTCAACAGACATGACCGTTTCGCTTTGTGGCTTACGAGGACTGTGAGTTGATGCATGTCCCCTGTTTCTATCAAAAAAGCCTCCAAGGGGCTATGAGAAGGTATGGGAAACCAGGAAAAGTAATACTTTGAGGATGAAAAATGAAACCCAAGTGCAGAAGACAGAGGGAAGAGACTAAGAGAAGCATTGATCCTGACAAAGAAAGTGAAAAAAAAATTACCTTAGGCAAAAAGTGGAGTAAGCAGTGACATGAAGTTACTGGAGAACAGTAGAAGGAATAGAGAAAGCAAAAAAGGAGGATTGAAACATAGAAGAAAGGGCAGGGGAAGAAAAGCTGAAGATGAGAGTAAAATATAACATAAATTAATTACTTCTGTTTATTTTTCCTAGAATCTTAGCTGCCAAAACATTGACCTCACTTGCTTTATGGTATCAGACTCCAGAAGACCTGTAATGAAGTCTCCTATTTGACTAAATAACCAAAACTTCCCTATTTTCCAACTGTTACTGCTTTGCCAACATACCTAATATTAACAAAGATATTGACTGATTAAAGCATATTGCCAGGTCATTATTTCCAATGGTGCAGGATTTTAAAAAACTGCATCCAGAGTATAAAAACTATTTATAAGCAATTAATGTAATATTTTACATTAAATATTGTATTCAATCAAACTGCATGAATATGCAATGCAATATAATTTGCCATCACTTCTGAAATTCCATAATAGGTAATTTCTATGAAAGAGTTATTTCAATCATTACTTATTAAATAATATTCACCAATTATTGCCAGAAATAACGTGAAAGAGTTAGCTATTAAAAAAGTGTATCTTTCTTCGAAGGATATTCCTTATGTAGAAGGGCAGAGTGGAAAAAAAGCTGCTTAGCTAATTAAAAAACACCACGCGTGCACACGCAAAGACACACACACAAAAATACACTCACCTGCTAATACGATTTTAGTTTCTGGAAATATCAAAACTTCCTTTGAGCATATTAATTTACAGGTGGTCCAATTTTACCCAGTTTTAGGCCAAGCCCCCATGTGTACAAACCATTCACATGCACGTACACACATTTAACCTCCAGGTAGACGGCACTTAAATCCTTTTTATTTTAAGGTGGGGAAAAGTAATAGTTCAGCAACATAATTCCACAGAGTAATAAAGTAAAAGCTATTGCTCTTATAACCACAATTAAACTATCATGACTGCTAACAATAATTTTTTCCATTTTTATGTAGCCTGTAAAGGTTAAAAAGAAGAACAGAATCTCGTTATACCAGGAAAGGAAAGCTTTAAAGCAATGATTTTTTGAAATAAATCATTTAGGTAAACATATACATGCTAGAAATAGATTCTTAAGACAGAAGAGTGAGATAGAATAAAACAAACGGCAGCAGAGAAATGAAGTTGTTCCTTATACAGAGCTCAGAGGAACTATGAAGTCAAACTTTATGTAGGTAATATGCTTATATTTACCATTCCTTCCTTTGTGCCTTAACACCCCTGTAGCACCACTCCTCTTAATCACCTTGGTCAATGAATTGCTTGGCTTCTCTGGCTGTACATTCAGCCAGGAAGGAAAAAGGACTTGCAAAATCCACTCCGAGCAAAAAATATGAAATATTTTAATGTAGTAACATGAGTCTGAGCTCACTGAGTCTTTCATGGTGTTAGGTACCTGACACAAGGATTATTTTGTCAGGAGAAGAGGAAAAAGGTGGACAGTGCGTGAATGGAGAATCATGGTGCAATGATAGAGGAATCTCATCTGAAAATGACTTAGGATTCTGTTATCACAAGGTTTAAGTAGTATAAACTTTGAGGTATAAGATAAAGTATAGATGTTTGGCTCCAACATGAATCTCCATCTGGGCTGTTCACTGACATTAAACAGACATTTCTATTTTACAGGAGACTATGACTGCCTGATAAGAGAGACATGACCTTTCCTTTTCCTCTCTCTTTTCCTCCACAAAAATGGTCTCCTTCAAAATGTCATGGAAGTGTAAGAACTTAATCTCAAATCTGTCACAGGACCAACAGATTCATTGCCAATTCAGTATCTTGTTTTTTCCATTCTTAACATGTGGTAAATAGCAAATCAGCCTTTGCTTTCCTAATTACACGGGCTCTCAAGTGTACCCTCCACAGAAGTACAGACTGTAAATGACAAAATATTACAGGAACTGTAGATTCTCTTTTCAATTATTTATTTAGGATTTCAAAACAAATTTAACTGTCCATGCCAATCTCTCAGACACATGCAATAAACCATCTTCTTTGAACAAACATGTGAGATCATGTTTTGGCTGAGATGATTTCATTGGTAAGATACTGAATTTTTTTACCTTAAAACACACCACAAAGTAGAAAATGCTTCTTGAGAGCGGTCCTGAAACCCTCCAAAATTTAGCAGCATAGTACAGAGTCATACTAATACCGACCAGCTCCGAAATAACGCGACAGTCAGTTTCCTGCAAGCAGGCATTTGCTGAATACGTGGAACCGCGGCGTACAGCACGGTTCTACATCTGAGCATTGTTTTCAGACTGAAAGTGAGAGGAAAAAGAAATAACAGTGCATTCAGGCCCATTTGGCATCTCTGTACATAAGAGTTTGTTTCTTCGTATCCTAGTTAGTAGGAAATGCACTCCCTCTAATTTAAGCCCTGCAAGTAGATGGGACTGGAAGATACTGAACTTTGTTATCCACTTTTTTATCCACTTTCCATCTCTTAGTGACAACCTGTATTTTGCCGAGTTCCTATTTAGAGGACAAAACTTAATGAATTATGTTTAAATTCTCCACGTGAATGCTCTGGAAAGATTCATTTACTTTTTCCTTATGATTTTGAAATATTTTCTTCTTTAGCACAGAGGTAATTTAAATTCATTTTGGAAAGAAAGTGGACATATAAAGGATGTATAAAGAACAGATCATTCATTTGATTTTTCAGGCAGCTTTTCTTTTTGAAAATGGTACTATTAAGAAAAGCAGAATTCTTTCCTTCCATTTCCCAGTAAGTCTTGATTTAAAATATAGCTATAATAGATGCCTTTTAATTGACTTCAGATGATGTAGAAATGGGGTATTATTACAGATATTACCTGTTTGAAAGAGATCAATGGATTATCTAAAATGTTAAGAGCATAAGTTACAGTGGAGACTCAATCTGACAATGAGCTCCATGTCCTCTGCTTCAACCCAGGTGGCCTTGGTTTCTACTGACCTTAAAAAGGGTGAGAGAACTCGGTACTTTGTAAGATTGCATTCAAATGCACGTAATCTAACTCACATTTGTGAGGCAGGATTGAGTTCAAGGACATGACTGTTTAAAAGCTGATGTCATTATGGCAACTTTTTAGCACCATTTTACTCAGTGACTTGCAAAATATCCTGCTTAATTACTAAATGCAAGTAACCCAATAAAGTCAGAAAATGATATAAAGGACATTACTTATTTCTTAATATAATTTAATACTGGTCTGTTGGAGTTTCTTTCCAGTGAAACTCTTTAAATCTCAGGCTTGGAATTCAACCTCTGAAGAACTGCTCTGACTTTCAGTGGAAGCAAAGCATAAAGATCATCAAAAAGCCTGTAAGGAAAGGGTTTTGCACCTCATTGTAGGATACAAGCCAGCAGGGACCACACACGGATGGCTGAGCATGCTACAGCATATCATCAATTAACAGCTCATATCTAGCAGGCTGTCAATTATTTGCCAGCAGTCAATGTGCATGTATTTCTGAAGCTTCGCTGATGCAACGCTGCATAGGCTGCATCCTGGGTGAAGTTTTTGGGAATGCAGCACTGCAACATAATTGCACAGTATGTGGGAAAATACATGGGAAAGCATTACAAGGCAGTAAAACAATATTATGCAGCGGAAAGCATCCAACTTTTAAAAAAGCCTAGCTTTATTTATGTGCTATCCTGCAAATTCAATTACAGGATTGAAAATTAGCTACAGGTTTTCTACTTAAAAGTGCTTGTACTCATTTTAGTATAGACTTCTTCCTGTCTCTATGCCTAAATTATTTCATTAAACACAGGAACACGGTGACATTCTTCTGCAGCTGCAAATTCTGCTCAGTGCTTTCATAATGTAGACTGGTCAGATTAATACAGCATGTAACTCATCTTCTCTGAAACATCAGTATTTCATTTACCACTAACTATACGAAAAAATGTCAAAGAAAGAAGAGGCAACTATCCATAGACACATGCCTGAAAAGGTTAGACAGTAGAATTGTAGCTGAAATCTGCCTCTGTGAGAAAGAAGAGTATCTGTTGTCTGGAAAGCACCTACAAAAACATCTATAGGTATTACCTCTGAGTACAGCGACACTTACATATTTACACTTAGAAGTTCAAAATCAACACTTGCAGGTGGAATCGTTAGCCTGTTTCTTCCTCCCCCTTCCCAGTATTCTTTGACAGTCTTTAAGACTATAGGGCTGTTCTAATTTCACTTACATAGTAATGCAAAATTAGCAGAAGAGGGATTTTACCATTGTATTATTTTAAAACTCCAGAAAAGAAAATAAGGAAAATACCAACCAGGATAAAATTTATATTTTCTGTGACTTGCAAGTGACAATTTACAGCTAAGAACCACCATATTTTGGGAAACCTATGGTGTCAAGGTTTTAAGAGCTCAGGTAGAGAAACCTCAAACTCTGCAGCCAGTTTCCTCAAACAGATTTATAAACTTTCCCTCGTCCGACAGCCCTGTGCCATCCTGGAATAGATCTTCCTGCAAAGACTTATTGGACTAAAAAAAAAGACAAGCATGCTAACGAAGCTGTCATTGTATGTATTATAAACTAAGCTTGTAATGGGATTATTCTTTGGAAAATTTGTTAAAGAAATGAAGTTCGTGGTGCAGCAAGCTTGGAAAAAAATTAATGAATTCACAGATGTTCACCTTAATGAACAACAGATTGAGAATATATTATTAAATTCAAAAGGAAAAGTTTGCATATGTTGTCAAAATTAAGGCTTGATCTTTACAAGCGTTGTGCTCATGTGACTAATCAATTAATAACTGATTAAAGGCTTCCTCCAAATTTATCATGTCAGTACAACTTATTATTTACTTAATTTCTCCTGAGAACTCAATAGATCAATGTGTGAATAGGTTCCTCCTGGATACCTTAATATACAATATCTATCTCTGACAGAAAACGTCCCATTACAGTGGTTAAGAAGTTGCCACACTGTTACAGCTAAGCGGTAACAGCCTTGGTAGCACAAAAATCCTTTTTTATAGACTTTTTCACCTTCCCCATGTTTGTGCTAAGGAGCAGATGTGTCGGGAACCTTATCTTCCTCTCACCGTGGAAGGACAGACGTATTTGATCTGCATTAGCCCTGTATCTGTCGCAGTATCCACTCGCCTTGCAGAAAGAAAGGTGGGAAGGCAGGAAGGGAAGCGTGGCTGGCTCCCAGCCCTTGCATAAATCCCAGGCATCAATCCCCTTGCTCCTGGGGAAAGGCCATCCAATTCACAAGGCATTTAGAAAATGTGAGAGTAGCGTCACATATAACGGCACTTTATGGCATTCTAATTTCAGGAATGAAAGCTAACTACAAATCTGTTCCTGTAGAGTTACTTTGCATTTAATCCTCAAAGAACTTGAAATTCAGGGCTGGAAGAAAACCTCTACCAAAGAAGGAAAGAACTTTATCATTTCACTGCTTCTCCCTAAACTGCAGTCTGGACTTTGGGCCACTCCTGTATGCAATGCCATATTAAATTAACAGCAACAAACATCATGTTGCTTAACGAGCTCCCTGCGGACGGCGGGGAGGCACTCGCTGGATCCTGCCTGCTGATGACAAGCAGCTCTGAAGACAGCAGAAGCTGCTGTTATTTCAGTGGATTAACTATTCATATCAGTGTTCAACCGTGCAGGACAGCAAGACAGGGTGAGAAGACATTTTACTGTAAACAATTACACTCTGTTATAACAAGAAAAGATACCCCTTATGCGCATTTTACTCTGGCCTAGGAGTGCAGGCAGTATAGGATCTACTGCTGACCGGGAGTCAGGGAAGAAACAGAATCACAGAATGGTGGGGGTTGGAAGGGACCTCTGTGGGTCATTTAGTCCAACCCTCCTGCCGAAGCAGGGTCACCTACAGCAGGCTGCACAGGACCTTGTCCAGGCGGGTCTTGAATA
>Ga0065711_1045350_pt1 | contig 13544 bp, 2 predicted proteins | sample Hoacrofraction12_FD_59098 | JGI IMG/M metagenome (GOLD analysis project Ga0065711, IMG submission 59098) | Hoatzin crop microbial communities from Cojedes, Venezuela - Epithelial fraction 12 v2 (version 2) | ecosystem: Host-associated > Birds > Digestive system > Esophagus > Crop | place...
TGCACAGCCTCCGGCGCCCCACAGATCACTGAGTTTACAGTGATGGGCTATCCCCCCTTACTTTTGTCTGATAAGATAAGCACCAGTTATTTACTTCCTTTGTTAGCTCTTCGGCTCTTGATGCCTCAGTCCGTTTGTCTTTCGTCTTGCATTGGACAAGTCCAGCAAGGCCATCGATTACAGAGTCCTCTCTTGCAGAACGGTTCATCGGTACCAAGATGAACTGATTTGTGTTCTCGCCATTTTTCATGCGCTCTTCCTGCCACTTGTCACCCGGGTGGTCCTCCCTTTGAAGTCCAGGGAAGAGGCCCAGATACACAGTATTTGTAGTAACAGGCATTGTCTTTATTTGGGTACATTCCTAACAGGATTGGCAGTTCGCAGAGAATAGCTGCGATTTTCCTCTGGGGAGAGGAAAAGAAGAAAGAAAGAAAGAAAGAAGAAGATACCAGAGCCATAATTTTTAAAGGAACACTGAGGAACTTTAACTCCATTTAACCATTCTTGTCAACACTAGTTGTGAAGTTAGATTACTTCTCTTAGGCTTATTGAGTTTTTGCAATGTTTTGTTCAGAACACGAATGCATCTATGTATTGTTTTTATGCATATTTTCTTTTTTTCACTCCTTTTCCATTTAGTTCTTCCATGAGCTGTCAGAAAATGGGAAATTGATTTATAATCTTTCTTTTCTCTAAATTTTACTTTTACCTGATTTCTCACACAATTTAATTCTTACTTTCTGGCAGGGTAGCTATCTTGCAACCTCCTAAGCTTAAAGCATCAGCTGGTCTTTAACAGGGTGTCTTTCCTCTGCTCCTCACCCTCCCTACCACAGATACATAATTTTATTCTTGCTGTTGGTCATCATGCTAGCATTACTATATTGTTATGATAATGTCTTTATCGCTGGTATAGAGTTACCCTAGTAAAAATAGAATGTTTTTTTCAATGTCCAGCATTTAGTTCATTCTAAAATGCCAAGGAATTCTACATTACTATTTTCTTGGTGACTGAATGACTGAAAAGCTGATGTCTCCAGAATCAATAAATAGATGCTCCTCATTACTATTTTTTTTGTAATGGATATTTCTTTTCACACTAGTTTGCTTTTGCTGTTATGTTTGATTTAGTTTTATCTTTTTATTTTAGTTTTATTTATTTTTATTTTATCTCCTTACCTGAGGACACTAGGCCTAAAGGTAAGATGTGTAGTACTACAGTACGATAATCTCTAACATATTCCATATTTCACTTGAAAATGAACAGTCAATTTTATTTACTTTAATCCTAAATAAATCTGTTTAGGTATTTAAAGTCTGTATTAACTTAATAACGACGTCCTAGTCAACGAGAAATAACCTGGCGCTATTTACATTGGCCAGTGGATGTCACTGTTACAAAGCAAATACAACTAAAAATAGCCACAGGTAACTTTGAATAGTAATATCAATGAATAATAATAATAAAAAAAAGGCTTATGTTTCTTTATAAGCTATTATTGCTGTGAATCATTAAAGTTGGAGATGAGAAAGAAATATAGGCAATTGACTGCTAGTTGGCTGCTGGACAGAAGTGGGAAGCAGGCTGGGGCTGAGGGAGCAGCTCCGTAACCTTCTCCTGACAGCTCCATCGTCACGATGTGACTGGAAGCATTTTTGTCATACACATCTAGTCGTGCGACAGCAATGTTCAGAAGCTACATTTACATTTGAAAAATTGGATGCTGTTCTAAACTCTGTTCCATAAATACTGGGCAACAGATTTGTTTGTTAGGTTACAGTGTACTAAAAAGCAGGATCAACATGCGGTACCAGGCTCACATACTTTCTTGACACATTTTTTTGCTGCCTTTTGTCAATCAATTGCTAACCACAAAATTCATGGCTTTTGTTGTTCGTTGCCGTTACAACACCAGTTAGTATAAAGAGAATGAGTGCTTGGAGTGATGACAAATCTCTCACATGCACGCACACATAAATACAAATTATACATGTATGCATATATAAAAGAAAAGTATGTTTTTGTCTCAAGTACCACTGCATGACTCAAAAAGCTTTATACTTGCAGATGGAAAACTGGCAAAGAGCGGTCAGAAAAAAGTGCATGACTTCCAGGGGGCTCTGAAGATTATTTTTTACCCTTCTCGTTTCCTCACCTCCACCTGCCTTTCCCAGAACCTTCACTCCCTACACAATCCCCCACAGCACTCCGTAGCACAGTACGCTAAAGCCTGCTCTGTTAGCGTGATTCTTTTCCTGGAAAAAGCAGTAAGAAAGATGCATATGTATATTTGAATGTGTATATTTGTGTAAATACATGTACACATATACAGACATGCAGAGCTCAGCTTGCTGACAACTTGCAGAGGCAACCTGAGCTATCCAAGCTGAGCTGACGGTTTTCAGAACACCGTGGATTCTTCCAGACTGTTATTGACTGTGGGGTTTGCAGCCATGAAGTCTCCCAGGTCAAATTCTCAGCTGATGTTGAATTGAGCTTTGTTTGACTTGTAAGACAGCTAACAGCAGAAACATGGAAAAACACGGGGCTTTTTTGACGGAGCACTGGAACAGGCTGCCCAGGGAGGTTGTGGAGTCTCTTTCTCTGGAGATATTCAAGACCCGCCTGGACAAGGTCCTCTGCAGCCTGCTGTAGGACACCCTGCTTCGGCAAGGGGGTTGGACCAGATGACCCACAGAGGTCCCTTCCAACTCCGACCATTCTGTGATTCTGTGATTTTCATTTGGCATGGTGTTTTCTTAAAGGTAAATCTGCTAGTAACATACCCTACCTCTCTTAAAATGTTCGTTTGGTAGCGATTATGCTTCCCCTCCATGAGCACCTCACCACTTGTCTTCTTAGGATGCAGAACTTCTTGCTTCAGCCACATCAGTTTACATACCCTAACTAGGCTGGAAACTTTGGTTTTGTCAGTGATCTGGCAAAACATTTTCCTGAAGTAGTTAAAAACAGGACGCTGCTTCTCTCAAGCTTAAAATAAATGGTGGAATGGCTGAAACCTACCTACCTACCTACTGGCTTTTCCTGTGGTGTGCCAGCTGGGGGGAAGTGGTACCTTGCCAGGTTATGCTCTTTTTTTCTACATGTGCTGTATTGAGGACCCATCCTGGAGTATTCTGCTGTACTGTTTTGGGGGACCAAAGGGTCTGGTTCAAGTGACAGTGTGTGTTTGCGACTGAACGACTTAGTCTTACTGGAGTATGATTTCTTCACACTTCTAAAGGAAGAAAGGAGAGAAAAATGCTTCAATAGTAATTTTAAATAAACGTTTTGCCGCTGTGCTTAAAGCTCTGAGTGTACATCACAAAGCCATCAAGCTCTGCTGCAGCACTGACAGTATGTGCTTTTGAGATAAACAGTGAAACAAGAAGCATGTGACAGACTGAGGTGAACTGGCATTTTCATCCTGAGAAACTGCAGTCCTTGGATTTGGACAACGACATACGAAAGTACTACATATCTCTTGTTTTCAGTTCATAGGGGGAAATGGTGCCTATTTGATTTCATGTGTAAAGCTTTTGTATATATTTTAAAAACAACAAGTTGAAATGAGTGTGTGAAAACAATTTGTGGATTTTGCCTTGGGTGCATTGAGACTGACAAATATTTTTCTGCTCTTGACACCTTGCTTCATCTGAATAGTTCTAAATGTTGCTGAAATAAGATACAGCACAGTCAGTCAGTTCACGTTACTTCTGCAGCAGTAATAGGAAGAACAACACTCCCTTAAAGAGCTGAACCATTGAACACCACTGAACAGGCTGTTGAGACAGCACGTTAGAGCATGCGAAATCAGAACACTATATACAAGCAAGAAGTAGGTATGTACTGACTTTATTTTTCTATACTCTTTTTGTGACGATCATGGAAATAGAACTGATTACTCATGTCTCTTCATGCACCACCTAATACATGTTTTCAATAAATAAAATGCATGCAAATAAATTGAGAGCTTAAACTGCTACTGTCTTACAGATGAGCATTTTAAAGTGTTTAATTTACAAGAATATATTTTCAGAGTCACTAGCATGGATAACTTACTAAATAATGAAGCATTGCGTAATTAATCAGTATAATTCCATATTAAGACAATAATCATGAATATTTACATTACAAAAACATTGCTATTTGTAAAGATTTTGAAGAGCTAGAAACCTACCTAATACAAACAGAAAAAGTATACTTTGGAAAGCTGTGTCTGTGCATATACTATTATTACCTTAATTTACAACCATCTTATGAAGTAAAACAAATGCAATTCCATAATCTGCAATTCCACTTTGACTGAAAATAATCAGACTTTTTTTCAGGTTGTTTATATTCAGGTATTGAAAAGCTATTCTATTTATTTCACATGAAAGCCTTTCAAAAATGGATTTGGAAGTAGAGAGTCCTAAATTGTCCTACCAAATTAAGGTAAATAACTTGTTACGCTTAAATTGAAGATGTAATATACAGTGCTTCCAGCTTTCTGTTAATTCAGGCCTGCAAGGTAGCATAAATCAATGTAACCAGTGGGATGAAGCAAGGCAGAAAACTTGGCCTCAATTTAAACACATGATAGATTCAGTTACTGAGTAGCTCTATTTATGTGTAGTAGCTTTATTTATGTACATCATTCTACTACTGTTATTTGTGTTAAATGAAATGTTCCTAATGAAGACAAAAGCCTTATGAACTTTCATCTTGAACTCCAGACCTCTTAGATACTCTTACACTTCTCCATCAGCCCAATCCCACCCCAAAACCTAGTAACTATAAAATAATGTACTATAAAACAATATAGTAACAAATTTCCCAATAGGTTTAGCAACTGGAACTGTAGAAGGTGGTTTAGGGAAAAGCACCCATTATCCCTACGTCTCTGTGGAAGTCAGATGGAACTGGAAAGTCCCTCTTCTCCCGGGCGGGTGCCGGCAGCAAGCTGGTCCCCTTACCAACCCCCAGGAGCTTGCAGGAACGCCCTTCCTACTTTACATCCTACATAAAGTCTATAGACTATACATATATATATATATACATAGATAGTACCTGCACGTATTCCTTCATATTCTCACCCCGCAGTGAAATGAAAGTACGTCATGCTTCTTGCATGGATGTCCCATAGGGAAAAAGTGAGAGGAAGGGAAGCAGAACAAACTATTTGCTTGCTATCTGCTTTGTCTAAAGAAATCATGTTAAAAGCTAAAAGAAAAATGCCATTTTTCTCTCAGGGAAAAAAAAAGAAATTATTTTATCCTTTGCACTGATATTTGCACATTTTCACAACTTCTCCATTTTCCATTGAAAAAAAGAGAAAGTTAAGCTAGCAATGCCCTCTTCAGTGAAGAAAACCTTGATTTCAGTGTAGTATTTTAGAAAATTATACCTAAAAACATGTGAAGCTGACGGCATTTTTGTATTGTTTCTGTGGCCACACACAACTCATTTTTTCAACATATGACATCTTTTAAATGCAAAAGATTCAGGATAAGAAGCCTAGAGAAACGCAGCACTGCTTGAAATTGAAACTGGTAGAGGGGGAGGAGGAGGAAAAATAAAAAGACATCTGTTTTTTTGGTTAACTCTGATTTACATTCTGGTTTTGCAGGTGTGTCTGGTGAGTAGTCCACAAGCCCCAGCATTCATACTTTTGTTTATTATCCTTTAACAGTATATACTACGTGTTCCAAGAGATTATTCTTTTTACAGTATTTGGCTTGTAATTACTGTTTGTCCAGGATACGAGTAATGTACTAATATCCTGTCTGCAGTGAGTTCACTTGGCTCATGTAAGAGGCATAGAAATAATCTTCTGAGGGTAAGCCATGTTTCTAGATACTAATGGACTGTCTGTGTGTGCATAGGAACAAAGTGTAATCTAGGTATCTTTCAAAACAAATCCTTGAGAACATTCACAGCTGATTTGGCTCGAGTCCTTTTAGGTCATATGGAGCCTATGACAGCGCCATTAAATTAGTGCGGTGCTTGTAGACAAGGAGAGTGCTCCTCTCCCACCATCTACTTCCTGATTTCTAATTTATCCTTGGGTATCATGCACTACTGCATTACTTTGACTTTCTGGGTTGCAAATTCAACAGGACAGTATTTCAATTCTGAAATATTTTTTCTTCATGACTCCTTAAAACAGAAATGCATAAGCTTTTGTTATTTGAAATTTTCAGAGGCGCTGATGAATCGTGACCAAATTAAAAGCAATTTGTTATCACAAATGTATTAGGTTTGAAAATCTTACCCTGCTTTTCCATCAGTCTTAGGTATTCTGAAAAATACTCAGTTATGGAACAAAGCACTGTATGTTTGCCCGGTAATAAAAAGAAAAAAAGCCTCTTTTTTTTTAAGCCCACATTACTGCACTTGGATGTGATGTTAAGGACTCTCAGAGAGATCAATTTTATATAAAAGCATCTGCAATATTACTGTTGCTTGTCTTTTTGTTGTGTAAGAGTACAGTTCTTCCTAGGTCAGAATACAGGATGGCTAGGCCAGATGGCACCGTGATAATTTCTCTGCAATACATTGTCTATAGCATTAATGCTAGGAGGCATGAGTCTGGTGGGAGTTCACCTGGTACAGCCCAGCAGGCGAGTTCTGCGGTGGGGGAACACAGAAGTCTGTGGGAAGGGATAACCCACCTCAGTATGTTTGTTCCACAACGATGGGGAGGTGATTGATGCATGGTAAATACGTGTGTGGGCTTGCAGCTCACACGTTTGGCATCGATCCACTCTCAGAAGCCACTGTCAGAGAAAATACATGCCGAAGTTCTAGTGGAGAGCTGGAATGAGGACATAACACCCGGCGTGGGGTTATGCAGCCGTGAAGGAGTCCAGTCATGCAACAGGATATAAGGCCAAAGCTAAATGTGAGCATGATGCTGAAGAGAGAAATTTCTGCGAAGAGATTAATTGAAACACCCTGTTATGGTTTCATTGATGACACTGCAATGAAGCAATAGTCATCTTTGAAGAAATTCTCAGTAGTTCCGTTTGCTTTGGAAGATAGCATGTGGCTGACAAGGAATGCAGGCATCCTGTGAGACAAATTTAAAAACAAAATTACCATATCTGAACTTCAGTGTTTTATACAAATCGGAAGAGTCTGATATTGCTATGCAGTGACATTACATTACTGTGCTAGCTGCTGCCAAGAGGGTATCCTAATATTCTTGCTGAACTATTTTGTTTGTACTACTGTAAGCCTTGGACTTCGCTGTTCTGAGTTCTGTAAAGAAAAGTATAGCAGGAAAGACTCTTTCTTGACTGAACCACATCAATTAGTTTCACTTACCCTCATGTGCAGGTAACATGTCAAATTCATGTACTTTTGCCATACTGTTTCCCTTTTGATGTGCGTGGAAATACCCAAGTGACATGCAGGTAGAGGTTTTACATAGCAAGTGGCTGGCTGTACTCATAAACCATGTTCATTCCTCCCCATTTCACCTTTTCTTGCTGCTCCTTTTAATAGTCTGTAAGGTGCCTTTTCTTGGCTTTTTTTTTTCTTTTGGTGGGAGAGATGGGGTAAAAAAATGTAGCTGGGAAAAACAGCAGGTACGTGGCCAGAGAAATCCCAATAGTAAATACTAAGAGGTTCTAAACAGCACTAGCTTGGAGGTGATGAAAGACTTGGCTGTCAGAAATGCACTAAGCAGTAACAGAGGGTTGATCTCTAAACCAAGGAGCTGATGACCCAGGAAACAACAGTAAATCTAGGAACAAATGCCTAAATGCTAACATTTTTGTTTTACTGTAAATTTATACTATACAGCTAAGGACTATGTTAACATCTTGTTTGTAAAACTTACTGTCTCTCTTGAGGCTCCTGTGCTGAGAACTAAAGAAAAGATGCACAGATTTGCAGAACAGGTCTATACAGTGGAAACATAAATTAGATGATAACTCCATCGTTGATAGTGATTTTTTTTCATCTATCTGATTATTTTCTTCTTTACTTGACAAATTAGGCTGCTAATCAGAAATAGAATTATATTGCAGCAGTTTGGTAGCTTGCAGAGTTGGATAAGAACAATCTTTCTTGCTGTTTGCTTCAGATAAAATGTGAAACAAGAAAACTGAGATTTATAATAGAAAAGAAAAATATGACTATGTAGAAGGTTGCCTACCTGGGAAATTTGGACAGGTGGGTATATTGGATGCTGGTATTAGAATTCTGTTTTTCCCTCTTCACTTCTTTCTTGACGTTAGTGCTTTCTTTATAATCTCTTTGCATTATAGAAGGGATTTTTAGCAAACCGACATTTCACCATCTTTTCACTTCTGTATAGGTCTGTTCCAAGGATTCCAGAATATACCAGGCACAAGAATGCTGAACTCCTTAGAATTCTAGCTTGGCATTTTAACCCAAATATTTTAGAACAAAATTGAGCATCTTTGCTGAAGGAAATTAAATTTTCCTAAACAAATGAACTGTAAGTTTCTTTCTGTTTCTTGTGTTACCTGGAGAAGTTAGGGCCAAAACTGGAAACATAACTCTATTCAGGGAAATTATTATGATGTAAATATGAATCTATAAAACACAAGCTTAAAAATAAGCATGCAATTACAGTGAGCTGCAGAATCAAGGCCCAAGTACTTGGTATCAGTCAGAAAACACAGTCAGTTCCATGGATATGACAAAATTCTATCTAACTAGAGAGAAAAGGTCTTTTAAATTACCATGGAAATGAAATATTAAAATATGGAAATCAGTGAGATTTCAACAGTTAGTGTCTTAGCAACACAAAGCAAAAATTTTATGGAAATGATCAGTTTTTTAAGTCATCTGCTACACATTTTAGCAGGCTCCATAATCTGCTTTCTAGACCTTCCACACAGTGACTGACAGCTTTTTCAGAGCTAATGAACGGCCTCCTTGTTGTGCTAGAGTCTATGGCAAAATTCCCATTGTTTTCAGTAACATCAGAACATTTGCAAACAATTTTACTGCAAATATTGAACAAGATGAATTTTGCATCACAGAGCTTTAAATAGTACACAACTGCCCTTCTTGAAAGAGATGGACTCAACAATTCTGTAAACATTCATTTTTCATACTATTTAAATGTATTGGAGAAAAATTGATAGAAAACCAATAATTTTGGGTGCTGCTGTAAAAATTTAGTGCTCTCAGGCAAAATTTTAGACTAAGAAATCACCTTGATCCCCAAAATCTTCTGGGAAATTGTTTAGAAATTGTACTTTATGAGAATTTTAGAAATGGGTGTGTTTGAAGGGACATTTAATTTTTAGTATAGGCCATTTAATATCCTCTTGTTATTTTGAGCTTTGATGAGCTGCATAAGCATATATTTGATACAGTCCTGCATTACAGACATGAAAAAATAACAGAACTTTATAGTTTGTTTTAATAACAATTCAAAATTGTGTGTCTACCTCCTGGTGTGAATTAGTCTGGTTCCAGCTAGCTTGTGTTTGCTTTTTATTACGTCCTCTGTTATAACCATTGAACGTCATCTAACCCAGTCCCCTGTTCTGAAGCTTTACCGTTGTCATCACCAAAGTGGGTCAGACATAGCTTGGTCAGGGCAAATTTTGAAAACCTTCAAGGATAGATATTTCACTTTTTTGTGAGTAACCTGTTCTGATGATGCTTTACCAATGCTGTAAAAACTTATTCATAGTGTCCAATCCGAACCTTACACGCCATAATGTGTGGCTGTTGTCATTAATCAGATCATTCAGCACTAAAAAGAGTTTGATACTGTCATCCTTATAAGCGACTTTCAGGTAGTTGTAGGCTGCTGGAACTACTTAGTTTATTTTCCAGATTAAATAAACACAGTTTCTTCAACTTTTCACAGTTCATATATTGTAGACCTCTGGCTGCCTTGAGTAGCCCTTCGGTGGACCTTCTCCAGTTTTCCAACACCTTTGCTGAACTGAGAGGATGTGAAACGGGGAAAGCTAAACACAAAATTGCAGGTGCAGCTCCACTCATGCCAAGTAAATGAGATTAACAACCCTTTGATCTGCTGGCTAGGTTTCTGCTGAGGTTTGCCTTATTTGTGATGCAAGTGCACAGCTGGCTGGTATTCAAGCTGGTGTTTCCCATAACCTTCAGGTCCTTCCCAGCAGAGCTGCTGCTCAGCCTGAATTAACATAGGGGGTTTTTCCAGGTGCGGTGTTTTGCACTCGCTGAAACTCAGGAGTCTATTTTGGAGCAAGTTTAGATGTCTTTCTGGGCAACAGTTAACAGCTGGCTATAATTAACTTTTTAGATGGCTATATTTCTTAAGGAAATAATTGGCATATGCCACTTAATCACAGTTAATTAGGTTTTAATTTAAGGTTCTATTTCATGTGGCTTTTTTTAAAAGCACTACAGAAGTACAAAATTTAATTTAAAACAGATCTCTCTCATAGCCTGTGTTAGTGGCAAAACAACTTCCTGATAGAAACTACATCTGGGGACTTGGTTCTGCTGTTCTTATCAGGCAAAATTTTTACAGATCCCAGATAATACAGCTATGCACACAGCTACATATATTTTCATGAACCAAGACCAAAACAGCAAATCTTATTTTCTAATCGCTGTTAACAAAGACTCTGTCTCATGAAAAAGGCATGTCTATCTATAAAACACAGTTAAGCTTAATTTCAAAACTGAATACCTCAAATCTGAGCAATAACTCAGTAAGATGTGTGGGTACATCAACCTTAAGCTTTCGAGTCATGACTGTGGTTCTGTTGACTGGTAGAGAATACGAGGTTTAAGTCTAGTTCTGTTTGATCCTGATCTCTTCACTAAGTCCAGAGTTCTGACATATTTTAGTAAAGGTTTATAGAATGTTACATAAGGATAATGTGAGACTTAGCTTAATATAGGTGATGATTTCAAAACACAGAGTATTCACTGGACAGTGAGTATGAGGGAAGATTTTTATTTTGGTGAGCTTCAGAGCCAATGTAGTTTCTGCATAGGAAGCTGAAGAATGTATGCATTTCCTACATTTCTTAGCCATCAATTCATAATTGCTCTGTTGTCTGCACTCTAAAAATACTGTTAAACTGGACTAATCTCTCCTTGTTTACCAAAGAATTATCTTTTCAGATTCTCATATTATCATATTTTAACATTATCAAGCTTAGTGTGTTGACAGTGTGAAGGAATTAATTTAAAACACCTTTGTAGAGATATTTTTTCTTCTCTTTGCAGACTTTATCCCCAGCTGTCGTATCTGTAGTCTCACGCGTACGTGCTATCTACTGCTAAAAATAGAGCTTTATTATTAAGAAACAAGTAGAAAAATAACTCATTTCTGTCCTCAGAATTTAATTCTTCTGCTGGGTTTCTGAGCACTACCTTAGCCTGGCTTTTTCTCCCCATTGTTCTGTGCACTAACAGGGTGGGATAAATCTATTTGAATTCAGGAGTTCGATAACTCTCTACACAGGACGGTGGACCAGAAATTAGATGGATAGCCCTGAGTATCAGGCACCTGACAGGGTCTTTTCCAAGAGTAGGTGAGATAACCTCTTTAGGATGTGATTTTACTTACTAGCACCTTTTCTTCCCCTCTGCATTTTGTAGGTCATTATCATAAGAGAGCAGGTAACAGTCCTCTTTTGTTTTCCTTTGGTAAGAAAAGAAGCAGAATGTATGCTTCTCTTTTACTTCATCTGCAAGTCAAAGGTGTCAGCCAAGGTCTCTCGGAGAAATAGCCCTGGCCTAGACCCTTGAAAAGGTTTAGACCATTACAGTGAAAGAACTACATCTGCTGTTTGCAGATTGCATACAATTATTAACTACTAAGTTTATCGTTTGTATTACACTCTTATTATTTCCCTGGTGACTCTCAGCTGCTGGGTATAGATTTGGTTTTAATCCCTGCTTATCCATTCTAACGTCTATATTGAAGCTTGAAAGTAAAGCACAAGGACTCGATTTTGCTTCCTCTTTTGGCTTGCTCCTGGTTTTCCAGCATTTGTTGATCAACAAGAGCCAGCCTGGCTGGCCTCCACTTGCCTTATGCTGCCACGCAACATCTACAGTGCTCTCAGCAGGAAAGAGCTGTTCCCAGCACTTTCCTGAAATTGCAGGAGTACAGAGGAATGCCTCCTCTATTACCTTCAGAGTGCAGCGAGCCAGCCGGAGACCGACAAATGAGTAGGATAATGTCTTCACAGCACCACAGCTTCTGCATCTTTTCCTAAACTAACTGACAACAAACCTTCTGCAAACATTTCAAACAAAACCAAAATTTGGTCAGCTACCCTGAGGAGGTAAGTAGGTTTTTTCTCCCTTATGGTAGCAGTTGGATGTGTCAGCTGCACCTTACATAAGAGCAATGCCTGGTATACTGTAGAAAAAAGTGCTGGAGAAAACCTCCCTGGTAAGAATGCAATTTTTATTTTATCTAGCTACCTATAAGAGCCCTTGTATGGGTGTGTATTGGTTTATCTGTGACTGTTTTGTGTGTTTTCATACTGGAAAAACATCCTTATACCCCAAATTAAAAACAAGTGTATCTGTCGTGGTTGTTTAACGAAACTGATACAGACAAAGCAGCACAGCTCTATAGTACAGACCAGCCTGTAGTAAGGGGTAGCAATCATGTAATTTTTTAAGCAGATGGTACACTACAAGCCCCAGTCATTGATGGGAAAGTCCTAGTTTTGCTTTACTATCGGAAGGAATCTCTAGTACATCTTCTAGCACTCAAATGGAGCCACAAACTTTGAAGGAGTGACACAGATTTTGCCACTAGCTGCAGAGGTTGCAATAAGTGATTTAATGAACTTCTGTTGAGTAAATAACGTGTGTATCCCTAAATGAAGAAGATAGATACTCCAGATGCAGGCTGGAATATTGGACTGACTGGATTTAGCAGGATCAGAAAATGACATTATTGTGGCAGAAAAATTAAAACCAAAACACCTGACAGGAGCTGAATGATTCTATCGTGAAACTGACTTCGAATCCAGAGAGAATAGAGTGAGCAGAGAGAGACAGGGAATGAAATGAAAGCCTTACAAATTTGAATCTTTGATCATCTGGAATGAGCCTCTTGGCATACACTGCAGAGAAAAGGGAAATTGTAACACAGACGGCATAGAAACGGGCCACGTCAGGCCTTGCATGTGCCATTCAGTGCCTTTTTGTAAAAAGCCGTCTCCAGTAAGATGAAGACTGTGCGTTTTACAACGTATTTGAAAAGAAGGCTGGTGACGCAACATGGGTTTATGGTGCGACGACAGGGATGGAGGGGCCGAAATACAAACTTGCCTCGCACCGCAGAGGCGCAAGTCCATCTGTTACTTCCTAACGGAGGTGCGGTTCGTACCTGGCTTCCCACCGGCTCACCACCAACACCCGGCGCCGTTTAAAGACAGGCGAGGAAGGCAACAGGGAGACCCAGACCAGCCCGACCAGGGGTGCCCGGGCGACGGCGACGCTGGGGCCGGCGCTCCCCCCCAGAGAGGCCGCTCAGCCCTTCCCGCCCAGAGGGCGGGCGCTGGCCCCACCGGTCCCCGCTCGGCGGGAGCGGCGGGGACGGCCG
>Ga0065711_1045351_pt1 | contig 13544 bp, 12 predicted proteins | sample Hoacrofraction12_FD_59098 | JGI IMG/M metagenome (GOLD analysis project Ga0065711, IMG submission 59098) | Hoatzin crop microbial communities from Cojedes, Venezuela - Epithelial fraction 12 v2 (version 2) | ecosystem: Host-associated > Birds > Digestive system > Esophagus > Crop | place...
GCTATAAACATTAGGGAGTAACTATTCCCGAGAAAAGCGCTTAGTTTAAGTCTCACCCAAGGCGTCCCAAGGGGGGGAGAAGCAAGGCTCAGCCCGTCGGCCAATCCCGGCTGTTGGAGGCAGTCTGAGGTGGAGTTTCCCTTGACTTGCTCACGGTGTTATCTTCTTTTCCTCCAAAGATCTTCTCCAAAAATCTACGGTGTTATCTTCTTCTCCGAAAATCTACGGTGTTATCTTCTCCGAAAATCTCCCATTTCCCTGGCTATTTTTATATCCTTCCTACCTTTAAGGTGGAGTTTGAGTGACTGTAGTCATACATACCTTTTATCATGACTGGTGTAAATTCTCTCGCTTCACGTTTAAAGGTATAGTTTACGAAAAATCGAGAGTGCAGACTCGATGAGGGGTGGTCGCACCTCAGAGGCGGGTAGCCTTTGGGATGGAGGTGTGTTTTGATATTAAAATGATATTAAAACAAGCAAAGTTCACAAGAGGATAGCACTTTGGCAAGGTTTTGAAAACCTGTTGGCTCAGAGGGCCAGACGAGCTGCTTATCAGTTCTAGAGAACCATTTCTTCCCGCTATATCATCACGGAGCAGGGCCACGGAGTCTCCACTCCGCTCTGCCCTCTATGGTACATTGCAGGGAGTTGCTGTGTGAGTGGATTCCTTGCATGCCTGCTGCAGCTGTGTCCCATCCTCAGAACTCCTTTTGATTTCATGCTTTTCCTCAATGGGTGAACACTGCTATGTTTTTCATATAAATCTTAATTTTCAGATGTAAATCCTTAATTTTACTAATAATTCCACAAACTCTTGGGCTGGGATTTTTGAGAAATGCTGAGAGTTGGCCTAAGCTTGCCTTTAAATAATTGGAGCTTTCTGGAGTTGCTCAGTGTTTTCTGTAGAAAGTCAGAGAAACGGCATGTTGACATTGGATCTGGCATGTTCTGTGTATCTGCTAAATATGATTCTGCAATCCTATTCTTTTTAGAGAAGTCTTAGTAGCATTAAGGACAGAAGAGATAATGAGGTGCTGAGTGCTGAAACGAGAACTAGCACCTGGGCATTTCTGGTTGATGAACAGTTGGGATGTAGGAAGAGCCCAATTCCAAAAGCCTGGCTGTGCAGAGCCAAAGCAACCTCTGTACCTAACCTCGAGAGGCTAAGTGTCCGTTCTCCCTTAGGTCCTCCTAAGGGAAGGACCACAAGGAAATCAGGACCCAATGCAAAACTAGTGCCAGTGTTCCTGTGTGTCATCTGAGTGGTGACAGGTGCAAGGTACCAGATATGCCTGCTGGCCCAACTGGGATCTGCCCTCCTAGGTGACTGAGGAGGAGAGCTTTCTAATCTTTAGCGTAGACTTGCTCCTGCTATCAGATGTGATTCTTAGCCAAAAGCTCCCGTTCTGAAAGCGGACAAAGCGGAGCCCAGATGACCTCTGTGATCTCACTAGATGAAGTGGAGGCACTGCTGGATTTTACCCATGGAGGCTCTTGCAAGAGCTTTCCTCCCCTGCCCCCTCTAATCCATTTTCAAGCCTATCAATGCCTCATGTTTACCCAGCAGGCCTACGTGAAAAGGTCAGTTTTATTTCTTTGACCTTTCTCAACTCAGTAAACATTGGCAGCTGGAGGTCCTTGCTGTAGACATGTCAGCTGCAATGAAATGGTGTTGCAGGTAGTGACATGCATACAGAGCATCTCAGACCTCTGACGTTATTTGCCCATCAACACACTAGTCATCCCAAAATCTTATCCAGTGCAAAAGCATCAAGACTGATTTGCTTGCGAAGAACTTGTGGGTCGGTTTTCTTTCCCTTTGCCCTTGGCATTGATTTGGTTTTTCCCCTTTTTGAGTTAAAATCTGAAATATTCATAAATACTCATAATCTTAAAATTGTAGGTGTATTGGTTACCCCTAGTGTGTAGCCCTGGGTTTTATCCCTGATGTGTTTGTGCCAGTTTGTTAGGTATAAGGAAATCTTTTTTCCTGACAATTAATATGTTTTCCTTGTTTAATTTCTTTCTTAACTTTTTTTCTCTGAACTGGGAGACCATGCCTGGGACCCGCATGGACTAATGTTTTGGTGAGGATGGAGGGGATAAAGAAAAAGCAAGGTACCCACTGAGACTTGGATTGTGACTTAGAACCAGCATCAATCAGAACCAATTATTGAAACAAATGCCACGGCTATGGAAGTAATAGAGGCAATGTGAGCATTGTCACTAGCAGTTTTGTCCTACTTCAGGTTCAGCAATTAAGCTCTAGTGTCTCTGGTCCCTCTCTGGACCTTCTTTCTAAGAAGTTAAACCAGTACTCATGTCTCCAATGTCGAGCTTAATCCGTGGCTATGTATTACCATCAGCCACTGCTGCAAATCCTGTAGTCCCATCAGCGGGAATGCTTGTGGGAGTCGACAAAAAGCAAGTTGTCATGTTGTGTTCAAATTGCAACTGCTTCTAGGTGGAGTGATAGCTACTCAATTCCCGTAAGACAAGTGATGTTTTTCTACCCATTCTGTGCACAACTGAAACTCATTTACTACCTTTGATTTCTGATGAACATGACTATCTTTACTGACTGAATTATATAGAACGTTCAATCTGTAGTGTTTTTCATCTTCTGGAATGTAGTGAAGAATTTGTTTTGATAAATTTTAATAAAATTTTAACAAATTTTATAGCTAGATTAGTACAATACAAAATGTAGGAGTGTGTCTCTGCATGAAAGCCTCTGCTCTGTATCATATTAATGATCTGTTACTAAACTTTCAAAAAGGAAAATAACCTTAAAAGTAACTTTTGGGTAATGATAGGAACACTCCTGGGTACTCTGTAAGTCCTTCTGTCCCTTGTTAATGCCTAATTTTGATTGTTGCATTTTTAATATTTGGATTAAGACAGTGACATGCTCTGATCATTTCTGTTGAATGCGTGAACATCTGTTTCTTGTTGTGGTTTAGTGTTGTTTGCTGTTGGCTGGGGATGAAAGGAGAGATCAAATGGTTTGAAGTTGGCTTTTTTTGTTTTTCAAAGTTGCCTTTGTTCATAAGCTACAACTTAGGAAATGAGCAGCAATTCCAATTGTGACTGACAAGCAATGATGGGAAGGAGGACAATGTGAGTGATGATACATTAACTGTGCTAGCTCAGCAATGAAGGGAAAAAAAAGTATCTTATGATCGCTCCTTAAAATTGTCCATGCTTTACCTAACGAAGAAATGAGGCTGCAAAAAGAAGGTTCATTATGCACTGAGCTATCTGAGTACACTGTGCAGGTTAGAGACTGCTTGCCCAGAAACTGACAAGTGTTTGGCATCTGCAGCCTGGTGACCTGAGGGCAAGGACATGGGTCCTCTGACCTGTGACAGCTCGAAGTGCTAAAAAGTGAAACCCCTGTGCCTATGGATTACTGAAATCTGAACAGAAGCCAACACCCTTTTAACAGGTCACAGTTGGTAGGCTTCCTCCCTTGCCCCTCCTCTCTTTGAATATTTTGGGATTTCATATAGTAACTTGATGGTTATTACCTTATGCCATTAAACAATAATGTCAAGGAAAGGCCGTTCCACCCTGTGTATTTAATGATATATGCTTGAAGATTAATAGCTGGCAAGCGTCAGTGTCTAGGGAGAACTTGGAAAGCTCAGGATACAGAAGTGGGTGATTAAATCATCTGAAAGTGTGTACAATTGATTGCTTGCTCCAAGTGAAGTACTCTTGCAAGCCCCATGAATATTGCTTCATGCAGTGTGCTGTATGCAGCTGGCTAAAGGTTTCTTTAAACACTTCCCGCATCTCTCATGCTTGTTGGAGGGACTGTGCTGTCAGTTTTGGAGAATGGAGAGCTCACTCTTTGCTACACTTGCTCTGAACAAATACCCCTTTAAATGAAAACACCTGTTCTGTATTTAAAGTTAGGCAAGAAAAATCTGCCCTACTGTAAAAGCTAGTGCTTGAGCTGCTGGGCAGAGAGGACGTGGTACAACTTCGAAAGGATGACCCGTAAAATGTCTGAAATGTTTTTGTAAGAATGGATGAGTTTTCCTTCTAGGAGTGCCTCTCTTACCATTGTCCAGAGAAAAATGTCAGTATGACCAACTTAGATTCCTGAAGTTTAACTTAATTTCCAAGAGATGAAGCCCATGCTTAGTAACAACCTTCCTGAACATATAATAATTTCAATTAAAAACTAGACTGAAGGAGAGGAAGATGGTAAGTACACTATCTCCCTAAGTCTCTGAAGCTAGAAGTTTGGTGCCAGCGTCCTGCACCTTGCAGAGTCTGGTGTCTGCTTACTCAATTTGCCAGTCACTCCTCATCAAGGAGGTTGCTTCTCTGGTCTGTGTGCTAAAAGTCACATTGGTCTCGGGGTTTTTTTATTGTCATGCTTAAGGAGGTTCTTACCTAATGTTGTAACAATGTGTGTCTTGGCTTACTTGGGAAATTCTTAGCATAAAGTTGATATTCAATCTAGGTGTTCACAAAAAACCTCTTTCCACTCTGCATGTGTCATTGCACCATCCACTGCTGAAATGACATAGCGCAATGCCGCTTCTGAAAGAGGCGTGAGTACACTATGTCCCAGCACAGCAAGCACAGAACCTGGGGGGAAAACGGGATAAACATGCTGGTGGTGTTACCCTGGGATGAATTTGGTCTGCTTAGACTCTCTTAAAACAGAGGGAGGAATTTGCAGAGGCAAATAGCAATTACCTCAGTGGGAATATGGCCAGGTATCGGGATTAATAATAATAAAAAATGCAATAGGATGGATCTTTAGTGATTCTTGGGGTTGACTTTACATGTGATCTGATAGGTAAAAGTTCCTGAAGCATGACGGAAGATGACTTTGCTTCAGTATTAGATGAAAAAATGCTGCCATGTTATTTCGTAAATAAAAAATTCTGCTGGCTGTCCCTACACTGCAGAGTACTGGAAGGGTACACAAAGTGAAATGCTGCTGTACCTTTTTTGGCGTATTCTAGTTCTAGCTGAGAGCAGCACCCATATGGTGCCATTGCTCTGTGTTCTTATGGCAATGTTCGCTATGGGCCTGTTTCTAAATACTGCAACGTGGCTGAACCTGGTCACGCTTGTGCTTGTAGATGTGTAATTCATTAGCCTGAAGTTGTCCATGCTGAGTGGCTGTGTGATGACTTCTACTACCATATCGTCAGTATAAAACCTAATTTGCTCCCACTGCCCACAGGTTACAGAGATGGACCAGTTACATTTCACTGTACTGGAATCCTGCTGTTGCAAATTTCCAGCCCTCTGTGGGGAAAAACAAACTTTTGAAGGAGCTTATTTTTCACACAGGGAAGTTCCCATTTAATATCCTTAAGAAGGTAATGTGTAGAAGAGCCTCAGCTTCTCTAAGGATTGAGCTGCAAAACCTCCTCTATTGAAAGCTTCCTTGGACTTGATCAATTCATTTGTAACCTCTCTAAGCATGAATATAAATATTGGTCTCCTGATTAGCTTGTTTTATAGCACTTCAAAAGCCTTTATAAAACTGGTCAATGCAATAAATACCTAATGAACACTGAGCCTTCTTCCTTGGCAAATAAATAAATAAAGCATATCAGAACCTTTAGGTAGTGCTTTCAGTCAATCATCATAAATCCTTCTTTGCCTGCAAAAATGAAGCCTGAGATGATAAGATGCAGTGGCTTTGGATGTACTACACTGATTATATTATTTCTTTTCCCCCCCTAGTAATAAGGACAAACACAAGCCACTTTCTTTCCTCTTCCAGTTTAAATGAAGTCTGTTGGTAGGTTCACATCCTCTTCTAGGTTTTAGTACTTGCAGTGTTGCTTTTTTGATATTTTTAGAGAATGTGGCCTGCTGGTACTGAGTTTATTGGACTATATCACTTTCACGAGGTACAGTCAGTGATGGATAGGTCAAGACTCCAAAAAGGAAGCCTTTTATTTGCTTGTGGTCTTGTTACCATTCCTTAACTCTCACCCTCCAACAGCCACTTACGCAAGTGATCTTGTTGGTACTAGTAGGTTTATTCTTGAAACACATACTGAGAGGAATAATATACCAAAGTGTCATGACAGAAGAGGATGCTCTCTTGACAATTGCTGCAGGAAAATATTTGAGAGAATGCATGAGCATGAAGAGAATACCTTAATGTTCATCATCCCTCTGATCTCTTCTTAATGGGGCTAGGAAAGACTGCTATGGTGCAGGTGATCTGGAAGCAGTAAAGGGTTCTCAGCCTGGTTGATAATAGGTGATCCATGTTATCTCCTGTTTCTTGTATTGGCCTTCCCTGGTCATTGCACCATGTATTGATGGATTTTGTTCTTTCATAGCAGATCAGGCTTATGGATGATTTATTGAAGTGTATTACGATTCAACCACAATAAAAATGGCTGTGACCATTCCTGTTGGTGGTCTGAAAGATCTGCTGAGTTGATCTGGCAGTTAAGGAGTCTTGCAGTGAGAATAAAAGTATTTGGTTTTGAGCAGAGTGATTTATATTCCATTATTGATTTGCTTATGTTTCTTTAAATTCTTATTTTAGTGTGCCTGCAACACACTGGCTTAGTCCTTGACATTCCTGTGATAACAGCAAAAAGGAATATTTTAGGCACATCGTCTCAGGTTAATGCACAACCTCAGCCTGTTCCCCTGTAGTGACCTGTACAGACACGGTGGCACAAGCAGCAATAAAAAAACTCTGCAGTTCTGCTGAATGTGATTGAATCAGATCTTTGTCAAAGCAATGAAGTAATCTTTTGGATTTCTGATGCCTAATAATGACTGTGAAGCACTTGTTTTTCAGAAGCATAGAATTTGGCCCTTCTCTGTCTGCTTCAGATTCTACAGAAAATTCACTTCTAACATCCCTCTTCCTTTGCTAAATTTAACTGAAATGAACAAATGTTTTCTCAAATGAATAGATCCTGTTTCAGGTATAGTATAGTACTGTGTCCAGCTCTGGAGCCCTCGGCACAGGAAAGATATGGACCTGTCCATGAGGTCCAGAGGAGGCCACAGAAATGGTCAGAGGGATGGAACACCTCTGCTGTGGGGATGGGGAAAGGCTGAGAGAGTTGGGGCTGTTCAGCCTGGAGAAGAGAAGGCTCCAGGGAGACGTTATTGCAGCCTTCCTGTACCTGAGGGGGCCTACAAGAAAGATGGAGAGTGACTTTTTGCAAGGGCGTGTAGTGATAGGACAAGTGGTAATGGCTTCAAGCTGAAAGAGGGCAGATTTAGATGATTAGATATAAGGAAGATATTCTTTACAACAAGGGTGATGAGGCACTGGAACAGGTTGCCCAGAGAAGCTATGGGTGCCCCCTCCTTGGAAGTGTTCAAGGCCAGGCTGAATGGGGCTTTGAGCAAGCTGGTCTAGAGGAAGGTGTCCCTGCCCAGAGCAGGGGGGTTGGAACGAGATGATCTTCAAAGTCCCTTCTGACCCAAACCATTTTATGATTCAGTAGGATCCTCTTTAAAGATCACAAGTAATGTCCTGAGTTTTACTCAGCATTCATAATATATAGACTATGAATGTAAAATTCTTCAAATCTTCTTTGAACCTATGTGTAATATCAGTAGGAAATTTTCAAGGCTTTTTCTGGCAGCTTTTTAGGACATTCCATGACTAATCCAACCTACTGCAATATGACTAATTAAAAAAAGTAGTAGCAGAGTTCCAGGTAAAGCTGGAAGAAAATACTTATCTTTTCCTGAATTTTTCCAGCAAGAATGATGCTGATCTGGCAACTTCCAAGGTTTCTCAAGTTCATTTAAGTTTCACCAAATTTGTAAATCCCTACACATCAGCAAAACAAAAAGCTCTACCTTTAAAAACAAAGAAACAAAAATAGTTTTTTGAATATGAGGAGAAAAATGTTTCAGGTGGGCAAATTACTTTTTTCTCACAAAGTTTCTACCTCAGTAAAATACATGGAAAAACGAAGGGGAATTTCACTGGATTCTGTATGGGTTTAACAAAATTGGTTTCACACACAGAAGTACAAGTTTATATAAATGTGTTTATATACATATATCTTTATAACAGTCTAGAAGATCTATTAATTTTACAGGTCAAGAGTCAGGCATATCTGTCTCTAAAAGAAGGAATCACGTGTTGGGTGGCATGGGTTTTCGTTGATTCTTCTGATTACACTGAAATTAGCATCCAGAAAAAAAGTATAATGTTTTTGTGTGCTTTGCTCTTTTTCTGGGAAATCATCCCGGTTAATAGCCTGCCCTTAGATGGTGTGAAATATAAGTGCAAAAATGTTCTTTGGCTAACAGAAGAAGTAAAGGAAAAATAAAAACCTGTCAACGTAGGTTGTAGTCTAATGGTCAAGTTGATTCTATTTTCTGTAGAAAAGCTTCTCTTTCTTCCAGCAAAAGTGTACCTTTAGGCAACCTTTTCTGTAGCTGGGGCAATCTGCTTGTCTGGGTTTGTAGTGCAAAGACTGGCATAGTTTATCCTGACTATTCTGATGCCGTCTTAAACAGGGTCTAAATTTCCCATCCCAGTCCTTCAGACTGCAGTGCAAACAGAAAACTTAATTTTTAAAGCGTTTATGCATTGGTGTCTTTTTCTGAGTTTTGTGCCACTCTGGCAAACGTGATACTTGAGTGATACTTGAGTAACTGTTTCCCTGTTGCCTAACACATCTTTCTTGCTATTAATTTTATGACATTTATTATCTTTGTGATTAAAATCCATGACAAATCGCAAAGCAGTGCAATGTATAAAGAGAGTAGCCTTTTTTCTTCCCTAATGGATGTAAAAGTAGTGCCCAAATTAATAGTGTAGGTAATGGCTTTTGGGCCCAGTGACTTGGCCAACATCAGAAACATAAATCCTTCCTAACTTGGTTGTCCATGTCAATGATGCGTTTAAAACTTGCAAGAATTAATTTTCTGAATTCACATAAGCCACTTCTGTTGAAGGCCACCATCTGCTAGTGACTAGATGCTCGGGGCAGTTCTTTCTTGATGGGCAGACCTTTTAGTCAGGAAGACAGTTCCATTTAAGATGTAGCGAAGATTTTCTTAAAAGAACATTCTAGCTATGTTGGGAAATTTTGAAGACCCCTTTCCCAACACCAGGGTTAGCGTGTTAAGATTTGAGTTAGGTCTCCAGCCATGATAGACAAAGGAAAAACAACCCAGAGACTAGTGACTATTCTACCTGTTTGCTGGGGTCTGTCAGTAAATAACTCTGAAGGAATGTGGTTTTTTTTTTGGCCAGCCCTTGGAAGACATGAGAGCAGGAGGAAGACAGATCTGTCTCAGTCCTGGAGGATTCTGGCAGAGATGGAGTTCTGCAAACATGTGCGTTATCTGAACTCGCTGGCATGTGTGTTCAGAGTAAACAGATGTTTACTTCCAGTAAGCAAGCAGGTCACCAGAAGATGTTATGGTCAGCCCTAGCAGCTAATACATAGCAGCACAGTAAGGACAACTATCCTGACAATGGCAAAGCAGGGTTTCTCCCACAGTAGAAGGAACTGAAATGTTAGTAAACATACGGCGATAATGTGTGTCAAAGGTTTGGAGAATCAAACTTGTTGGGGGTGGAATAAGTAGGGAAAAAGCTATGCTAATGAAAGCATCCCTTGTGGTGGTCCACAGAAAGTGTGACGTCCTAGAGACGCAGTAAGGGTACCAGCACTATGACAACTGCTGAAAGTGTTAATGCAGTCTAGGATTTCCTGCTGGAGGATGAGATGATAATTTAAGGACTTGCATACCCTTGATGTTCACGCTAATAAATCAGGTTTGAGCCACTGTTCCAGTTTTTGATGCTGTCCTTGGAAAGGGTTGTCATACAGTTGCTTAAAAGGGAGCATAATGGTTTATGACTACAGCACCTGAAGTCCTTTCATGGAAGGACTTCCCGGGAGATCCTAATCATGCAAAGCTAATATTGCTTAACTGTTGATAATATCATGCTGCCAAGCTGAGTTACATGGCTTGCTGTGGCAAATGCCTGAGTGGTTAATTTTAATTCAATGTGAGTAGAAATGGTATCAAGGATATATTATTAATAAGGAATTGCTCTACATGTGAAAACATTAGTGGGGGACTGATGAACCAAGATGGCATGACCACCACATTCCTCAGTCACGTCTGACAGTATTGCTGAAGTAACGAGGGATCCGCAGCGCAGCTATGCAATCGTGCAGTAAGCTCTGAGAAGACCTGAACAGAAGGAATTTCTCTCTATTGGTGTAGCTGTGGGTGTCAAGAAATAGAGAAGAGGCCAAAATGAAGAGGAAAAAAGCAGTGGTAGAGGAATATGAAGCGAGGTTCCTGAGGCTGTTGGAAAAACTTGGTGGCAGAATCAGTGTCAGTAGTGCAGGCTCTAGCTTCATCTAGTTATTTTGGAGCTCAGGGCAGTTTTTAGCCTGATACCACCCAGTCTTATGAAAGAAAGCTTTAAGCGCTGAGGGAGCTGAGACAGGCTGAAGGGAAGCACCACCTTGAAGGGAGCGGGGGTGAAGCAGGGTCTGATCTGTTCTCACAAAGCACTCTTGTCTCTGTGATTGAGGTGGTTCGTAGTTTACGGAGGCAGCACCTGAGTGTGGCACTCCTCTGCTGCGTGTGCTCTGCTGTGGACCCCTTGCTTAGCTTTGTTTATGAGGGTTAATTCTCCTACTGAATTAACCTATCAGCAACATTATTCTCTGTAACCCCAGGGTACAGAGAGAAACAGTTTAGCTGCAGTTTTATATTGCTGATTAAATCAGCTAACAAACTGCTTCTATTCCTGTAGCAAGGAAGTATGGATTGTTTATAATTTACACCCCCAAAAAAGAAAAAAAGTTAAATATATATGTAAATGAATTGAATCACTTAAGCTCCTGTCAAGTTGCCAGTTCAAACCTACTTACTATGGGCAGATCTGTCTTTATCATCAGAACCTGGTTGCTCACTTTGGACTCGGTCCATAGACTTTCCTTTTTGCCTTCCAGGCTGCATGTAAGCAGTTAATCACATTACAGCCAATAAGTGACTCCAAGTTGCAGTAGGTCATTAGAGTTTGGTTTTTTTCAGTAGGTCGTTATATTTTTTTTTTTCTTCCTCCAGAGCATTCTGACAGAGAAACTCTGCTGTGAATATTCATGAGAATACTAAATGTAAGCAAGTGAGAAGATGGGCCTGTTATTTATGTTTGAGGAAGAAACTGTAGCCTTGCTTTCATCTTTTTGACTTCTAGTAATTTGCATAGTGGACTGAAATCATTTAGTTACATGGGTTATGTGAAGAAAAGGATGGCTCTTTGGCTAGAGAGTTGGGTTATGAGCGCTCTGTTCCATGCCCTACATCTTGTTTGACCTGGGCAAGTCATTCTCCTTTAGTTTTTCCACTTGTGCTAAATGGGGATAGTAGTTACTTCACAGGGGAGGGCATGTGGCTGAAATTAATTAATGTTTATACTGTACTTGGTTTCACTAATGAGGTTTGTAGCACTGTTGCTTAGTACAGTTATTTCTGGGTTTTGGCTTATGTGTGTGCGTGTGGCATACTAAGGTTGGCTTCAGCAGAAAGGGTAGTAAGATGAGTTCTTAAGGATAAAATTCCTTGGCACTTCTGTAAATGCAATTAATCGCTAAAGATTTTAAAGCATTAATGCATCTGGTAATGGCTTTGCTGCTGACACGTAGCTGCTCTGTGGAAAGTAAGAAGGTAGAAGGCTCGTGGTGTTTTTTAATGGGAGGGGGAAAAATATTGGCCACCTGATTGACTTCAATGATACCTTGTGGGAAGAAACTGAAATCCTGACTGAGCCTCAAATGCGTATTTTACAGTATGCTGGTAAGTGGAAGATGTTATAAATCACATCAATAGCCATGCTAAAAATCATATCAATAGATATGTAACAAATGCTTAACACATATCTTGGTGTAATGGCCAGAGGACATTTTTTTAGCTGGAATTCTGTACCATCTGTAATCACTGCCAAACTATTTTTTTATCAATTACATAAGTGCAGTGAAACCTAATAAAATGCTTAAGCCTTCAGAATGTTTGCTGGAAAGCAAATTAATGCAAATCTGTTCAAGAGTGAGATCTTGGCGAAGGTCATATAGCGGTGAACGAGTTGCCTTCTGATGTTGAAGAAATATTCTTGGTGCAGGGGCCCCCTGACAACAAACCCGCATACGCGGATGTGCATTGCAACCAGCAATACTCAGTTTTAGCAACAGGTCAAGTTAAGCAGAGGCTTAAATCTTGTCAGTACAATGGAAATGGACTTTGGAATTAAGCGTATTTTTATGCAGTTTGTCAGATTCGGATGATATCAAGGAGATGTTCAATGTAAAGAATGTGTTTAAGTGCTTTGTTGACTCCAGGCCATAATGGCCAAGATCTTCACCCTTCATTGACACGACAGATAGCATCTACCAGGTGAATTACTACTCCTCTGCTTGAAACACTGAGTTTGTGAGTCAGCCTTAACTGTAACACAGATTTTCAGAAGGGTGCTCTAGCATTTTCCATAGAGTCCCTTCGATGCTGTTAGTGAATCTTGCTTAATTCATCTAGCCAAGGTGGGCTCCAGACAACTCTTGTTTTCTGATCCTGGAGTGGGGTTTTATTTTCTAATGACTTCTCGCTGAATTTTGACTCTGATTAGCAGCGTGCCTGCATTTTAATAAATAATCTTAAAGAGCTCCCTTCCGTCTTCCCCCAGCACTTAATTACAATGTGTAAATATGCACACAGCCCTATTACTGATGTTAATCCCAATGCTGATAAAGCTGGATAGGAGAGAAGAGAAATGAATTGGAATAAGGATAAGCACAGGTCTTTCATTAGCCCAACTAAAAGTAATCACAGATCTCTTGCTGGTAACACACATCTTCCAGATAGAGTACTAATTACTTCTGGCAGTGCTGTGCTCCATCACAGAGATAACTTTATTGTAATCCTGCAGTGATCTAATGCTTTCACATACCATTTGCTGCTTTCCCCCCCCCTTCTCTCCTTGATAGTGTGACCTTGCAGATTTCGAACCTTCAAACTACACCTTGTAGTGTCAAGGCTGAGGAAATCTGACAAGCTTTTGTATTTAGTTTTTTTTTCCTGAAAGTTTTTCTGGAATGTTTGCCGTAAAGTAAAGTTGTAGAGTATTCAGGGAAATAAATTTGTATGTTACATACGCCCAGGGCAATGTTTATGCAGCATCCAGTATGGTTGCAAATGTCATTGGTAGATAAATCCCTTCTGCTCGAGGAACTTGAAGTGCTTCCATGTAAGTTTTGTGTTATCTGTATATTATAGCTAGTCTTTTAAGACTGTGGTACCTAAATTTAAGCTCTTAAGTCCAAAGTTAGGGACAGTCTCATCCCCTGAGTTCTTTTCAAGGCATACTGAACTCCAGAAATAAACCCCCTTAAGTACTTATAAGTAGTAGAATCAAATTCTGCTTGAAATGATAGAGTTGCTGGGACGAGGCCCATGGGAACTTGTAGAAGTTGCCTGTTTTTTGTGGTGTGGGTTTTTGTAGTGTGGTGTTTTGTTTCTTTTTTTTTTTTTTTTTTAAAG
>Ga0065711_1045347_pt1 | contig 13543 bp, 4 predicted proteins | sample Hoacrofraction12_FD_59098 | JGI IMG/M metagenome (GOLD analysis project Ga0065711, IMG submission 59098) | Hoatzin crop microbial communities from Cojedes, Venezuela - Epithelial fraction 12 v2 (version 2) | ecosystem: Host-associated > Birds > Digestive system > Esophagus > Crop | place...
AACCCCCCCCCCCCCTTTTTTTGTCCCCACTAGCACCAGCTGGCCTCTATGCTTGCTGTCACATCATGTGGTCCAGCCATGGCAGCACACACTATCACATCATCCCTTCCCAGTTTAAACCCGAGATGTAGCCATTCACAACCAACTGCTACTGTGTGGTTGTGTCTAGCAGCATCTGATGGAGGTATTTGGAGTCCTCAGTTCCTGGACAGAATATGCATCCCAGGTTTTCTTCAATAAGGAATGCACTTCTAACCCTTACGACAGTATTTAAAACACTGGCTGAGCACCACAAAACACTCTACAATCTAGAAAGCAGGTAAGAACTTAGCACTTGAGACAAACGTATATGAAGTTAATAATCCATGACTTTAAAATACCAGAGCCTGGTTAATACTGCAGCCGTCATTGATTCAAATGTACAGGTACTAATCAAACGCAATCTATTGCAGATCCCAATTTAATAAATAACAACTGGTAATTGTCACAATCACTCGCCTTCCCATGTCTTTTAATCTGAATTTGCATTGGAAAGTTCCACATCACAGGTGTGGGTTTTTTTTTTTTTTTTCATTCTTCCTGGGGTATATTCATGCATGGAGAGGCGCTCAGAAGGATTATGTGGCGCCTGAAGAGACTGCTAATACATATATTTTAGGAAAATGGAACCTTCAAACAATACATCAATTCGGAACTTTCCACAGGCAGCTACAATTTAATTCATCATTTACTTTCTCAGGAAGAAAGAGTTTTCAAGAAAGGCAATTATGGATGAGCACAAGTAGTTGGTAATTGGGGTTAAAGCTTGTGCAGGTAATTTGTTACCTACAAGTCTCTTTCCAGAGCTGATTATAATTGGAGGTGTGTGAAATATTCTTGTCTCCTGGATTTATTGGATGTTTATTTTGGATTCAGAGGAGAAGGTTTCATCCAGGATGTACATATGGACACGAAAGCATAGTTGGATTCTATCTAAAACCACTCTGCATTTTGAAAACTGTACCTTGTCAAGCTAAGATTCACAACAAACCACACAAAATAACTGTTCTAAACCAGCCTCCATAAAAGTTTGCACCTTCTCCAATACGACAGTTACAAAAACCAACAGCCTTTCTGTTCACCCTTATCTTCTTGATTACTGAACAATGAATGGTGACAGTAATTATTCCCATTTATGGAGAAAGCAAGCTGACATGGAAACATTACTTGAGATTGCACACTACTTTGGGAGACAAACAGAACTTGTGACTCTCAGTGTGGGAATTTCACCAACAAGGCACAGTGCCCCTCTTAAATTTGATCTACTGAGCAAGGCTACACTGAGATCTCACTTTAATTTTATAATCCTTCTTGTGCTACATTTTTCATGGAAGTGCATGCTATGGATTTACTGCATTTCAGCAGAGCTTGTTTCTCGCAGTGATGACAACACTGAACATCAGGAATGAGCACCACTGATAAAACACTCTTTCTGCCCTAGCATATTGTTGGGATGCTGCATCTGGCCTGTGTGAATGGCATTCATCATAGCTGGTATGCCAAGATAATGATATGCTGCAGCCAATTATGTCATTCACTTGCTCTCTTGCCAATTAGCTCTGCCTGCCTGTCTAGCTGGTTTCAGCTAGGACTGTTGCCAAGACCAAGAAAAGAAAAATTCTTTAGTCTTTAAGAATGTGCATAATGCAGTTTTAGTCAGTTTTCAGCCACCTTCAGGAATCTCAGGGCCTAGACAGACAATCACAATCAACAAGACCAAACTTTTTTGGAAAGCATCAGCTGAAGTGCATTTTATTTAAAGTAACTTGGTGCTTTTAAAAGTAATTTGGTGCTATACTGCAAAGCAACAAATTCACAGAATCACAAAATGGTAGGGGTTGGAAGGGACCTCTGTGGAGTATCTAGTCCAACGCCCCTGCCGAAGCAGGGTAATAGTAATTTGTATTTACATAGAAACTCCTTTATTTTCTCATGGCTATATTCTAAACCAGACACGTATTTCTTTTGCAGCCAAAGCATGTTCTAGATACATTGTTAACAGCAAATCCTTAGTACTATGACCATTTGTATCTCCTATGAAGGCAGCTGCCAGCCACGGATCTGTCCTAGTGCTGCTTAAACCATCTGTAGTGTAAACAGAAATTCAGCAAATCTCATATACATCTACAATTGTACCACCACAGGGACACACAACATACATTTCTCCCATAATAAACTGATAAAATGAGTTTGGAGAGACACAATTCAATCACTATACAGCAAGAGTTATCTCATTACATAACTACACCATAATATGCTATTCAGAAACATATATACACTTGTATGCATACAGATGTATATATATGAAAGAAAGAAGAGCAATAGATATAATTAGCATACTCTATAACTTACTGACCATTAGTCGCTTTTATAGCTGTGTAAGATATATTGATACTACAGGCAGGCATAATCAGATGTCAGGCTTTGCAAGTAAATGACCAACTATGGGTGTTGAAACGCAGTCTCACTGCTCCCCTAGTTACAATAGTATGTAAGTTCTGGGGGGAATAGATTATGTGGCTATAACTTTACACAGAAGTCACATATATATTTAAAATTAAGCAAACATTCATGCACTCAAGACAGATTCCAACAATTCTGTAAAATACATCTTCCTAATCTGCAATCTTTGTCGGTTATGGACATCTGTAAAATGGGAATTATGTTTTTTCTTTCTACTCTTTCTTCTCTCCTCTTCCTCTAATTCCCTCTCTATCCTCCCACTAGGGAATTCATTGCTCTTGCAAACTCATCAGCATGAGAACTTTTTCTTAATATATACTCAAATGTATTAAAAGAACAGAGCTGTAAGGCTCACAGGAATACAAATAATAAAATAATGCTACAGAAAGTAGAGACTTCTTGGTCTGAATCACTCAGAGACTAGATAAAACAGTGACATGACAATTCAGATACTCCTCTTATGACACCAAAAAACTGGTTGCAGACACTCTAAAGGCTTAGCTGTGGTCAAATAATAATTTCCAGATCAATAAGCCTAATGCAGTATTTATGCAGGTTCTATACTTTAATTATGCCAAGATTGTAAGTTTAATTTAATATTATTCCTGCTGCGGCTGTTCAGAGGTGGGCAGTTAAAAGAATGTATGTCCCTTTCAATCAGAGATTGTAGAAACAGGACTCAATTTACTGCTGCACAGTTTAGCGACTGGGACATAAAAGGAGTAAGACTTCAGATTATTCTAAAGGCTCAGTAAAATTTCAGAAGAGTGGCTAGGAATATCTGTATTTCAGTAACATTTTTCCAAATCTAACTTTGCTTCTAATGTACCTACTTTTTTGTCTCTCATTTTCTTCCTACAGAAAATATTGTGGTTACATAAGCTTGTTTTTATTTTTAGCTGCATAGATGTGTATAGAACACCCCTCTTTTCCATTGACATTTTGTGAAAGCTACTCTCATCCATGAGCACTGTATAAAACCTAAGCAGCACTTGACATCCTCTAGACAGCTGTTGAGTAGAATGTTAATAGTTCACAGCATTAAGTTTCACGAACTTGAATCTCTACCAGTTTTCAAGCAGGCAGCTGCTTCCCAATACTGTTTTTTTCTTCCTTAACATTTTTGATGAAACTCTATGACAGGTCTAGATGTACTGATGCAAAGTATCTGTTCAATGATGGATGAAGACTAAGGAAGAGGAGGAAGAGAAGGGGAAAAGAGGATATAAGAGAAAGGTGGGCTAAGAGGCTTAGCATAAGATAACTCTGTGGTGAAGATGTATCTTAAGAGGTGCAACATAAGTATAGTAAACACCTCAAATTCCATTAAGAGCAGAGCAGTAGTGAATATACATCATGCACTCCTTTGCACATTAAACTGAAGACATGGCATGTACATCTGTAGCAGATGGACTGAAAATGTTTTACCAGATTTAACCTTAGCTTGACAGACTGGGGAAGAGTATGAGGGACAGGTTATATGAGAGACCACATTCTTTGCAATCATTTCTGAAGGAAGAGAGAGACAGAGAGAGAAGTGCCGTCGATGAAGAGATGTGAACAGGCATTTTGGATAGAGAAAGGGACAACATGGACAGACAGAAAAATAAACCAAATACTTACAAAGAAAACAGTGTGAAAAATAGAAATACAATATACAAAATTCCAAATCAGTCCTTCACAACCTTAACCTCAGTATGTCTGTACATGTATTTACTGAACTCCCATTGTCATCAAAAGCCTTAGTTCCCAGAAGCAAAACCCAGTTAGGCATCTCTTCACTGTACTCTCTCGTCTGCTACAGTACAAAAGTAGCAACAAATGTACGTACAGGGAAAAAAGAGAGATGAGTAATGCGGTGGATGGAAAATTACAGACAGATTAGCAAGATCACAGCAAGAGCAATCATTTCTGTCACCAACAGAGAGAATTTTCTCAGGCAAAAGGATAACAGGAGTTACTAACTCTGTCACCATTATCTTCAGCAGGATACTGTTACCTGTCTTAAGGCACCAAAAAAGTCTACTAGCATTTGCAAGTTATGGGCAATACATCTTTTTAAACTCATCAAAACTTCACTGCTTTAGCAATACGCTAAAGCATTTAAAGTCTGCCCAGAGTCAACAGTAATTACAGAAATTTATCATGGTTGCCAATCATGCAGTTCCAACCCAGGGTGCTTGTTATTGCTAAACTACAGTTTGTCAGCCTCGATTTATTTCTATAGGACACCAGCCCCTTGACAGCTGGAAGCGGGACTGCTTACAAGCTCGGACAACAAGCGTTCCATGTGCTAGGAAATGTTTCAGTCAGGTTGCTTGGTTTGGCTTTCTAAACAGGCACTGGGACCATTTTCAGATTCTGATTTTCTGCTACACAGCGGAGGACGCTAACGGGTCCTCTTAACCAAATACAGTGCACAGAATAACCTTCAATGCATCTTCACTACAGAGCAGATGTTAAATGAATGCCTCAGGTTGCAGGAATTTCATTAAACGTGAGAATCGCACCTCTCTTATCAATGTGAGCTGCGCCAATAAAAAGACAAGTCTTCCTAAGGGAAAATTCAGCCCCTGCTTGGCCAGGACTTTATTCTTCTCTTTACTCTCCCCTCAAGACTTCAGACCAAATGCAGCAAGAATGATACAAATAAAGTGATACAAATCTCTGAGCATCCATAAGGAAGGAAGGACGGAAATGAGGAATAAGGATGTGGGCAAACGCACTTAAAATAAATCGAAGCACTTCCCTAGAATCTTTTCTTTCATATTTCACAAGGCAATGCCCTTGAGCTTTGGTTTCTGTAGCACCTTCATTTTCACACAGGGCTCAGTAATCTTATCTACTGACTTATAAAGCACATGCCTGATTCTGACCCTGTGCCAGCTTTACACTTCTGTATACTGACATGTGGTGTGAAAATCCTGTGCTCAGTGCTGACAGAAAAAGCACAGGGGCGTGAGTACTGAAAAGCCAGAACAAAGAGACCTGAAGGGTACTGAATATTTTGAAACTCTGGCTAATATTAAAGTGAAAAATAAGGTGACGCAGGCCATTCAAAAGGAGTAACTGTCTCTTTCAACTTCTATGCCAATAGTTGGAAAACAAGACAAATGTTTCAGAACCAATCGTCTGTACAAATATTTCCATTCAAACAGCATAAAGACAAAAACATTTTTCAGCAGAAAATCATTTAGCTACTTAGCATATTTCATTGGGATATTTTTGATGTAAAGGCAGTTTTTTAGCCAAGCAACATTTTGTGAAAATTCGGAATTTTTTTCAGAATTTTAAGTATTTAGATGAAGAAGTGGAAGCAAAAATATGAAATTGTTCAGCCTTTGAACAAGCAGGAATCAACGTTCCTTATACTGCTGATATTACACTTTCATGATGTTAAGATTCACAGACTCTGAAACTCTAAATTTGAAAGGCAGCAGAATAATCATCTGGACAGATGCATGGAATAAGCAAGGTCATAAAAGCTTCACTTATTAATTTTTGTTTCTAGCTCAAAATTGCAGTAATCGGTAAACTTTTTCTAAGAAAGATACGAAGTCTTCATTTAAAAACTAAAACTTACAGACAACTGACCTTGGCTCTACATAAAACTTAACCTCTGGGGATTGAACTTCCATTCTTCTTTCTTTTATTTTAATAAATTAAGGCACATTGCAAGTAGTTGCTGATCATTTACCCTCCTTTGTAATTAGATACAATTAGGAGTTACTCTCCTTTGGAATGAGATGTAATTATGGTTTCTGTGGTAGTTTCACATCCAAGGCAATCTTCCTCTCACCCCTCTGTGTTCACAAGAGAAGTTTTTTCTGACTCTTCCAGCTAAGGGCTATGGACCTGCTAGGCTCCTGCTGCAGTTAGCTGTAAATGGCTGTGAATGAGACACGCTGAGGAACACGCATAAAGACTAACCTTCCAAAGGCTCATAAAATATTCAGCAACTCAGTATTGCTTCTGGTAGTTACGTTAACCTAAGTGTGCATCTGTTGTGTGTGCACTCATACAAGTACACAAATAGGAATGATGTGGAAAACAACTAAGCTAAAAGCATATATTTAACAAATTCTGCAATTACTTCTTTCCAAATGTCAAAATGTGCTTGAGGAGAGTGTGATTGATGAAGGGTGTAGATTTCCACAGACATTTTTAATCTCACACTTTGCTGCAGCCTACGTGTGTTTTGCAATTAACGCAGCTAAAGCAAGACTGGGTCTGAGATAGCCTTTAAAGAACAAAACATTTCCATTTGGCACTTCCATGCTTTAGGATAACCTCTTCAAGTATGTACTAGCAACTTTACACCAAAGGAGAGCAGTCAATTCCTACAAAATGTGTACAGAACAATACAAATGGTATTAATCACACTTTTTATACAAGAACCAGAACACAGAATAAAACAACAACAAAAAAAAGCTTATCTAGTCCTTTCTTGTGTTGTCGTATTCTGCCCTTATTTTTGTGGTATCTGAATACTTTCCATGTATTCAGAAGATGCACTAATGAGGTAACACAGCTATTAGGATTTACCATGGAAGGGCCATTCTTTGTTTCATTCTCTGTTATGTCTTAGGAAAAGAGACTAGCATGAAAGATGTTGAAAAAGAACTTCTGGGAAAGGTACAAAGAAGTAGCAAACATGGAAGTTCTGCATGACTCAACCTGTTAGCAGGGGTGCCGGACAAAGCCTTGCTAAAATAGAGTCGATGATTTGAGAGTACGATACCTAGAATATCAGAGTTTACAAGCTTATTGTATATGATTTATTTTAATCAATATATGATAGAGATTGAGTATGAACAGGAGAAAGATTTTTTTTATTTAATTGTAAACATTATTGCATGAATTCCGGATATTGATGTATTCCAAAGTTCTTTTCTGAGTGAAATCTCTCCTAAGAGGCATTTCTTCTGTTCTTGTTTGGTTGCTGCCTCTTCTATAGAACAGACTGGCATGATTAATCCAAACAAGAGGGATTAATTGGACAACCTTCTGTGTCCTGCAAGCAGCTCAGGGAATTGGCAAACTATTATCTGCTCAGATCCTCTATTTCATCACATGAATCACCCTGCCTTGAGCATCACTCTATATAAAGCAAAAATGGAGAGGCTGCAAAGTGTCTCTCCTTTTTATTTATTGTGAGCACTTCTCAAAATACGTATCCACTTTATTATTTTTCCCCTTCCAGTCCAATTAGTTCATGTTCTCACAGCTGATTTTTCTTTGTAATTCACTTATTTTTAATTGGTGTGGAGTTGTGAGCTGTACCGGTTTTGCAGAAATGAAATATCTGAAGAGCAGTTGAACTGTGTCTCTTTACGCCTCTCTAATTTCTCTCACTTCAGAAAAAAAATTGTGCTTATCACCACAGATCAGTGGATGTGGAATGCCTTGAAATTGCTAGGACAAAAACAAATGCCGTTTCTTACCAATGCATTTAAGCCAAAGGGCTAAATTCTGATTTACATTACCTAAATTTGGAGCAATGCCTGTTCCAACATTCTGACTGTATAGTTATCCAAGTGGGCATGTGTGGGTGAGTATTTGTGTACAGTCACAGAAGGACAACAGCTTTCTATTGTGAAAACTGTTTAATTTTTTTGTTTGTTGTTTATGATGCCTTGGTATGGATTCAGTAGTCAAACTCTATTAATGACCACTGCTAGAAAGATCTTGTATAATATTTCAGTTTTACTCCAATAGAAGTTTACCCCTTTCATCCCTTCAGTTCTGCTGCTACTAACATTTACTGTTGGAGTTTTTGAGGTCTAGTCCAGCAAGGCTTGCTCTAGTGTCCAATGGGATTAGCTAGAACCATTCTGCCTGCTTTAGCGGGCATTACATCAGGCAGTTAATCACATTCCTCCCAGACTCCAGAAATCCCATTTACCCTTCTGGATTCCTTTTCCTCAGTGGGTGAAGACGCAGTCAATAGCATTATCTGCCGAGTGCATATTGTGTACATTAATCCAACTGCCAATTCTGCAAAAGGGTCAACTGCTTCGGAGAGAGCAAAGAATGAAGTAGTACACCATGGGCACAATTCTTTGGATTGCCAGCTCTATGCGATACATCACAGGGGATTTTCTGTAACTGGCTTGAAAAAGATACTGAACAGGAGGCAGAGTCCATTACTGACAGAAGAAAAGGCCTGTCAGAAAACCCCAGGCAGCAAGGATGTAGCTAAGATCAGTACAAGAGAAAGTTTCTGCAATCCATCAAGAGAACTGCGTGCAGGTGACCCACGAATCACCTCACACCATTGTACTTTGCAGCAGGCAGTCCTTGTTGGAATTGCCCCTCTGGGCGATGAAAGCACTCTATGTGACACCTGCGAATTTGCCCTTTACTGCTGCAAACCCAAGCTGTTAAATATCACGCTCTTTTGGCTGTGATTTACTCTATTTATGGCCCTCCTTCCACCCAACCTTTCCTTATCACAAGGGATCAATTCTGGACATACAACAAAAGGCAACAATGGTTTTAATAAAAAACAGAAGGACAGGAAAGATTGATTTCCGCCAATGAAGACAGGCTGTAGCAATGGAGAAAAAGAAAGCAGCCAAACAAGAAAGAATACTATCAATAAAAAAGCACACTGGTGGCTATACCAACCCATAGGCACATTTATAGTAGATGAAACCAGCTGTGTTTTCTTATTATCCCTTGTTTCTTCTGTATTCAACAGCTCTTCTAATTTAAAAGTGGGTACCTAAAAATGTTCCTAAGGTTCTTCCATCTGACAAGAAATGACTTCAAGAAAGAAGTACAGTCCTCTAAGTCCTAGAAGTGTTGATGCAGAAAAGCTAATTTCTCTTGTGACTTTGTGAAAGCCTTAAACTCCTGTGTTATTGTGCTCTAGATAAAATTCTAAAATTCCAGACTTAGCAAAGTGCTATCAAAATAAGGTCCACTCAGAACTGATTTTTTTTTCAGACAACACATTGACAAAAAGCATTCAAGTAAGTACACCAAAACTGTAGCATTTTGCATTAGAATTCATAGGATATCTGATACTTTTCTTTGGCTTTTCATATACAATGTCTTTCTTCTTATAAATAAAAATATGTTTAGTAGTTTCAGGTATCTAATGTCTTCTCTAGACAATATGTAAGCAGAAAAAAAAAAATTTGTTCTGATAAAAACACCCTCCATGAAGTATTTTGCAAAATCGGTGAGAGATCTATTATGTGTAATGAGAAGCGCTAAATATGGAAAAGAGCTTTCTATAACACTACTTTAAGATGATCAAACTTCATGTTGACTTTCATTTCAAAAAGTGGGAACATCACAAATCTTCAGTTACCATAAATAAAAAGGTAAGAATTACCTGTGAAATGCAGTCTTTATTTCAGTTCCTCAGAAGGCCTGCCATAGCATGCAAGTGGAAATCAAGGTTGTTTTTATGTTGTCACGTCTATCAGGCAGCTCTTCAGGATCACAATGTACTACCTCCAGTGCCAGTAGTCAGCCTCCTTGCCATCTGAAATCATCTGCAAAACCAAAACATGTTCTCAAGCCAAATAAATCTTTAATAGCTGGAGTCAGAGACGTCGTCTCAATGTGCACATAACTATGTCTGGCTCTCTCAGAAGCAGTGCTTGAAAACTGTAGAGGAGGGTAAAAGTCAGTCTTGGAATTTGCCACCATTCATGTGAAACAAATGTGTTGCTCTGCAAAATAGCCCATGGCAAAATTTTCAAGAAAAATTACACAACCACCATAGAGAGCTGCTTTTGGCAGCAGGCTTTTGATGTCATGTGTTTGAAAAAGCATTATATTCCATGGAACAGAAAGAGGTAATATCTGCCAAAAGAAAGTATCCTTGTTCCTTCCTCACAAATTCTATACATATGCACAAATTCATCAAGGATGCATCTCAATAAAACAATTACATCAGCTCTAAAAAGGCTATGTTTGAATAAATAAGAATAGGTTTATTTGAATTTCCTTTGCACAGAAGCAGAGCGTTCTAAGGGTTTCAGCAAGAAAATCAATGTTTTCTATGCCGCGTATATTGTTGCAGACTTGAATTTCTTCTGAAAAAGAGGGGGGAGTGCTGATCCGACAGTCAGTGTAGATGACATTCATTTTTGTTGCACAGAGGAAGTAAATCTATGACTAAAAATGGCGTCTCTAACGAAGACAGAATTCATCCAGTTGGAATGCAGGTACTCATGAGCAAGGACACAGGATGTGTATTTATGCACGAAACACCAATATTACCAGTTTCAAGGTTCTGCAAAAATATTAATTAGCATCATTTAAAGGCAAAAAATAACCCTAGCATGAACTGGAAAGGCAAAATTTTACAGAAGCTACACTGACTTACAACAAGATTTGGCTCATATTTTTCTATACAAAGCCAATAGTTTATCCTGAAATAAATGCCAACTTGCAAAATAATGTATTTTTTCAGTTTCATGACAAAACTGCATCCTTTCTTGCAGTTACTGACTGACAACTTTTATACAAAAATGAATCTAACATAAGGCACATTAGTTTGTTTATTAGAGTGGTGTCTAGTATTGCAAATAGTGACACAATATTTTTTCCGCCCATCTTTACGGTGAGGGTCCAGTCCTACTCTTATTTGTACCACTAAAATCTACATTAGTTCCAGTGGTTTTCAAAAGAATATTGCAGATACATATCACTGAGTTTAAAAGGGAGTGTGGCCTCTTCTCATTCGAGTATGCATCAGTCTGATTTAGGAATTAATTTTCTGTGAAATACAATACATTGTAACATCATGTGTTGTACAATAGAACACCAGGATGGGAAAGCAGTTTTAACAAGTGAAATTTAGAATTAATGTTATCATTGGAGAATATAAACGAAGTGTGATTCATTCACTAGGGAATCATTATTTGGTAGACACTGTATAACTATCTACCTCTCTCTATTACCCAGTTACAAAGTACAAACTCTGAAGGACTCAAAGCCTTTTCAGAAAACCAATTTGTGTAAAGCAAGGTAGAAAAGCTTAAAAAACCCCTTGCTATTCAAAGCATGAATGCCCCCTCAACCTAGTATTTCTATTGAATTTACAGACTGTTCTTATGAATACATGTCGGTCACTGCTAGGTTAAGGGTTCTCCCATCTATTGATCTCAGCACAATAAGGAGTAATCAGAGCCACTGAAATTTGATTTTTATGTGATGGAAATGTGCTGAATCATAGCTTATTGTTACACCTGTGTGTTTCAGAAACATTTATAAAACAGAGGTGGGGGGAGGGCTAAATCAAATCACATTCAATGCATGTAGGATAAATGTCTTTAGAAGACATTGAAGGGTCATCAAAAAAACCCTCTACAGAAAAAGGAGCCCTAAAATAAAAACCAAAAACCGTGGGAATAGCAGAAAGATAAAATCATGGAAACGAAAGCCTGATTTTTAATTAAAGTTTCTAAGAACACTCAGAGTTATAAATGTGTATGTGAACGACATTATCTCAAGAAGACATAATTAGCTGTTTTAGAGTTGCGGTTGTTTACATTGATGAATATGGTTTATTTTAAGTCCCATTCTACAAAGGAGTTGTGAGCTCAGCTCTCATTGCTGCAAAAAAGGGCTGAAGGTGTTTGCCAATTTGCAAATTTAGGCCAAAGAGAGAGAGAATAATTAATGGTAATGCTTGATACAAAGGACTTACTAGCTAAGACTGGGATAGCCACGTACAGAGTGAATAGCACTGCGTAACAAGGAAGACAAATTTAAACCCAAACAAGCACAATGAAGCTATTAAAACATCTCATATCTGTTCCTACAGATATGCCAGTAAATCACGCATACACTAGATTAGATATAATTCAAACGACAGAGAGTTTTCATTGATATTGGGATCACATAAAATCTACCCAAAGCCATCTGCACAAAGGTTCCAGGAGATGAACACGCATAATTGAAACAGCAGAGGACAGGTGGCATCATCACAGAGAGGAGGGGATGAATTGGTAAGGCACACGACGTATTTCATGACCTAGCGAAATTAGCAAGTGGCTAGCCAGCTCTGCATATGGGCGTGTGCTTATGAACACACACAGACATGCATGCATATGCGAGACATGCACCTACGTAGGAGAGGGGTTACGTGATGGTTTGTCTACGTATATAGAGCTAGTTACAGGTATAAATCAAATATAACTAACTTTGACAAAACCATATCACCGTGAAAAAAAAGAGGCATTAACAAATGGAGAATCTCACCAACAATGAGTGAGTCTTGGTTTTACGCAACAGCTAAATTTTTCTTTTCCTTTAAGAATTTAAAAATTCACATAGTTTTTAAAACAAGCTCTCTGTTTTTAAAACATAACAGCACAAATAGTATCTGATTCTTCACTACTTACCCATTGCTTCTGTTTTTTTCCCTGAGCTGGGTTAGAGTGTATAAATACTTCATGAGACTTTATTTATACAGTCGCAAATAAAATGACACCTCAAAATCAAAAATATTAACTCTGAGATCCTGTGGTATAATAATTGGTTGCCTGTAAGTATAAAAGTTAGTTGAAAAGTACATAAATATATCATAAAATACAATTTAAGTTAAAATGAAAAATTTAGACTTTAAAAGTTGAAGGCAAGCATACTAACAAAAAAGCAATAAGCTCAGCCGCATGTCAGAATAACAAAAATAATGTTGGCTTTCCTTTGTGCCAGAAAGACTGACAAATCCAGCTATAGCAGGATTTGAAAAACATTCTGGGTGACACAGAAGATTAATATTAATTGTTAATACTGTTGTTGTTGTGATTATGTATTAGTGAAGGTATCACAATGACACTGCGTAAATTAAGTTCTATTAATTAGCTGCTATATTTCACCCTTGAGATGGCATCATTTCAGACGCTGCTAACAAGAAAACTAATTAATGTCAACTTAGCTTAGGTGATAGCTTTAGTGGTCTGGGTATCTCCCCAACAGGGGCTAGGCTTGGATCCTCCAAGCCGCTTCACAATGGGCACCTTCACTCAGATTTTATTATCCAAGGGTAAAGGAAAATGCACCAACGTCAGGT
>Ga0065711_1045352_pt1 | contig 13543 bp, 8 predicted proteins | sample Hoacrofraction12_FD_59098 | JGI IMG/M metagenome (GOLD analysis project Ga0065711, IMG submission 59098) | Hoatzin crop microbial communities from Cojedes, Venezuela - Epithelial fraction 12 v2 (version 2) | ecosystem: Host-associated > Birds > Digestive system > Esophagus > Crop | place...
GGCGGGAGCCGCCGGGGTCCCGGAGGAGTCGGCGGCGGAGGAGTCGCTGGAGGAGAAGCTGCGGAGCCTCACCTTTAGGAAGCAGGTGTCCTACAGGTGGGTGCCGGCGGGGCGGGCTCCGGCCGCCCTCGGTGCCCCCCCGGGGGCATCTCTCCGGCGCGGGGTGCTGGCGGGTGGGAGGCGGCAGCGGCGTGAGGCCAGCGCCCCGGAGCCTGGCCGGGATTTTTCTGCATCCCGAAGCCTAAAAGACACCCCAGCCCCCCCGGATCGGCGACCTGCCGTCGGGTTTGCGGTGCTCCTCCGCGGCGGTGGGGAGGGGGGCGGCGTGCGTGGCTCAGCTCCGGAATTACCCGGGGGGCAGAGTCGGGGGTCTCGCCCGGCTGCCGGGGGAGCAGCTCCGTCTGCGCTCTTCGCCCTTTCCAACCAAAGCACGGCCGGCCGCGTCCCCGGCGCCTCCAAACGCCGGCTGCGGGGAGTGGAAAAAACGTTTCTGGAGGCATGGCCGCTCCCCCGAGGGGTTTCCCTGCGGGGGGTGTCGCGGAGCGCGGGTCTCGCTCCCCACCCGTGCTGACAGCCCTTGCCTAAGGCTCGGGGGGCTGCGGTGGCCGAGGGCGGTGGGCAGCCGCTGGGGTGCCCCCGGTGGGCGGTGGGCAGCCGCTGGGGTACCACCGATGGGCCGTGGCCAACGCAGGGCCCCGCGCTGGCAAAACTGGGGTCTGGGACTTTCACAGCCGGTCCCTTGATGCCGTATCTCTGGTGCCAAGTAAGTGGGTTTCTTCCTCCTGCGAATGGACCTGCAGGCAGGGGCTGGCGGTGGGGTCGGTCCGCTCCCCTGGTACCGCTGAAGGTCTGTTAACGGTCACCAGCTGCCGAAAGCCGTCACTGGCCGAGAAGCTTCGTGCCAAAAAGTTCTTGAGTCTTGCCTAATGCTGGCTGCAAAGCCCCGGCGGGGGCGGCACGCCACTGGTAACCAGTAACCGGTATGCTGGTGTGCTCAGGGCTGAGCCCGCTGAGCGGGGGGGACAGAAAGCACGGGGCTGCTGCTTATTGTGTCTCTGCAAGGATGGGGTGCCTCTAGCTCGAGGTGAATCAGCTGAAGAGTCACCCCTAACGTGGAGACACTTCTTTTTAGTGTGCTGTCAATTTACATCCGAAATAGCTTAGTAATGGTTTGAGCCTCTGCGTGTGGTAGGGCTTAAAAATGATGTAATTAAACACTCTTCATAGCTGAAGTTTTATGTAATGCCTCCTGCATTCAGAGAGGCTTCCCCAGAAGGGCTGGTGGTTTCACTGGTGAGTGTGAAGTTTGGGGTGACCCATGCTAGACTCAAGAAGGTGAGTGGCGTGAAGAGGAAAACTTACTGGACACCCAAAGAGCAGCACGTCGGTCATCTCTCGGTCCTTTTGCAGATCTACCCTGACAGCTCTGCTACCTCCTGCCATTTAGGGGCACGCTGTCTGCTGCAGATACAGGCAGGTTCTGCAGGTGGGCTGCCGAAGCAGCTGCTAACGAGGCAGGTTTGCTAAAGTGCCTGCTCTTGGTACAGAAGGCACACAGGGTTTGCATGAAATCTTGGAGGTGCTTTGCTCAGGCTCTACATTTCCGTCCTTATTTCATTAACTTTGGCATCTTCCCCCTTTCTTTGAGAGGGTGTGTGTGTAGATATTAAGATCTGTCTATGATGTCCTAGAAGTATGTTAAAGACATCAGTATTCTTGAAGTTTTCTGCATAGTAGATAATTTCATAACAAATGCTTGTTATGAAGGAGGAAATGCAGGATTTTTTTTCTCCCTCCTGCCTTTCCTTTCATCCATCTAGGCAAGCGTACAAGTCCTGAACCTCAGATATAAAAGCCTTTTCCTAAGTATCTCTTGATGCGTGTTACTTATGCTACTTGACTTGGGATATGTGCGAGAAAGCGCATTTTCTTTGCATCCTTGGATTTTCACACCTTTTCTTCTTTTGAAGCAGGTTTCCTACAAATAATGTGCACTCTCTCGTTTATCCATAACAAGAACAGTCTGAGTAGATGGAAGAGTAGAAAATTGTCACAAAGGGCCTCGACTGAGCTCTCCGCGCCCCCCAGGCTCCTTCAGTTGATACCATTTCTTTCAGTAAATTATGGTGCTGAAATACATTCGTAAATGTAAATGACTATAATATACACAGGAAAATCTATTTATGTTGGCACTTGGACTCCCTTATTCCCTGGTGCAATACAAATTATTCAAGGCTTCATACAGACTTTCAAACAGCTCCATTCAGGCTTTTCTGTGCAGGTGCATTACATTGACATACACCCATATATCTGTATTTATACATGCAGGGGAGGAAAAAAAAAACAGTTGGAACTTCTTTAAAATAATAAAGATTCATGAAAAAGCATGTAAAAAAATCTGTTGGTAGCAACTGAAAGAATGACATGGGTGGCGGAAAGAGAGGTCAAGGTATTGTCACAAGGGAAAAAAAGGAAGAAGACTATTTCCTGTACCCATTTTATGTTAATCATTCCCTATTATGAAACTATGGTTTACCTGACTCTGACTTAAAGCATTAGCTTCCCCCCCCCCTTTTTTTTTTGTTGCTAAACAGCAGCTGCTTTCATTGCAATGCAGATCTATTTAGCTAATGAGATAGGTGTTGCATACTAATAACTTGTTAGTTTCTCTAGAATTGTGCCAAAACCATGAGTAACGTCGTTCAGAAAACAGTGTTCTGTACTGGTGCGGCCAGTGGCTCACAACGCAGATGCTGCTGTATTAAATACGTAACGATTTTGTGTAATAAATACCAATGTAGGCTTGTTTCTCCCCCATGGAGAACCATCAGGAGAAAAAACTTGCTTTAAATGACACAGGTGTGGCTCAGCTCCCTTGCCCTCACCGTGTTCCCTGCCATACCCACCTTGCATCTGCCACTTGCTGCTCGTTATCGGCACCAAAACCTTGTCGCTCCGTGGAGGGTAGATGTTTGCTTGCTGTTTTCTCTCTCGTAATGCGCCGTGATGATGTGTACGTACACAGTGGGGATAGGCCACTTAGCTCACGCGCAAGCACGGCTAATGGGCTTAAAGTGTGTCTGCTGCTGGTGTGCGTGCGCTGCCAACACGTGTCCCTTAAGTGGATCTTAATTTGCAGACGGGGCGCCTGCCCTGCCTGATGTCATAGCGGGTGCTGCTGGGTGCTGCTGGTCCAGCTGCTGGGCGCTGCTGGTGCGGCCAGCGGTGCAGGGCTAGCGAGGGAGGGGAGAGGCCATCTGCAGGCAGCAGTGGCCGTCCCTTGATGAGGGGTCTCTCGCAGAGCTGCTCCCTGGGTGGACTGAATGAAAGCTCGGAGAAACGCTCTCCCTTTTCAGCCTCATGCACCAACATAAAGCCAACCGGCTTCATAGCTAGGTGCTAACATCAGAATGCCAACAGCTAAGCAGTAATTTCTAAGGCTAATTTTTTACTCTACAAATACAGAATGAAGTATCTTGAAGACATTTTGTCTTTTCTGCTTAACTATGGGCTCACAAAATGAAAAATGTTTTTTTTAATTAACTGATGGAACCAGAAGTTCAATTTCTTGCCCCACTGAAGAAACTGGCAAATGGAAAAAAAAAAAAAAATTGAATTAAATGCACACTGCAGATTGGTTCTTGGAGTAGTATTTACCCCTTACCAGACCCAGCAGAATATTTACAAGGCATCGTGACACAAACCTAGTAGGTAAATTTTTCTGTCCTTTTAACTTTTGTTATTTTTTCACTGCAAGGTTCTGTGAGGAACCTCATGGTCTCTTTTAGCTAAAGTGGAGATCCCAGAGTAATTCTTGAAATAAAGAGAAATTCAGATTATACCAAAGAGATGCTCAATAAGAGTATTTCCACAATAAAAAGCTATGGCTGGAGAAAACCTTGGAAATAAAGCATTCTCTGGCACGTTCCCTGCAGGTGTTTATAGCTCTAAAAGCTTATCTGAAATGTGGTCTTGTCATTTAATTGTTTAAGCTTGGGGAGATAGTAAAAGGTAAAAAAATCCCAAACAACAAACAAACCCCCACCCCAAAAAAACCCAACAAAGAATAAACCCCCAAACCCCAAAATAACCAACACAAGTCAAAAAGCAAACCAACCAAACCCATCAATGCTGCAAATGGCTTTTAATTTCTTAATTAATGATTATTTGTAAATCCAGGGAATCTTGATAAGCGGCATTGGAAAGAAGAATGAAGTTGTAACTTTCAGTGGCCCTCTTGTGAGAGCTCAAGTGGCGTTTCGCAAACACTTGTCGCTAGGGAATAGTTTGTCTGGAGAAATGCAATTTCGTTTTGACCAAGTGGAGGAACCCCGCCCGGTGCAGCGGGCGGCAGGCTTTAGGATTGTTGCCTGCACATGGCTCGGGGATGTCCAAAAGCGGGGCCGTTGGGAACCGTCTCCGAGCCATGTGCTGCTGGCGGGCAGCGGGCTGGCGGCTTGGTTATCGCGCGTGGTCCTTGGCTGAGGTGCCTTGCCCGAGCGGGGAACCACGCGTTTCGCTTGCGGTCATGGAAGTGTCTGCAGGCGGTGGTTTTCTGAACTCACCGGGTCCGTTGGCTGTCCGGTTCCACTCGGAAATGCCGCTGTCAAAAACGGGCGGCTGGAGCTTCCTTGGCTGATGTTTCTCTCTGACTTGATGAAAGAATCTGTTTGGGACATGCCTCGTGTGCTTTCCTGACCCTTCCTCCGCAAGCAGAAGCCAGGAGTCAAGCTGGGCTCTCCTTCCTCACCAGCAGCAAGCACTGCTTGTCTGTTGTGGCAAGAAGTAGCTGGAGTTATAGTTTATAGTGGGTTTTGTTGCTGCCTTTGAAGGGGAAACAGTCGTGGCAGAGCAATCCTGGGAAATCCCCAGTTACACGTGCCTTGTCACGGGTGATGAGCAATGTAGTACCTGGGACTGCAGACGGGGCTTAGACCAAAATAGAAATGTAAGGGTAGGAAACATCCTCATTTTTTACTTCATTTGTTTACAGACATGATAATCATCATAAGCTGCACATCACTTCTCAGTAAATATTAAATAGAGACAGGATGTTAGAGGTGTCTCCTATTACTAAGACTTAATTATTTCATGAAATATGACAGCATTTACTAGTGTACTGTGAAGCACAATAAATAATTAAAGCTGAATGACATTTGTAAAAATAAAAACACCCAACGCAAGCCTTTGATCTTTTCATTGTGCTGATTTCTTTTACTTCAGTTTCCTTGAATCTTAATACATCCTATTTTTATAAATGAGCGAGGCTGTTCTGCATGAAGATGATGGATGAATTTTTGTCTCCTACCAAATGTCAAGAAAATAATTCTCTCTCCCCAGGCTAATCTCGTAAGATCTGCTTACAACTGTCTTTGTCAGAGTTTTGGGTATGTACTGTACAGAGGTGTTGCCACCCACTCACATAACAGTGACTCAGTTTACTCTGTCACCCAAAACATCTATCACCATTTTATCTTTTTCCCCCAAAGCATACCACTGGACGTTTTTGGTACACAAAAGGGCCGTTGTGAAGCTCTTTCACTTACGAAGCTTTGAGGTGGAAATTCTGTGTTGGAGCAAAATGTAGAAAAAGGCTAGGATAGTTCAGAAACGAGACTGACACCATGGGAAAAGCAGGTTGACATATCAAGTTCCCTCCTGACTTTGAGTTGTGGCTGCAAGTCTGGCCATCAGTGTCCCCGGGTCACACAAAGTGAATTTGAATTTAGAGCGTGTCTTCTGTTCTCCCTTCTGTATCTGAGGTTCGCGGCACTGTACAGGAGAGGCTTTGTGAATGATAACTCTGGGTAAAGCTGCGTGTGAGCTGCGATGGAATACAGACATGCTCAGAAGGAGATATAAATGCACCAGTGACTTGAAAGCGGGAGCCTCTACGAGCGCGTGATAGTGATGTTGTGTAGCACAGGCACAGACCTGTAGACTCAGATTGCCCTGGGACTGTCGCAGGTGGAAAACTTCATCGGGCAATAAGTGCTGAATCGGATGCCATGTAACTTTGGTGGGGTGGAAAAACGCTTTTGTTCTGGCTACTCTTTTGGAATAAATTAGCAGGTAGTCAGCTCTCCTCACCTGGGTCAATCACAGGGCTGACAAAATGATCTGCTTGAAGCTTCACCAGGCTTTTGACAGGTTTGGTGCTTATTTGGCAACTTGGCCAAGGTTTTGGGAAGGCAACGCGTGCGTGCAGCAGTCCTCTGTGCTCTTCCTCCTTCTTTATCAGTAAAGCATGAAACACCAACCATCAGCCAAAGGATTTCTCAGATCTTGAGGGAAAGAGGGAGAGGGGAAGAAGCAGCAGCAAATAACCAGGCAAGGGAGGCTCACAGCTTTGTGGCAACCTCTTCCAGTTACAGAACTGACGATGAAGAACTTTGCCTTGGAATAAAACGGATGTGGAAAGTTGGAGCTCGTTTTTGTGTCTCTCTCTCTACAAAGTTGTTGTGTCATTTTTTAAAATATCTTTGTATGCGGGAGTGATGCATTAACTCAATTATACTGTTCACCTGCATGCTCCTGATGCTTGAGCTTTGCCCTCCCCCACCCTGTGGTTTTCGAATGATTTGACCATTTGTCGCTCTTAGCAGAGAAAAGCTGTGTGGGACTGGGCGTATATGGAAAAAAAGATGTCAGAGCACATTAAGAAAAGACTGTGTGTGTGTGTGCACAGAGCCTACAGGAGTCTCCTTGTGGGTTAGTGCTGGGTATTTGATGGCTGTGTATGGGTGAGATGACACCACGGTGAGCAGCTTCAGAGTGAAGGAGGGTGTCTGACAGAACATGGGCGTGGAGGACTCTGCTCTGTCTTTTGCAGGTTGCAGCCTCATGGGGCAAACAATCTGTACTTTCTACTAAATAATTACCAGACTTTGTGTGGGCTGAGGAAGGTGTACCAGGGTGGGCTGTGTGTTCAGGAGGCTCAGTGCATGCTCTGTGTAAATGCCCAGGAACGTAAGATGAAGGGATGTCAATATGTTGCGAATTCCAGTGTGTGGTTTTTCTCCCTGTATTTAACTGTCCTTTCTTTGGAGGGAATACATATTTATGCATATAAAACATAAATGTGTTTGCTCGTTGTTGAAGGCCTTGGGTATGGCAGAAAGTGCTGTGCCAAGAGCTGAGTCGAAGGTTTGCAGGCCCATTCAAAGCCACCAGGTCTCTCTGGCTTCACTTCTCACTTCTGTCTGTACTGCACTTATTTCCCTTTCGCTGCTTCACTCTGTGGGGACGTGCTGGCCTGTGGGTATAACTGCTTCCCCGGTGCCCACGTTGTGCCAGCCCCTGAGTTCTCCCGGAACCCTGTCTCTCTGGCTGCTGGGCTGGTGGTGAGGCCATCACTCCTGCGCAGGCAACCCACTTCGTGCTGCCAGCGGGGAAGTTGGCAGCATCTCGGCCAGCTCACAGAGGCTTTTTGTTTGCCTTTCTGGAAACCTCTCTGTGCGTTTTGCCTAAAAATGAATTCAGGGAGGGTTTCGTTGGTGAAGATTAAGATGCATGGGGCCCTCACACCAGCACCAGCTTGTCTGTGTGTGCTGGCTGCCTTGTGCCGCCGGTTGGCCATGATCCCGCACAGCCTTCCTGGTCCTGACTGTGGACTCCTCTGAAGATAACACTGGGCTTGGGGTGACTGTGGTTAGGAATGAAAGTGGGGTTTTTTGTCTTAAATTCCACTAGAATTGCTTCTCAGTTACAAAAGACCTCAGCCTCCTATCTTGGTCTGCAGAGGAGACCCACGAATGATGGAGTAGGAGACCGTTTAGTGTCAAGGAATAGAGACTGTTTGTTTTTTAACATGAAACAAAACGTCTAATACTTGTCCATTATACTTTGTCTCAGCTTTTTCTGCCTGTAAGGCTGTAATCTGTAAGTGATAATATCTACATAACGCAGGCTATGTAGGACCTGATGCTTTGTAGATCCTCCTTGAGAAACAGAGACAAAAGAAGATAAAGTGACTGATTTCAGAGGGCAGATGGAGCCTGTATGACAAAGTGGAAACGAATCCTCAGCCCTAGCTTTAAGAGCAAGGCCTCTTCTCCAGGTTTCAAGGAGAGGGGAACAGACGAAAATCGAAACTGTAACTCTCGGAGAAAACCTGAAAGCTGAGGGAGAGGCAGAGCGCAGCTGTGCATGAATATTAGCATATGATTTTGTTTAGAGGACAATATAACCAAGTTATGCCTCTGCATAATTTGTGCATTGAGCCAATGGGAGAGCTGGTTTTTAAAGAGCCGTGGTAACCTGAGGCTGCCCCAGGGCACCGAGTGGCTCTTCCAAACGTCTCGGCCCCTCCAAAGACCTGACTGGAATGGCTCAGCACGAAGGTAGGCAAGGGGCCGCGGGGGAAAGGAGAGTTTTGTTCACTGCTTCGAGGAACGAATGATTGCCAACTACTGCACTCTTGGCCAAGGGAGCTGGTGCGGGGCTGAGCCTGCCCGTGCTCTGGGACCGAGCGTGGTGTTTCCCCAGTGCTTTCTATACTGCGTTTTTGAGGAAGCTTGGTCATTTGAAACACGCTACGAAAAGGCTCGGTAATGAGATACTGAGCCTTTCAGTCCTGGTTTTGCTGTCAAATGCAGCTCTGAATGGCACTGCCAGTATCCCCTTCCGTTTAACAGCTGTTTGAAAGCTTAGCTAACTTCAAAATGTAGAGTTCTTCACGGGAAAATGCTATTTTATCATCTGGTCCGTCCACTCTTTTTTGAGGGGTTATGGCTTCAAATTCTACCTAGGTAAGTTTTCCAGCTCGCTGGACCTACAGACTACCTAACGCTAATTGCTGTTGTCGCAGACAAATGGCCACGTGGTCAGAGAGAACAGAAGTGTCTAACTGTACTTAGGGCTGAGGCATGCTACCTTAACACGTCATTGCTCCTCCTGTGTACTTTTGTGGCTGAAGATGAGATACGAGAAGATGTAGGGTGCTGTTCTCTCTCTCAGGCTGCTGATAAGGTGTATGCCATCAGTAATGAGTTTACTGGTACGGAGGAATGGTGCTGCTGGCTGCCCTATAGCCTCAGCTAGGCTATAGATGCATTGCAGAGAGAAATAATCTCCATGTCTTTGGCTGTCTGGCTGGGTGTAAAAGTCTTTGGGGGAGAAATGTGGGCTCTTTTTGAATGTCCAGGAACTTGCAGGAAGGTGTTTGGTGGTGAGAGACGTAGGTGTGAATGGCGGGAATGTGGTGGGCAAATACCTTGTCTTGCTTTTTGTTACCCTCTTCAAATGGATACAAAACATTCCTCCCTTGACATTACTAAGGAACGTGTGGTTAATACGTAGGTCTAAAGTATATCTGATTAGGGCTATATGATACACGAGTGTTTGGGTGTATGATCTGACACTTTTTACAGGAGGTGAAAAAGAAATTCTCGTATCTAATCTAGACGATTATGAAAAGTGCTATGCATCAATATATGTAGTTTCACTAACTTCAAAATATTTCAAAATTGTAAAATTTGTTTCAAGATTTCTAATTTCCCTCAAACGTTTCCAAGTTTGGCTTTTCATAAGAACAATCAACAAAGGCCTTAATAGCTAGGTTGCATGTCTTCTGGATTGTATGACTCATCAGGAAGCTTGACCCACTGGGGAACATTTTCCAAGTGGGGCAGGGATTAAGCTTAAATTGTGTGGATTCATCAAAGATGATGAGTTGAACATCTTAGAATCCCTCTGTGCTCTGAAACTGCTCCCTGATGTTGTGTAATAGGCAGGAGAGGGGACTGCCTGTGATGCTTTGAGAGGTGCCATGGGGTTTCTGGGCATCATAGGAGAGGGTGAGGAAGCAAAATGGCTTTGAAGCCCGTTAGCGTTAAAAGATGATGAGAAAATACCTTCCTGTCATCACTTTATTTCATTAGGTTGCTAATGAGTTTCCTCTGGGGATGGTAATGGGGTAGTTCTTATGCTTTTATCCAATTAGTGAATGATCCCAGGAGTATATCCTTTTGTTGTGAAGACACATGGGGTTTCATTCCGACTCGAGCACTGCGTCCTGCAGGTTCTCTGCAGGCGATGAAATGCCATGTGTAGGTGCGTGCTAGGCCAGGTCCTTGGTTATTTATTGCTGATGTTAGCCTGATTTCTGGTTTCGAGATGGTGCCCTAGAGAGCAATGGACTCTCCTGTGAAAGTAAGTGAAATGCCAAAGATGTGAATAAAGTTTCGTTATGCGTTTTGAGGTTAGTTGTAAGTTGAGACACGGAGAGAATTCACATGTTAAAAACCTGTGTAGACAGGAAACAAAAGCGCCCTTGCTATTGCCTTAAGGGATAGCCAGTACCAGCGTCTTGCCAGCTGCTTGTGCTCGTAGGACCCTTTGCTGCTGGCACTATAGTCACCTCCAGGTTTTAGCCTGATTTAAAATGACATTGAAGACGGAATTAGCAGCAGTACCCATGCAGCTGGCATGCTTGGTTGTGAGTGGTCTACCATTAGTGAGAAGAACTTAAGCTTTTCTTTATTTTTCATGTTTGTCTCTGCTAACAGCGGTAGCTAACAGTTGCAGCTATTACTTCTCTTGCAGAACAGTACATTTGGCTTCGGAGCAGGTAGTTTCATTGTTTTGTCCCTGGTCAGTTTTTACTGTGATAGAGTCTCTAGATTTCTTCGGTTTTGAGTTGTTCTCTCTCCCTTTTCATTCTGTAACTTGCTTTTGTCACCCTACCAAGGCACCGGTGCTCTGTGTGGGCTTACGTGCCCAGGGCTGTGGAGTGCACGGTACAGGGAACAAAGAACATGCAAGTACAGAAACACTGGGCTTCACATTCTGCAAGGTTAGATTTATGTCACTGAGCTCGCTCCAACAGTGTTTTTTCCTGCCTCCAAGGCTAGGGTGAGCTTTACAGCCCAGTGCTGCATCTCTGATTCTTTACTATCAAGATGTTCACAATAAGCTGCTTGCTTTCCCCTTTGTATTTGCAGTACTGGCATTTTTCAAGCTCTGCAGTGGTAGATTGTGTTGCAGTGGTTTGCAAAGGGATTATATCCATGTTTTATGTGCAGTTGGATATAGAGATAGAGACTTTTTTTGGACTTCTTTCTGTCAAGGTAGTGCAAACCTGTGGCAAAAAGGAGAAGGCATCAGTTACTGCCTTCAGCTTTTCAGCTTTTCTTTTTTCCCAGCTTTTTTGGGTGTTGAAGGAAAGCTGAAAAGTGCTCGACGAGCCCTACTGGTGCAGAACAAACAGTGCTGGAGTGCAGTTACGGTGGCTGGGATAGAGGGGAGTGTAGTGGTGACTGTGCGGACCCTCTTTTGGCCTTGCAAACCTTGATTCAAATTGGATGGCAAATGGCAAAACAAGTTTTTTTTTCATTTCCTTGGGTCTGATGTGGGCAATGTCATCGCTTGACAAATGCTCTATGATCCAGGGTGAACAGCAAAATTACTGAGTGCTGGGTTGTTTGGTCTCTGTCTTGCCAGCTCTTCATTTCTCCTCTTTCAGCAGATAGTGGGAGGGATGACTAATGCTGGCTGTGATGCTGGGGTAGTTATGAACTGGAGTGAGACCAACACAGCAGTGAAGATGTCCCCTCACCAAGGTTATATGTGGTGTTTAGAAACTGCTAACCCGGTGGCATTCCGACAAGTGACCTGGGGTCTTTTCCAAAACATCCCCCTGTCTATTAAACCTTAATCCATTTGAAAGGGAGAAAAACCATAACCTGTAGCAGGGATGGCTGTGGACCGTCTGGCCTGGAAGACTTCAGTGCCCTCCAAAGGGAGGGCTGGCCGGAGCACAGCTTTTCTGCTTTCTAGAGAGGATATTGCATGCCTTTCCCTCTGGGAACAGCCTGGGCTCTCCCAGCCCGCAGCAAGCTTCTGTTCAGACGCCTCTTGGGGATGTGGCGGCCATCAACAACATAAGGCAAGCATTACGCGTGTTCACGCAAGCCTGTGGGCAGGTCCAAGCTGGAAGCACTCTGAGAAATGTTCTCTGGGGCAGGATGGACCCAGAGAGCTTGCATGTGAGCTTTCCCTTTAATGAATGTGTGTCAGAAAAGCCTCCTATGTGATGATCTCTTTTTTTAATTCTCTTTTTTTAATGGAGTAAATTATGCTCCTTTTTCATATATTTTTTTAAATGAAAGGCGCAAAGCTAAGATATCTCTGACTGTAACTGGAAGAGAGCTTTAGTATGATACAAATATTTTTAGTTTCTTCATATGCAGTCACCCAAGAGTCACCTATTCAAGATCAAGTACTGCATTCTTTCCAATCTTCACCTTACTTCTGGTGAAACTGTGAGAGATCAGATAACAAGGAATTTAAAAGAAAAGCCTCCTGTAATCCCTTGGTTGGGCAGTATGGTCTTTTCTCCCTAACCCCTGGATTGCACAATACGCTCTTCTCTCCTTACTGCTGCCTCCTTAGTGCCAGAAGGAAAGCAACCGGATGTCATTCTGCCATCAGCTTTGACGGGACTGAAAACATCCTTAACCTGTCCATAGGACAGTTGCTTATGCTTTCAGCTCCCTTGTTTTGGAGAAAGACTTTCAGTTTGGTGTTCGTATTGGTACCTGGTTTTGTACCTCATTCAAGTGGAACAACCGTACCAAGTGAACACAGAAGGAGAGTAAGGCGCAGCTGCCGAACCCCGGTGTGGGAGCTCCTCGCCGTTCAGAGCTCGCGGGGGAGCAGAAGATACGCTGACTAGTTTTGGGAGGGAGATGGAAGGAAGAGAGGAGCTGACCTGCGGTTTGCGACAGCGCTGGGTTCGTTTCTCCTCACTTCCCAATCACCGAGGGCCATTGTTTGCTGGGGGAGAGCGGCCGCACAGGCAGCGGCAGGGAAAGCTTTCACCACGTGCTCGTTACACCTCTCTCCTGACTTAGCAGAAAAAGAAGGTAGTTCGCTTTCATTTCAGTCCTTCGCCTGAGATTACTCTTGTCTTTTGTTTCTTGAAAATTGGAGATCATCCTCTTTCGCACATGAAGTGTCAGGATACCGGACGGCCTTGCCTTTCTTCCACCAGTGGCCCTATTTTGCTCTCCTTCGCACCTTACTGAAGGAAAGCTGCAGCTGACTCTCCTGGAGGATGTGGGTGTGGGCCTGCAGTTGGGTCTGGAAGCTCTGGCGCGTGCCTGCTTCTCCCATATGCTTGTGTTTGATGGGGCTGTAGGTCATGAGAAGAAGTTTTGATCATTTCAGCCACAGTCAGGCTTCTGGACCCTTCAGCTGACCAAAGATGGGCATTTCCAGTGGGTCGCAGGCAATTACAAGAGGAGATGAGGACAGGAAGGGAGGGTGGGAAGTTGTGCTTAGGGTGCACTAGGTATAGGCTTTATAACAGTCATTTTTGCATGCTTAATCATAGAAATCATAGAAAGTTTTGGGTCGGAAGGGACCCCTAGAGGTCGTCTAGCCCAACCCCCCCGCAGCGAGCAGGGACACCACTAACTAGATCAGGTTGCTCAGAGCCCTGTCCAACCTGGTCTTGAATGTTTCCAGGGATGGGGCCTCCACTACCTCTCTGGGCAACCCGTTTCAGTGTTTCACCACCCTCATTGTAAAGAATTTCTTC
>Ga0065711_1008072_pt1 | contig 13542 bp, 13 predicted proteins | sample Hoacrofraction12_FD_59098 | JGI IMG/M metagenome (GOLD analysis project Ga0065711, IMG submission 59098) | Hoatzin crop microbial communities from Cojedes, Venezuela - Epithelial fraction 12 v2 (version 2) | ecosystem: Host-associated > Birds > Digestive system > Esophagus > Crop | place...
ACTGCAGGTGTCACTAGTGGCTTGTACCCTCTCCAGCCAGCAGCACCAGAGACTTTACGAGTCATGCCCACAAGTCTCACCCTGGCCCAATTCAGTAACAGCCCCTGGATTTCAATATGTAAATATAGTAAGAGGATTGCAGAAGGGAGATTTGTCTCGACTAGGAGATTAGTTTTAGATCAAATTTGGCTAATGTGGGAAATGCTGCTGGCTAGGACGTGACCGCTTCAATTAGCTCAGGAGTGGTTTTCTGCATCTCTATTCCTGGGTGGGGCAGGCGTAGCTGGCAAGGAGAAGCTGGAGAGATGCTGATGCTCTGAAATGAATGGCAGTGCAAGCTGCTCTTGCTCACAGAACGGTGTTTTAGTGTGGAGCCAGCAAACCTCCACTGAACATTTCTGTCTGGTGCCTGTGCATTTCCCGTACATCGTGTTCCCACACCTCCTCTCTGAACTCCAGTGCCCTGGTCCTCCTTGCTGCCCGAGCTGTGAGCATCTCCAGGGAGCTGGCTGCACATGGTGCTGCCAGCCATGGCACATCGGCACTGGGGCAGGAGAGAAGAGATTGCACAGGTGAGAGCAGAAATCCACTGCCAGCACTCTTTGCAGTCTTTTCAGCATCCTCTCTCAGTCTGGGCCAGGATGTTCAGTGAGGAATGTGTGCCTGACCATTGCAAATACCGTATTTTTCTCCAGAAATTAAAAATAAATACATATCAATAGGATATCTGCTCCTAAGGGAAGCAGAAAGACACAGAAATAAGCTGTCGGCATCAGATAGCTCTCAGAGAGAAGAAACCAGAGTCGGAATTACTTCATGCATTAACCACTAGCGCAAGGTTGATTTGACGCCTGGAGTGCCAAGAGATGCAAGATTCATTTGGGTAGCTCTGATATTCCATCAAGCCTTTAATCACCTGCCTGTGCCTCCTTGCAGGGAAACAGACAGTAGCCACTTGCTTGCATTTTGAGGATGCAATGCAAGGGGCACCCACAGGCCTGGTTTCCAACTGGGAATAGTGTTCAGCATCACACCTCCAAACACTTTTAGCAAGTTAATGCAGCCCTATTCCTTCAACATCTTGTCATGAGATGCAAGCCAAAGCAGTTTCTTTGCCACTTCACAGCCTGAATCCCGACAGCTCCTGCTCACCCAAGGTTTATTTCCATCAAAGGCAAATGGTCCCACAGTAGACTGGGAGGCTCTTGGGCCACCAGTGAAAGCCACAAACCTTTATTTCAAAGTCTGAGAGACTTGAGAGGGATGAAGCTAGGGCAGGGACCAGCCTTTTGCTCAACACGTGCGGACTATGCCCTGAAGTATGGGACTTTTAGACTTGATTGAGAATATCGTAATAGTGCCTTTGTGCCATTTGAAACCAAATCAAAGAAAACATCCATAAATAGCCCATGTTAAAGATGGATCCATTTATTTTTTCCCATCAAATTTCCATTCTATCCCCTTGCTGCATTTGCTAATTATCCAGTATGAATTTGCTTAAAGAAAGCATTTTTCTAGCCTTCACAATCCATCTTCCCATCCTAATGGATCTTGTGGTAAAGTCATTATGGAGACTTTATGAAATCACAGTTATTTCCATGACAACGGTGATGTAATAAAGGTGGGATTATGACATTACTGCAAGATCAAGCTGAAGGACAGGATGGATTTGTTTACCCCAGATAGGGCAAGGAAGAGACTTCATTCATTCAATGTTTCTAAAAGTGTCTTAAATGTCTGCTAATGGAAGGTACATTTTATATCAGATTTTTTTATTTTCTTTTTTTACTTATACTTTTTTTTTTTTACATTTATTTATTAGGGCTCTTTTTCAAGGGCACATAGTTTAATAAGTTTCAGAGGAGTATCGACTCTGAGCATATATTCATCCATCGCTGTGAAAGTAAAGATCATCCCTGCAAGTCTCACGGCTCTCGCCTTTCCTGAAAGGCAGCAATGCTCACTGGGGAAGGGTTTTCCACCAGTGTTTGAAGGACCAGCAGGTTGGACTTTCCCCTTTCAAGGATGGCTGATCAAAGCTGCTTGCTCTTCAAATGTTTTAATAAAGAAATCACCTGCCACCAGGTCACAGCATGAATTGGCTACTCATGAAATCAGGTTTGAAAATGGCATTAAACCCCTCCTCTCTCCCAATGGAAATATAACCAGCCTTGGTCTGGCCAGCAAATTCCAAGCCAAAAAACATTTGTCTCTCAAACCCAGACACACCAGTAAAGTCACTCTAGAAGTGATTTTTAGTTCGCTTGTTCTCCAGCAATCACAGAATAATCTTAGGTGGAAATGACACAGCAACTCCTAAAGGATCAGACCATGGAACACCACGAGACAGCTTTGAAGATAGCTGGGGTATTTTGGTTTGTTTTTCACAAGAAGAAAAGATGAATATTTCATATGGTACATGGTTCAAAAGTTGATTAATGTTTCAGCATGTGGAAAACCAAGCTCAAGAGACAAGTTTCCTGATGTAAAATTCTTTGAGCTGGCAGGAGGATTCATATGGCAAATTTCTCCAGGGGTGTATTTCATTTAACCCACTTCAAAATTGCTCCTGCCCAATGGCTTTCTGGTTCGCAAGTGTGCTAGTTCAATGCTTGACCTACAAGTGTGAGGCGCTAACACTCTCCACGGCTGCGTGATGAGGTAGCAGAGCTTACTGAAGATAGCTGCTCAGATGAGTTTTGGTGTCCCCATCTACCCAGCTTTCTTCCCTCTGCAGGATGTTGCTCCAGCCAGGCAGACACTGTACGTGGTCTGATGGCTCACAACAGTACTCCTGCTTGGCCAACAGGATAACGTTATCAGGCTTTCTTCTGCTGATGGTCAGTCTGGGGGATCTTCTCTGCTCCTTTACAAGCTGTTGATGAGCTATGGCCTTAGTTACCTTTGCTCTACTCTGGCTGGCATGATAAATATGCAGAGGAGTGACAAAACGTCCCCTACTCTGAAAGCTCATTCACTCCAAGTCCAGCTCGACTGATCTTCACAGCTGTTCCGGCTTGTCCTGCTTCAATTCCCGCTCCCCTAAGCCTTCCCAATATCTCTTCATCGACAGAAGGGAAACACTGTAAGGCCACACAGGCGTGCTAATGAAATGTGAATTATTAACTGCAGTGTGCTAAGGGAGATATGGGGCGGGGGGGGCTGTCATTTTTCCATTAATATGTAAAATGGGCGATGCTCCCTCCTTTTGCTGGAGGGGAAGAGCAGATTCAAGCCAGCGTGGTGTTCCAGGACCAGGATGGGTAATGAGATAACCCAATTGCTGCGTCTCTCGCCCTCTTTCTTTCTTTCTTCCATGATAAAAGGACAGAGGGGAATGCAGACAATTAAAAGGAGGATTCCAATCGGCCCGGAGAGATTCAATGAATAATAATGGACCTCCAGCTGCTAATGTGCTTAAGGACTTCCAAGTCTCAAGTGTCTAACCAGCTTAAGGGTCCATACCACAGACCTCATTTCTATCCGTAAATGAGAAAGGCAGGAGGAAGGTGGGGGGATTCCTGCCTCTGACTACAGATGGGATCGTCTCTCAGTAGCTTGCTGAGCCCTACAAGAGGGCAATGCGACAGCGGCAAAAGAGTAAAGTCAACTTGACAGCTCTTTCAAAGCCAACATTAGGTGTGGGGTGAGGAAGTGCCCTGCTAACTACCTTCTGTATGTCACCTACAGCTGATAACACTCGTAGTCACCTGAAAATACCTCAGAAGAAGGTCCAATATGCTACTACAATAAAAACAGCACCTTGTCTCTGAAGTTTTATCATATTAAAAACTTCTGCGTAGCAAGCCAGTAAGTGCGTGACTCGTTCTTCCTCTGTACAGCTCTTGCTAAGGGAAACGTGTCCACCACAGTGTGACCCACAACGACTGCTCATCTCCCGCACCTTACTTGCAGAAGGGGCAGTAGCTGTACAAAATGTAAGACAGCCAAAGCCACATATAAAATGCNCACCTATGAAATCATTAGCAGTTTTTTTATGGCACTTCCCTTGGTTTTGGCTTTCTCTCCCAACGATGCTTGTCTCTGTCTTCCACAGTGCATCCACTTTCCCCTGCAGTTTCCCTCCTTGGGCCCCCTGACCAAGACAGCCTCATCTCCTTGACCCCCTCAGGATTCTACCATGCTCGTGAATTTCCACAGAGGATCAAGGAAAAGATTTGGAGAGCAGGAAAAGCAAAGAACAAAGCAGAAAGCACTGGCCTGGCCCCGAGTTCTCCATGAAGTTGTGCTCCTCCTCTCCCCATCTGAAGGTTATAGGGTAACTATCACAGATTCAGAGGATAACAACTTCAGAGGCTGGCAACAAGATGATCAAAGGAAGAAGGAATGTTAGCTAGGTAAGGTCTCCTCAGCCTTGGAAAGGGAAACAGCAGAGACTGAGTATCACAAGAAAAGCTGTTTGAACCCCTCCTGGAGCAAGGACTAGGGTCATCAGACGAAACTCACATGTCTGGAAAAAACAAAATGAGCTATTTTTATACCCAGTCTGTCTCTATGCCATGGGACTCTTCAACAAAGGATCTGTGTCTGCTAAAAGCTCATAAGAGTTCATTAAAAACCTGGATTTTTCTGCTGAGAGCTTGTCTGTGGAGGCTATTACTTACAAACACACTGCTTATGGGTGAGGAGGTCCCTGATCTGCAAACCACAGGAGGCTGGGAAAGTATTCTGGAGCATTATCACTACTGTCCACCCTGTATTTACACAGGTTTCCAGGCACACACTATTGCCTGCATCAGAGACAGGATCTTGTGTTTCGGGGACTCCTGGTCTGACCTGGCATGACTGTTATCACGTCCTGGTGCCCATAGCTGGCTGCCTTCACACCTCAGTAGTTCCAGGACACGGCTTGAGAGACAACACGTCCCCTCTTCTCCAGCTTTGGGGAAAAGCCACAGGATTTGTAGGCAACAGTGAGATGTCACATGAAGCATGAAGATGGATTGGAGTTTAACGGGTATAGATGCTGGCAGCGGGGACAAAGGAGGGGACGGTTGCATAAGCCGGCACTGGAGACTCGCTGGTCCCTGGCACAGGAGGCAGGTATATCACTCAGCACAAAAGAGCTTAAAGAGAGAAGTTGTGTAAGGTCGGCCACGTGTCAGCCTTACATGGCTGAATCATGCAAGTTTAAAGCCTTCAAAGCAGGATAAGATCTCAGCACAGCCATGTGTGCACTCATTCCTTCAACCTGAGGTTGGGAAAACGACAGGAAAGCACAAGTGAATGCAGAGCAGAGTAATTAGCTAATTAGGGGAGCTGACTAATCAGCTAATTTAGAAAGGTTTTTCATTATTATTCACAGAGAAAGAACTCTGGAGAGCTTTGGCATGGAAAGAGGTGTAGCCCACCGGGCAGAGGGAATGGGAGTCTGCCTAAAGCCGAGCATTTTCAAAACTCATTGGAACAGGTTAAAACCTCCGTGTCCTCTCAGGCTGTCTGGTTTTGCATTGCTGAAGGATGGAACCAGCCCCATCCTTCAGTGAAGGAGCTACTCCTGCTGCCAGCCCATTGCTTTTCTGCAGAAGGAGGAGGAGAGTGGAGGGTCTCCTCTGTTACGGCTTGAACTGGCAAAGGCAAATTTATTTGCCTAGGACTCAGGAGCTATATTTAACCTTCTCCTAAACACTACCTAGGCAGCTCAGACAATTCAGGTGGTGAAACGATATCGTATAACAAACGCCCAGGGTGGAACAAATCTGCGGCTTTCCTCTGCTTTGAAAGATCGCTCAGCCCAGTGAGACAAATGTCAATAAAAAGGTATTTAAGTTGAGAACAGAGGGGAGAAGCAGAGAACGTGGATGCCCAACCTGAAGCTCCTCCCCATCTCTCCTTTCTTTCTCTGTTCCCTTCCCCGCCGATGTCCTTGCCTATCTCCAGCAGCAATATCACACTACTGCTATTACGGTCAGAATGGATACTGGAACAGCCTTAGATCAATATTTGTGCAAAGGGAAAGCTCGTGCATCACAGGGCTACAAATTAACCTCTTGTCCCTTATTCACACTGGCACACAGGACCTGCAGGAGCGGCACATTCCCCTGGGGAAAAGTGGGACATACGCTTCATAACAGGGTGAAAAAATAAAAAGAGTAATAATAGATCCAACCCCAGCTCGTGCACCTTTTTACATTTCTCCCTCAGGTTGGGGGGGGAAAATAACTTTACTTAATTAGCATCCTAACCTTTTCTAAATAGGTTCAAGGGTGTCTTGGCAGGCTTGGGAAGTGGTGTGAAAGCAGCACTGAATAAGAGCAGCAGAATTAGCCAGATGTAAAAGGATCTTGCTTTTTTTCTGGGGAGATGATTAGGTAGTAGCAATGAGAAATATGAAGAACTTCCAAGGTTGCAGATACCAGTGTTTCCTTTATTAAAAGGAAACATTACCTCGAAATTGCATGCTTGGGGGTGGAAAATACTTGTTGCAGCAGAAAATCATTGATCCATAAGTCCCGGCTGAGTCAGTATGGTTTTCACCAACTGAACTTGAGTCTGGCCCATTGGCAGATGTCAGGCATGTTCATGCTGCCTATGGCAAAGAGGTTCGTGACCAAGCCAGTCCCCACTCCTCATGGTTGGGCTTCCTTGTCTGGCCAGCCACCTGGGTCACTCCAGCCAGACAAGGAGGCAGCACATCAGGCAGTGGGGACATTTGGGGAGTTCAGGGGTTGGATGCAGTATCTAGCTGCAGCTAATGGAGATGTATCCTCTGAGACATGGTACCAGGTTGGATAGAGATGCATCTGCCCGCCCACAGCAATGTGTGCTCCTGGAGGGGAAATCCCAGCGAGTTCAATCCAAGGATGGATTGACCAGGCAGTTTGGGGAAATGGCCAACTTCACCTGCATGTGTCCCTTACCACTCCCCATCTTTTTCCCCTTAGCTCACTCCACGCCATATTGATAGCCAGCTCACTACCTTTTCCTTCCCCAACCTACATCTCTATCGAAACTTAGACGTAGCAACAACCCAGACCAGCTTTGCCTGGTCTATCTAGCCCGTGCTCTGCATGATCCTAGCTGGTACCACCAGCAGCATGGTCCACAAAGCCTGGATATCTGCAAAACATTCTAATCTCACCTCCCTTTCCACATCACCCTTCCTGTCTCACAGCAGTGATGGGCCACCACTGTGCAAGGCTTGCTGGCCCATTGCTAGACAGCTTTCAGAAGAACATGATGGTTTCCTGTGTCAGCTTTTCCACACAGCCTTGCTCCGACAAACTTCTAAAAGAAGCTGGAGGTTTCCCTTGCAGCTCTTGCTGAGGCAGTGCAACTTTCCACGCCATCACAGGCCTCTCAACTTTGGCCCTAGTTGGACGCAGCCAACGTCTGGATCAGGGCAATTACCCTTCCTTTTCCAGCCCTACAGCACAATGGTGGGCACTACTGGCAGGCTTGTATTGTGGCTGCTCACCACATGGAAATGGAATAATTGCCAAATTCACCCCAGGAGGAAAATGAGCAAAGATATTTATATAAATAGTAGATTTTTTGGCTCCTTCAGTCAGCGAGGCTAGACGCCCGATGACACTTGCTCCTGCTTTTTCCTCACATTATTTCCCATATTTAGCCTCCTTTCATTCTGCCTTGTCACCACACTGAGCAAGGAGGGAATAGCACTTGCCCAGCAAGGGAATGGATGAGATGAATTTGCTTACTGCTTTACAAAACTTTTTTTCCTCCTGCTCTGCCTCCATCTGAGTCCTGTTTCTGGTTTTCAGAAGAGAGATTCTCGCTTTCTCCATCTCTCCTCCGAATCCAGGGAAAATGTTTTGTTTGGGTGGGAAACAAAATTTCCAAAACATAATAATATTTTTGACTGTCCGAGGATTTTTTAGGCAGAAAGGTGCCAATTAATCTACATTAAAGTGAAATTAGCCTAATATTAAAACAATAGGAGGATGACAAGGGAGAGATCAGCCTCTAATGTCCTCATTAGCCAGTGCTGCTCCTTGAGAGCTTTCCATCATGTGAAGGTAGCTGTCTGGTTGCACTTCATTAGCACTGGGGTTAATTACAGCTACAGAGGCAGGGAGATGGGCTGTCCCCCCACCTTTGCTGTCATTTTCCTCCCTGCTTCACCTATCACTCCTGGATGGAAGTTGACGTTCCCCTTGACTTCTGTCGCTCCTCTATTTGTAACGGCAAGACAGGTAGAACTGGACCCATTTTTCAACATGATAGGTGCGAGCGGTGTCTTCCCCAGAGCCAGGGGTAATTTAGGTAGTGTTCAGCTATGGTGGGACAGCTGCATTGCTGGCACGCACTGACGACCATTATAGATGGAGCTATACAGATGAAATCTTCCCCGAGCCCCTCACAAACTCTGCTGGCTCCCCTACAGCTCTTTGTGCCCTCCTTTTCTCCTTGGTTTTCACAAGATTTTTTCCCCTTCTCCATCCTGCACTGCTTTTTATCCCCCAGCCCCTCTGCTCCCCAGCTCTACTTGCTGGCAACCACTCAGCTCCCTAGCCACCCGTCCAACTTTCTCCTCTTCTCCTTCTGCCAGTCCTGGCTGGTTATTTTTATTGTTAGCTTTGGGTTTTTTAATTTTTTTGACCCCACTGATGTCAGATCAGATTTTTTATCAGCATAATGTCAGGTTGCCAGCAGATGAAGTATGACTCGCAGGGAAGACAAGAAGCAAATAATAAAAAAATTTCAAAAAATACCCCAAAAGACTTGAGACCATTTCCCAGAAAGGATGCAGAATTGCTCCAGGGTCTTCCTCCAAAAGTGCTGCTGGTCTGTAAGGTAGTAGGATTCAGACACATGGCAATAGAGGCAGGAACACCTTCAGTGGGAGTGGGGCATTATCTATGGAGGGGCAGGGTACATCTGCCTGAATACATGAATTATGCACGAAACCAGGCATATGGACAGTTCAGAGGTTAAGATGGAAACAGCTTAGATTTATGCTTTGGAAAGGGACCTCTGGCATCAACATGCTCTTCATAGGGACCATACAGAGCAGGGGTGGGATGGAAGGGTGTACATGGACCTCTTCTGGGGGCTGCAAGATGCTGGCAGGTTGCACAAAGGCAACTCCAAACTCATCCTTTTTTTCACCCCTTCCTCATGCATCCCACTTCCCCTTAGCTGGAAACATATTCCTGGATGAGGTACACTTCTGACCTGCCTCGGTCCGAAAGCAGTACACCCCTCGCAAAGGAGACATGGGGCAGCCAGCCTTCCTTGGCACCAGGGAGAGATGTGGGGTCTGGCATAGCACTGCCAGCATTTGTGCCTTCCCCAGAGAAAGCACACCCTTCCTGCAAATCCAAAGTTAGAGGAGACAGACCCCAGGCAGTGCTGGGAAAGGAGATCTGCTCAGTGGGATCCTGCCGAAGAGGGAGAGCACGTGAACTGAGGTCTCTTACTGCCAGGCCACATGTTAGGGGATTGGAAAGCGCAGTACTGTGAAGCGGCAGAATAGCTGTTATCTGAAAGCTGCACTGTGAAACTATGAATAAAATCTATTTCTGTTGAACCTTTAAAAGTCCTTAGGGATGGTTTAGGAGTGGGGATGATCTGCTGCACAAGCCACTGGCAGAGGCAGGGGTCATGATGCATGGGGAGTAGCCTGGCAGGTCTGTGCCCCACGGCCCTCTGAAGAGCATCCCTCCTCTCCTGTGCGCATAATCCAAAGCTTTGCGGTAATCGAGTGCCATGGGGCTGAATCATGCTGTGTTTGGCTGTCCTGCACGCGAGCATGGCTGGGAATTCTTGTTAGCTCATGCCATTCTTCCTTGAGACAGGAAATTCACTAGGAACAAACAGATATCTGGCTGGTAAAGCCAGGAGAAGTTACTACAGCTGGTAGGAGTCTTTGGACCCACAGGCTACCTGTTTTTGCTCTCTGAAAGTCACCAGAAGACCTTTCTAGGTCCAAATGTTTCACATATCAGCACCACCAGTCACGTGCCTGCAAATTTACTCTGTAACTGCACTTTAGTCCCTCTCTCACAACCGCCCCTCCTTTACGGCACCCCAGGGACTGCCATAAGCCACAAAGCAGGGAGGCACACACCAGAGCCAGGGCCAGCGGGGGCACAGCCAGAATGATGGTCCACCCTTCCCAGCATCCTAAAAAGAGCAGCTGGAGGGTGGAGAGAAGGTGGCTTTGTGATTAAATTGCAGCAGAAGCTGCAAGGCAAGCCCTGAGACAGCGAAGGACGGCGCTGCACGCGGCCAGTTTTGCCAGCTCTTGTCCCTGGGTTCGGCTTGCAGGAGGGTTAGGGTGCTTTAGCAGCACCCCTGGCCCGACCCAACAGCACAGGTCAGCCTGCACCGCATACACGGACAGTAAAGATTTGATTTCAGCTCCTTACCAACCCCACATCTTCTGGTGGCCTTGCCACGGCGGCGGGTGCCGCCCTGCACTGCTCTGCCGCCACATCCCTCCCTCCCACGTGCTCTCCCCGTCCTTCCCTTGTTCCTTTTAATTAGCAACTTTTTCTTTGTTCCCTTTAATTAAGCAAGGTGGGGGCAGGACAGGGGAGGGGGAGGCTGCTGTCAGCCAGATGAGTTATTATCGCCGTGCGCAAGATCAAAGGCCAGGAGCTCTCGTCTCGTCCTTAATTTGGGCAGCGTCTTTGGGCAAAAGACTCTCTTCTTTGTGGTTTTTCCATGGATGGTGGTTGGGATGCCAAGGCGTACGCTGGGTTGGAAGGGGGGGGCTGGAGCCCAGGAGGGCTCGTTGGGAGCAGGACTTTGGCTCCTCTCCTTTCAAGACAGAACTTGAAGAGGAATTTGGGTGGTGCCTGGACTCAGCATGTGGGCATCTCGGGCAGGTTTGCTAATGCCCGCACATAAAACCTGACAGTCCAGATACTTGCCTCGCAGAGGGGGAGATGACCAGTTTTTATGTGGATGGGGCATGCAGCTCTGACAGAGCTTTAATGTAACGAGCACACTAATTACGGGAAAACAGGCAAATGTGGGAAAATAAACCACTCGATGATTTAAGAAAGAGCAGCCTTAACTAAAGGTATGAGCAAAGGGCCATGCTATAATGTCATTTTTTATGTGCCTGTTTTTCAAGTGTGCCTGGGATCCTTTGGTGAGTGGTGTATCTTTTTTTGGGGGAACAATATTCTGGGGTGCCAAAGCCCCAGACAAATTTAATTTCAATCATAAAATCATCATTTGGCCTTAATTTAAGTTTTAATTTTGATCTAGCATAACAATACTACTGGACAGGACATTTCCTCACCCTTAGCTCAGCAAGCCATAAGGCGCTACACCTTGCCTGAGGTATTTGCACTTTAGGGCTGGAATCTCTGTAATCGGGTCTGCTTGGGTCCATGGGACTGCAACAGGGCGATGCTCTTATTTTATCAAGGTTTAGCCTCTTACTAAAAATGCTTTAGAAGCCTCTCTGTCTCACATGCCATGCTGTATTTTTTGTCATTATCATGACTGCTTATCTGTAACATGTCCCAGATATTCTGCACAACATTTTAATAACTTTTGGTGCTTTTTTTGGTAAGCTAGGTCATAATTTCATGCTGGAAGAGACAGCCTCAATACTCTGCCCCACACATCACAGTCTTGAAATATGGGAAGTTAGAGTATTACCAAAATGGGCCTACCTGCTACAAAAACACACCTCCCCACCAGCACCTATCTAATAGTAGCTAAAATTAGAGAAAATGAACAAATTCATAATCTAAGATTAACGTCTGTGTGATGCTGGAGTGTTGTCTTCTAACTGGGTATCAGAAGGCAGAGGGCTGTTAATTAACTTTCTATTGACGAAACAAAGCGCATGGAGAGGAACCTTGCTAATCTGTTCTGCGCTAATCAGCACAGATTATTAATTTGCTGGAAAAAAAAGTCATCTTCTTCCCACTTAAACGCAAGTTTAATAGGGCTGGAGTGCGGTTTCGCATTACCCAGTCTCATTCTTTTGATGACATATGTTCCAGTGCATTTCCTAGTGCATTATGAAGCTTCGGCATAAATAATTTAAGCTAAACTCCAGTTGTTAAAATAAATGAGCAAAGTATCTTTGGTGATTAATTACTCTTCCTTCCTCCTCCTTCCCTTCCCCTTTAAAAGTGCAAGCATATGTGCCACAGCCCGGCAAAATGGTTCAGACTCCTCCTGCGGCTGAGGGCATCCCAAAATGTTTTACCCGCCACGGGGGATATCAGTTTGCTGCAAGCGCCTGCTCAGCCCTCAGGAAGCCGGGAGATTTCAGCGACCAAATCCTGCTCATGCCGAGTCAAGGAAAAAAAAAAAGCTTCCACAGATTTAATGCTTGATGAATTCCCATTTAACCAGCAGCTTTACGGGACTCAAGTTTTCAATGGGACAAGGTTCAAGTTCTGACTTGCCAGCTTAGAAAGCTTGAATAATCAGTAATAACCGCACTCCTTGACTCCTCCTAGAAGGATGGTGCTCACACGGGACACCTTACTCACCCTGCTCACAGCTCACCCAAGCCTGGGGTGCACCCAGTGACCACAGCTGGGTCCTGCCTGGCCCCGTCTGGGGCTTTTTCCTCCTGCTGTCTAGCAGCGATTTAGGCAATGACGTATTTCCTTTAAGGAAAGGAAATTTCCTCAAAGGTTTGCTTTCTTGCCCCCTCTTCCTGCTCAGGAGCAGGCTTCATTTTATCCCTCCCAGCAAGCCCCCGCTTGCCCACACCACCTGAGTCAGCACCAATCCCAGGTCCCCTTTGTGAAGGGAAAGCAGGGCGAGGGGCTGCCCCCCCCTCTGCCTGGCCCATCCGAGGATGCTTATGGTACCCGAGGACTCATGCCAGAAAGAATCATCGCTTTGCTTTCCCCATCTCCTCCGTCATCCTTCTCCCTTTCCTCAGCCCTGTCAGCTCCGATTAGGAGCCAGGCAGTGCTGGGTGCTCCCAGGCTGCCTCCATGCTGCTGGCACCACGGGGGTGTTGCTTCAGGGGACACCCCTGGGCTGCCGCCATCCTGCCTGCCCTGGGAGCCGGGCAGGGATGCATATCCGCGGGCACGGTCCCACTGGACCGTAAGCACCTTCCTCTCTCTTCAACGCCTGCCAGATTACAGGGAGCTGCCGTCAGCAAAGCCTTCAGCCTCTGGGGTGGGGTGGGGGGACCAAAGTCATGACATATGGGTTACGTGCTAACAGAGCTGGACAGATGAAAGAACCCTGGCATTAAATAAAGCCCACGGGTGTTTCACAACCAGTCATGAAAAGTACTTCATTTAACAGCTCAGAGCTATTTACAGCATCAGTTAATTAATTATATTTTTTTTCTGCATCTACTTTTTTCCCCCCCTCAGTCGCTGGAGCCGCTCACACACCATCTTGCTCTGCCTGAGGAGCGCGTTGGCTCCTGCCACCAGGTGCCCACCTGAAGTCAGAGGTCTCTGTAGCAACACCATAACCTGGCTCTGGAGAAAGGCGGGCTGCCGTGGGAGCAGGGGCTGGCTGGGGATGGAGGTGCAGACATCCAGGTGAGAGGAAAACTTCCTTCCTGAATGACAAAGAAAATGGAAATTACGTTAAGGGGGGGGGGGGGCG
>Ga0065711_1045353_pt1 | contig 13542 bp, 7 predicted proteins | sample Hoacrofraction12_FD_59098 | JGI IMG/M metagenome (GOLD analysis project Ga0065711, IMG submission 59098) | Hoatzin crop microbial communities from Cojedes, Venezuela - Epithelial fraction 12 v2 (version 2) | ecosystem: Host-associated > Birds > Digestive system > Esophagus > Crop | place...
GCGCGGGAGGGGGCGGGTCGGTGCCAGAGCCGGCGGGCCGCAGGCGGCCCGAGCGAGGGCGCGCAGCGGGTGTGGGCCTCGCAGCTCACACACAGGAGCTTCGTGGGTTGGAAAAGACCTCTGAGAGCATCAGGTCCAACCGTCAGCCACCACCGTGCCCGCTAAACCATGTCCCGAAGTGCCACATCCACACGTTTCCTGAACGCCTCCGGGGATGGTGACTCCACCACTTCCCTGGGCAGCCCGTGCCAACGCCTGACCACTCTTCCGCAGAGAAATTTTCCCTGACATCCAATCTAAATCTCCCCCGACCCAATTTGCGGCCGTTTCCCCATGTCCTATCGCTGGTTACCTGGGAGAAGTCACCAGCGTTAGCACGGGAAGGCACCTCTGTCACATTCTGAGCCCGAGACGTCAGGTGAAGGGCCGAGGGGCTCCAGGCACCATTGCAGCAGGACAGCTGGCGGCTGGAGTGCTTCCCTGGGATCAGAAGATATGCTTGGATTATGAGGGACGAGGGAAGGATGTAGACAAAGGTATTTAATAAGCTAGTTTTAAAAAAAGAAACCTGTATTCTCAGCGGCTTCTCATGCCTTTGCAGTTACTGTGCTTAAATTACCAGATACGTCTCTCTCTCCAGCAGACACTTCACCAAGTTTTCAAATAATATTTATGGATATTTAGTTTCTTTTAAACTACTTACTGCAGAGCAACAACAAAATTTTAGGATAACTTTATTATAAAACAGAGCCAAAATAGGTAGCTTGCTTTTAGAAAAGCTGAAGCAACAGACGTACTGGGAGCTAAGCAGCTCGCAAAAGGTGTGCTAGTTAGAGCCTTGCAACATGGAAACAAATGTGGAGTTTTATGTGCCTTTCCTGTATTACTGAGTCGTATATTTTAAAACTCCAGTTTGCCCTGGAGTTGTGAAGAACATTAAGTATGTTGCCAATTGGAAATATGACTGTTTACTTTAAGTGGCATCTGTAAATTAAAAATTAAATAGAAAATCAGACTGAAAAGAGAAATTAATTAAATTGAAATAAGCCGGAGTGAATAAGTGCAATATCTCACTCACATGAAAAAACATGTGAGGGGCGAGCGCTTGTTTGCTGGAGGCTTTCTGGCCTCCCTATGTAGTTTTTAGTCTGACATTTCTAAATGGTATAAATGCTTAAAAGTTCTGGGTATTTTCAATTACTATTGTTAGACAGAAAACAAGCTCTGGTTTCTTCAAACCTTATTTCGTTGAATGTGTCTGAGTCATAGGAAAAGTCATTCCATCATGTCTAGAAACTGTTTTTATTCAGAGCACTTGTCAGGAAAGAAAATAAACAAGTATTAGTTCCTGCCACCATTCATTTCAGAACGGTTACAACCAATATAATTAGGTCTCGGATTTTTTTTAAAAAAAAGTCTGAATGAAAAGATATAAGATTATATGTGTCAGTTGCTGAGCATTTGGCATGAACAGCTTTTCCAACACTTGCTCTGGTTATTACAAGGTTTGAGTTGTAAATGACTGCATTCAGCAGCAAACCTGTCAGGTTGGAGAGCTTTTCATTAAATGTTTGATCTAGAAATTTTTAATCAGTGCACAAATAAAACAAATTATTAAAGCACTACATCAGCTACAGTATATGTAATTGGGATGAATGGGCTGATGTAACTGGTGGGGAACAGCACGAGCATTCTTAACAGAAGGCCTGGAGCTACAGAACTTGTTACTACTGGAGATGAAACAGAGCCCGAGTCTTAACCTGTATCTTGAAAATGGTAAGATGCACCTATTAAAGACATTCCCAGATAACCCGGTGATAAATCATGTATGTTGTACAGCTTTACTGGAGAAGCTGGGGAGCGATCGCCTCCTAGCATACCTCGTGTTTGTGAAATAACGCTGGGATGGAGCATGTGCGGAAACACAACAGGTATTTTCCTTATGAAAGGAAAAATGCACTTTTACATTCTTAAGTTTTTACCACTGTTCTCTGTCCTATATGACGGTAAGTATGTAAGATCTACTTTATGAAATTATCTAATAGAAACTGTTTTGTGTCTTCATCATATTAATAGTAGTTATAACCGTGCTGAAATCAATGGACCTACTCCAACTTCTGCAGCTGAGCCTCTGATACAAGTAGTGTTTTAGCTTAAATACAGCAGGTTTTTAGCTAGTCTGGTTAGTGAAATTTCTGAAAGTGTCAGCAACAAGATGTTGCAACTAGGCTAACAATTAAAAGGGGAGCTCATTTACATATACCAGATTAAAAAAACAACACCACGTAACAATCAGACACGATGTTACTTTGCACTTCCTAGCAGATTTCTTTGGGTGGTCTTATTTGACATTTATATCTAGGCTAAGATAAAAATTTCTGTTTATTTAATTTTTGTTTCCTGTCTTTGAAGAAATTAATTCAGGAAAGCTAATGCAGAAGCGGGGAGTTACATTTTGCTCTGAAGGCTGCAACAAAGCTACTGTTTCATGGCTGAAAAGTCTGCCTTGTGTCACTCTACCGGCAGCTGAGAGCGAGACTCTTGCCTGCAGGTTTGTCTGCTTGCAGTCAGTGGCTGAGGTGGGTCAGTGACTATTCTCACCGTCCAACTCAGGGGTGAAATCCTACCCCCATCCGAATCACCAGAAATTTTACTCCCGTTTTCAGAGGAGCCAGAACTTTGCTTTAAAAAATAAGATTTGGCAGCAGCAAGGGATCCCAGCAATCCGTGTGTCGCAGGGGTTACATGCCAACCAAATGCCTGTCGGCTTCGTGTTCAGCTGCGCATATGCATTTTCATCTTCAGTCCCAGATATAGCAGAAGTAGAGAACCTTAAGCTCTGCTTCTGATCCGAAGCCTCACGAGATCTGAAACAACAGGAGGAGAAATATGTCTCGAAAATGCAGGATCTGTCAACATTAAGCACAACCCTCGTGACAAAATCTCAGTGCAACAACCCGATCTGGCTCTTGGTCTCTGGACACACACACTAGCTAATGCTCACCGCATGGGAAGGCACCACAGATGAAGGAAAGCAATTTTGGTCAAAAAAACCTTTCAACTCTCAAACTTTAATTCTGTTACAGCTGCCAGATTTTGGTGGTGCCTCCCTGCAGAGTGCGGGACCTGGAGGTATCGGAGCACCGGCCACAGGGGCAGGAATGGTGCCAGGGCGCTAATTTTAGGTGTCTTTGGCAAATGTGCCATGAGTGCTCTGCAGGATAAGGGGGTTGCGAGGTTTTATTAATTGCTCTGAGATGGAAGCTGGTTCTGCCCTGGTGCCCTGGGCCACAGGCGGTGCTCGATCTCCCTCCTGCTGTGTCTTTCTGGACCACTGTGGGGACAGAGAACATGCCTAATACAGTTCTCCCTCCCTTGTAGTCTTTACTGCTGCCGTGCCTTTAAAATACAATTTTTCTTCCCTTTTTTTTTTTCTTTTTCATTTTTTTAGTTTTATCCCTTGCCTTTCGAACAGCAATTTATATCCCGTGTGCCTTACCTCAGGTAAAATAAAAACAGTGGCTTCACTCCATCAGTGTAATCAGTTGTGTTAATATCTCTGATAGTAGGCTTGGCTCAGAGTTTGCATTACCCCATACGGGCTATGTCTGTGCAGGCACAGTCTATAGATACTTCTAAAAACTACTGCACATTTGAAAAAAAAGAAATCTGCATGATGAGATACTATTTTTTAAGAGGAGTTTTAAAATAAAAGATTAAAGATGCTTTCCTTCAGTTTACAATAATCTTTAAAATGCAAGGAACTTTTCTCAGATTGAACAACTTGCAATATTTTCGGTTTTATATTGCTTTTTAAACACCCTCTAGCAAGTTACAAGCTAGCGCTATATACACACTGACAAAAGTTTGCAGTTACAAAGTGTGAAAAATTATCATGTGTTTCTCTATATATGGTAAACAAAAATATAATTATCTCCAAAGAAGGATGACTTTGGTACAGCCAAGTATCTAATAATATCCCTATAAGCTCTGATCAGTTTTATTTCTTCTCTGATTCCCCAAAGATGTCCCCACATACTACATCTCATGGTGTGCCTGGCTTCCTTCTGCTCTGCTTTCAAGCCCAACACTTCCAAAAGAAATTAAACTCCTTAGGAAATGCTCAGATCCCTGTTCCAAAATTACTGTCGTCCAGAGTCTTTCTCATCTAGAAATATTTAGCAGCAACAGACTTCTAGACAAACGTTCTCTTTGTAATCTCATTCCTGAGTCATCGACAGCCTCAGCATTTATCTGTGTGTATATTTTAGTAACTCAGAGCACTTCTTCATCATCTCTGATCGTCTTACCTGGTGTGTCCTGTGTGTCCTCCCCACTGGGGAAAAACTGGGATGTAAACACTGAGTCAGCAATTAGTAGTAAAACTTGTATGAGCATCACCGAGTCTAGGATTTCAGTGTAAGTCTTTTTCCCCTTGCGCTTCCAGCAGGCTTTTTGCCATCTCTTAGGGCTTTCCACAAACAAATTGATGTCTCAATCAGTTGCAATCGCGTTCTTTTGTTCTACTCTTCTGCACACAAATACGCTGTTACATTTCTGTGTTTCCCCAGCTATTTTTCGTGAAGAAAACCAGCTCTATCACTGTCTGGCCATTTAATTTCCATTCTAACCCTGTGATCTTCACAGGGCTGTTTATTTCATGCTGTGTTGTGCTGAGTGTCATCGGATCTTCTGGCAAGAGTTGTGTCGGTTTTCTCTCCTGACGTTAGCTATTTATCTTCACCCCTAAAACAATACTTGAAACCGTTTAGAACTACAGCTTCAGAAAAACAAGTTCTCTCTTTTTCCACGATGCACCTGTATTTCTTAAAGGCGTTTCTGGTCAACCTTCCTATAGTTGAATGATTTTTAGTGGTGCTCTTTGCTTATATGAGCTAGGTAATCAGTCCTGGGTATTTAAGTGCGTTCATCTTTTCTAGCAGCTGAGAATATGAAAAGCTGGTTTATTCCCCATTCCGATTTCTCTTCAAGCTCCGCTATGTTCATTCCAACTATATGAGTGGGGATGACAAGTACTCTGTGCTTGGTTCATATGGCAATTATTCAGGTAAAATTCCCTTGAATTTAAGGTGGGCTTTTATTGAGTCAGAAGGATGAGATTTAATTTCTATGCTTCCCTGTTATTTGCTCATTTAGAGCCCCCATCCGCCCATGCTTCCTTGTAATTTACTGACAGGGCTGTAAGAGACTTTTATGATGACAAATATATTAGGAGTTTTCTTTTATTGTTGCTCTTCCGAATGAAATGCATCACTTTCAAAAGAAGGAATTAAATTACTGTATTCTTCTGTATCAGGTGAGTCTGAATTGGAATTTCTTGCTCATTTACATGACATGTTAATTTGGCTGCTAGCATTGCTATTAGCTAAAGTTCAGCTGTGTCTGAGTAAGTGTCTTATTTGTAACTTTGTGTAATATGTAAGACAAATCTCTCCTTAGAGCTTTCACTGCATTTCATGTACCTTGTATTTTAGAAACCCTTTTTAATTTGCTCATCTTGAATATTACGTTGCAAATATAACTGTCTTTGGAGCATACAGTGCGTTGCTTGATCTGCGAGAGGAGGGGCAGGAGAAGAGGAAATCAGGGTTCATGCCATGTTCTGTGTCTCTTGTCCTACTTCTCGGTTTTCTGTCACTTTCATATGTCATTTCTTCTTATTCATACTACCGTACTGAAGTTTGGAGACAAACTTAATGCATTGCAAAATAAAATACATGACTTGCAAGTATTATCTGTCTTCTTTTCTTGCATTATCAGCTAAGATTAATTAACATCTTCATTTTGGAAATGAAGATATTTGAATGTTTCTCCTTTTCAACCAAAGAACAAAATGTGCAAAAGAATCTAGCAAAAGTAGCGAGTCATTGAGAAAGAGTTAAAATTGATGTATTTTTTAATGTCAAATATAGAACATGCCTTGAAAATCCAGTCTGGAACTCACCTACGTACGAGTTTTGTAAATGTTTTTCTAGGAGTAACTAGGAGAGGCATTAATGCCCGAGTCTCAAGTCTCCAAAATATTTGCAAACTCCTCCAAGTAATTTTTTTCCAGTGTAGTCACTCATTGGACTTTGCTGCATTTTAGTGATTGATTACAGACACGGGACGAAATGTTGGCCCCACTGAATCCATGGGAGTTTTCCTATTGACTTCAGTGAAGCCAGGATTTCACTCCTGGATTTACAGCAGCAAAACGCAACAAACTTGATTCTGTACTTCAGCTAAAGTAAAACCCATGACACATTCTGTGTTACAAGAACGAAAGCAAAGTTACAGCATTTCCAAAAAATTACTTTGTGCATCTATTAGCTTTTGATTAAACTAATGTTTTTGCACCTGTTGGGGTAAATGTAATAAAAAGCCAAACTGCTCTCGTCGTTTTGGTATGTGTATCTAATTTTATAATACATACTGCAGTAGTTCATCCTAAATTAAAAAATCGGAAGTTAAAGGGTTTTTTCATACACTAGTAATATAACCTTTATGTCACACGTGAAAGTACCATGTAATTTGTATAGCCATGATGTCAACAGTATCTTATGTAAGTTCTTAGTGGCAGAGAAGGTTTAGTAGCACAGACAGATCTTTGGTTTACTTATTGTGATTTTTAGCAATTTTCTTCTCAAAAAAAATATTTTAACCCTTAGGTCGCTACGGCTTTTTATTTCTTCCTCATAGAGCTGCTCATTGCATGTGTCTAAACCGAATCACACTGAAAAGTTTTTATTAGCTTGCTTTGCTGATGTTTGTGTGAAATGCTGGCAGTGCTGCTTGGCAGCAAGCACTTCACTTCTGCTGCTGCACTGCCACAGTTATGAACTTTGCAATTGCATGGGAACGGCTCGAGTTATTCTTCGTCACCTCCTTCTCAGCTTTTCGGCTAGAAAACAAGGCAGGAATTTGACTCTCCCTGCACAAAGCCTAACTGAGCAGGCTATGCAGAGAACTTCAAGAGGGTTTATAAATCCACTGACTGTGGGGAGGCTCCGTTGCAGTCTTTCTGCAGCCCTCACCTGTGGGCTAGAACATGAACCCCTGACAGTCTACACCTTTACCCTTGATCGACATAACTTGAATTTCTGCGGGACATCTTTGTTAGGTCAGTTCATGTATTTCTGCTCATCTTCTGGGTTTTTAAGCATACTGATGTAAGTGACAGTGTTAGTGGAAGCATTTGAAATAGAGTACCTGAAGATTCTAATGCAAAATACTTTCTCCCCTTCTGTTTCAGCAGCAAAAAAACTCAAAGTGAGTCATATGAAGGTGTGAATGAACCATATTTATAGCACTTTTAAAAGAGGAAGAACAACCTTTCTATCTCTAACATTCTTGACATCCCCAGAAGAGAACTAGTAAGAGAGAGTCCATTAAAAAAAAAGTTAATTGCACTTACAATATCTGTAAGATCTTTTTGCCACATGAGTCCATGATTTTTATGCATAAATACAGCTGTTATGTTATTCCAGTCCATGGATAATCAGAGATGTGACCAAATGAGGCAGATTAGAATTTGTAGAAGAATTCACGGTTTTTCCTTCTTGCTTAAATATGGTTTCGAAATTAGGCTCTCGGAAACATATAAAAATGTCATCTCTTTCATCACTTATTTCTCATTCTGCTCCTAAGACTAAAAAAACCAACAACCCAGACAACAAAAAAGAGACCCCAAAGCCCAACCAAACAGCAAAAATCTATATAAACCTCCATATGTGTCTAACTGGAGCTGTACTATCCAAAAACTGTATATCAAATCAGCCTTCCATGTTCATGAACGAAACAATTAAATTAGAACTAGGAGTATTCCAACAAGCACAACATCAAAAAGGGTAAACTAAATACAAAAGAAGGCATGCAGGAGCTCTACGGGGGAATAATAATGTGAATAATTTTGTGACCTCATCCCAAAAAATGCATGAAATAATGGTGTCTTGAGTATGGAGGAAACAAACTGTTCTTTGAATTGTTGTGGATATAGAAGGAAATAAAAGGTTTCTCTTTTCTGTCTCCCTGGAATAGACAACATGGCAGACAGCTACGATGAAGAGATCGTTTGGATATCTGAGATCAGACCCACTTGGAGAACCGCTGCGTACCCACTCATGCACAAAAGATGAGGAATTAAATGACATTGCATGTCAGAGCAGAGACAACATGTGTGCTCAGAACAGGCATCAAGTACGCCAAGATCTGGGGGAGAGGAGGTTGGACAAACACAGTGGCCTTCCTGACATACTGGGATCCCTCATGAGCGGAGCAAGAGAAATGATGAAAGAAGAGGCGAGATAACCCTCTGTCTTGCAGTTCTGGGCCTTGCGTGAGCCTTGGCTGTGCTCACTGAGTTGAGGCGGCCAGCACACACCTTCCTGCATGGATTAGCTTCCGTCAGGGTCTCACCTGTGGGAAGGACTGTGCCTCTCCATTCTCCTCCCCATTCTTTTTAGATGGCACAAACATAACCCATGGCTCCTCTTAAGTTTACCAAGACTAAGGAGAAGCACGGAATAAGTCTGGTTGTGGGTAACTTGAGAAGAGCCAGAAGCCATCATTTTAAGTGCTGCGTAAAGCTCAGTTAGATGTACCAAATCAACACAACTTTAACGTTGGTTAAAAGCCTGCAGGCCTAGAAAGAGCCTCCTGCCACCACCAGCTCTGTCGCTTCTCAGTCGTAACGCACACTGGCTTTGTCCTACAGACCCTCAACAGTTTAGTTCAGACAGGAGAGTTTGGCATTAAGCAATTTGATGCTTCACAGGTAACCTTCCAGGAAATGGAAAAGAAATGGCAGCGTTTCTGGGCTGTGGCTTCTGCAGCATAGTTGTGGTCAAACACAGACAGCTCCTATTTGGCTCACCCAGATTTGAGTCGCTTTGCCTTTGCAGATAAACGCTGTTGAAGAGAACATGAATGCCGTATTAGATCCATTCTCAGTGCCACACAGTATCTGCAGGCGTGCCAGAGTCTAGGACATCATTCAGAAATAGGAGATAATTAAGATTTCAATTTGATATTGTAAAAACCAGGAGGTACTACTAGGCATCTTTATTTCCAGAAAACAGCGAACTGTGGCAATTGATACTATTATGGGACCAAACATGCTCCCATGTAAATCCATACTGTAGATGTATGTAGAAGAAACAGGGCCACTTAGCCTTCTCTTGCAAAGCAATTTTTTGCATTGCGAGAGCTCCTGCTGAGATCTGGCTCCCTTTGTTGCAGGACACCTGCTGAAGACAGAGGAATGTCATTAAATAAAGGTGAGACCATCAGATGAGCGGGTGAGGAGATATACTTAGAGCAAAGAAACACATATGACTTGCTTGGTATCCCACAGGACTGTTTCACATCCCTGTGATGTATCACACTTCCTTTCCTCTCCAGCCCACTGGGGAAATGACATGGTTGAACAGGAACATTGCTTACCATTTAAATTTCAGCTAATAGAAGGGGTTTTTTAATGTTGAATACTACTGAACTTCTGGTTAACTCTACTTACTGTTCAATTTCTGTCTCAGCTTTAAGACTAATCTGGTACTTCCTAGTGAGCCCCTGAAACCATACAGAGTACTTGGTTCCCTTTGCTCATATCCCTTTCAGTCTGTTATCAAAACAAGTAGAGATGAGATCTGAACAGAGATGTAATAATTATGGAATCAAGTGTTACATAAAAACACCAGGTTTGCATTTGGTCAGGATATTACTAGGATTATTATACATGAAATAGCATAATTTGTACCCCCTTTTAAAATGCATTTTACTATGACCATGGATTAAAGCATATGTTAAGATCTAGAAATCAATTTTTCCCCTTACCGTTTTATTTCTAAGGCTTCACTTCTGTGTGACCAGTATAGATCTCTGCTAAAGAGAAGAGTGCTGAATTACTTTTTTTTTTTACTTTTTGCAGGTAGTTTCACATGATAAATGTGGAGATCTGAAGTGTTTAGTAGCATGTAAGGAGGTGAATAAATTACTGTTCGATTAGACTAAAAGATATTGCTGAAAAGTACTTGTAACAAGATAATTGCAAGTGCCAAAGCTGAGAGTAACACTCAACGCTGGCAGCAGCTTAGTTAAACATGTGGTTAATGATGTTACAGGAAGAACGGGTATGTAAAATATTCAACTGTGCCAGCAGTAAATATTCATTTTATGTGACAGCAATAGTGTCTTACTGAGACTGATATTTGACATACAAAACTCCTATAATTATTTTAATATCTTTACTTCCCAATGATTTTAATGATATGACAAAGATTTTAGGTGTTTGCTGAAACAGCACTCCTGTCATTTACTATCAATCAAACAAAATGTCATTCTATTTCATCTCGCTGCAGAAGTCTGAGTAGTTCTCACACCGATTAAGCTACTGCTGTAAAGAGTATGTTCTTCTTTTGGGGTTTTATAATTAAAGAATAAAAATGACAAAGACCTATCTGGAAAACACTTCTTAGAACATATAATGCAGAAAAGTATTTAAGTAGGGATTTTGCCATCAGAAGAAAGCAACTTTATAAAAGCCTGAGTATAAAAATAGAAAAGCAGCATATGACTTTCTACCTTTAAGTTAGTTATGAAAGAACATTACAGATAAATCACATAGTGCCTCATGTAGTTGACTGCTCAGTACTTTTCATTATAAGTTTCTTCAGTCCCTTAAAATCATTGCCAAGTTTTGAACCATTCAGGATGGAGTTTTCCATGCCAGGTGCCTGCCCGAGGCAGGAGTATTTTGGAAAGCTGCTTCCAAAATTCAATCATTCCTGAAAAAATATTCCAGAAAAGGTAAATTTCCGTGTCTACCATTATCCCCAGATCTCACCAGGCTTTTTTTTTGCTGGGAACATCTAGTGCTTCTGGAGCAGGAACCTGAAGTTCTGCAGAATGATCATCTCACTGTCACAGGAGGTGCCTTTGATTAGCCTCTAAGATTTGCCCAAATTTGTCCCCTGTGTAGGGCATGTTCTCAAGTTATGGCTTGTCTGCTCAGCTGTGGTAACTGACTCTGCATACATTCCTCATTTGCTGAGTAGAATATGCTAATCTAAACCACCTTTATGGGAGTTCATATTAAAGAGTTGTTCTTCACAGTGACAACAGGCAAGCAGACATCAGCTCAGCTGGAAAGCAGCAACTTTGCAGGCAGGGGAGTTCCTCTTGTCCTATCATCACCACACAGTTTACGTCCAGAAAGAACTCGGCAGTTACGTTTTCTCAAAGTCGCTCCTCTGATTGGTGTCCTCAGGCTGGAGGACTGACACATTTTCTCCTTGGTGAGCTGCTCAGCAACCAGGCTCTGAAGTGAACGTAGAACAAAACGAAGCTGCATCGCTCGGTGCTCCTTTTCACATCCCCATTCAGAGATCGGAGTAGCTGTCTTCGGATGGATAGAAGGTTGATAACGGGCAAGAGAAAAGTAGAAATAGGCAAGGAAAGAGCTGGAAGAGGGAGGAGAGCAAGAGGAGCTGAGGGTGATGAGTGAAGCAGAAGCTGGGCATGGGGGAAAGCAATGATATGTGATGCATACTGCGGCAGATTTGAACCCGAGAGGAACCGTTGACTTTATTCTGTACTCATTCCCCGCCAGGACTACAGCTCATTTCAAGAGTCAAGAGTCTTCCCTCGGGACCTGAGACTCATTTCAGGAATCCAGAACCTCTTTGCTCTGCTGTCAGCAAAAGCCAACATAACCAACTATCAAAGCATTTGTCACCACCCTCCCAGCGGCAGACACACACAAACCGCTGCTGAGAGCTGCCCACCTCTTCAAGTGGCAGAGATCGGCCCAAGTAGGTACGTGGCACGTAAAGTTACTGATCTGACTAATGTGCCCGTCTTGTTCAGCTTGCTTTTAGGATGTCTTTTTGCACGACATTCTGCACAGGGCAAAAGGACATGCAGAATATTCAAGTCAGGAACTTTAAACAAAATTTATTAAATTAGAGCACAGTGTACACCCAAAGTGGGTCCAGTTATTTGCTCACTAGAATCTGTCTACAAGTCGCATGGGGTCTACAATATAAATTGTAAGAAAGCATCACCACTAGACTGATAACACAACTACAGCCAATACTTCACCTAGCATTTTGTTTGCTTCTATCGGTGTCAAATTTGCCAGAACTGATTCTTACTGCACAGGTACCTGGGGGATTTGGGCCGTTATCCTTGACTGACACCAGAATTCTCCATTGCCAGTTCCAGTTTGGTCTCACTGAGAAACCTGAAGAAAAAACCGGCTGCGCCTACCCCAGGAAAACTCATCGATCAGCCACAGTCCCGGCTCTGTCTGTAAAAAGTGTGAGTACCTAAATTGTACGATGGAATCTCAATGAGAGATGCAGAGCTGCTCCCCGCACTTAAATCTTTTTGTCATGGCCTTAAATAACTGCGGTGTTTCTGTATGTTAAAACCCTTCCTGTGTGACAGAAGTAACTGCATTTATTAGTTTAGTCATCTCTGTAGTTTATGATTTCAGGACATTCAGAGGTAAGGCACTTTGCACTCGGTACGCAATTTCCAAGGATAATACCTGACAAAAGGAGGGCTTACAGCGACAGCATCGTTGAGCCTTATCCTAAGTAGTTAAATGAGTTCAAAACCTATCGTCAGTCACTGATAGGATCCGCTTCTACTGGCTTTAAATCCTGCATAAAGTGCCTGTGAATTGTTAACAACTGAGGATGACTATTAGGTAGCCTAATATAAGCCTGCAAAAGAATGGTATTATTGGGAGTAAAGTGCTGCATTTAGCCATTTATGAAGTATTTCCTGATTTTGGCAGCACGTGTTGTATCACTCTCTCCCCTATTAATTGAGTTATCAGAGAAAAAACCCAAACCAAGCAGCACGTTGCAGGTTCTACGACCCTGCCTCGAAACACTGAGGTTTCCTCACAAGTCATGCCAGGCTTCGGTGCTAAAACACTGCGTCGAAATTAAGTCATACCTCCTGGCATGAGTCAGCAGCTAAAATCCAGTTAATCACCACGTGTACCTTTGATAAGAACACCTCCCGGGTGACTACGGCGTGGATGGTTAGGTGCTGGAGGAACCTCCAGACCCGGGTGCTGGTGGCACTGCTGGGGAGCGTTAGGCTGAGAGCCAGGGATTCTTAATACGGGAAAACCCAGAAAAGGAGGCGCTGAAGGAGTTGCAGGGTGGAGTAACAAACTCGTCCCGGGTACCTACAGACGCGCTGCCAGCTCCACGCGGAACGGGAAGCGCTGGAGGAGCAGTGAAACACCCGGTTCTGTCAGGTCAGGCTCCTCACTACCGCGCTGCCACCGAGCCCTGTGCCGGGAGAACACGCGTGGGCCGGGCACAGCGGGACAGGCGGAGGCAGCTCGGGACGGAGGATATCCCCCCCCCTCCTCGCTTCTTGACATCGCGTTATTTGTTACCCATTTTCTAAATGAGAAAACCAACCGGAGGACGAGCCCCCGGCACGGCCGGAGGACCGGCTCCCCGCAGAGCCGGCCCGCGGGAGGGAGACGGGGCGGGCAGCCCCCGCACGCCCGGGGGG
>Ga0065711_1009162_pt1 | contig 13540 bp, 10 predicted proteins | sample Hoacrofraction12_FD_59098 | JGI IMG/M metagenome (GOLD analysis project Ga0065711, IMG submission 59098) | Hoatzin crop microbial communities from Cojedes, Venezuela - Epithelial fraction 12 v2 (version 2) | ecosystem: Host-associated > Birds > Digestive system > Esophagus > Crop | place...
CCTGCTTGGGCAGGGTTTCGACTGGGTGACCCACAGAGGTCCCTTCCAACCCCGACCATTCTGGGATTCTGTGATTCTTTCTGTGAACATGAACCTTGGACATCTTCACCCCGAGCTCTGGTTTTCATTGACTTCCTTTGGGCTTGGCTTTTTTTGCTGCAATACTTGGCAAGACCCCCTGTCAGTACACGCGTGGCGAGCTGAGCTGTAACTGGTTTTCCAGCACCGGTTTCCATCGCTTCAGACCTCTTTTTCCGGGCGCAGTTGTGCTCCTGTGCACAGGAGCTTTGCTCTTCGCCATCAGCCGGGGTTCACCTCCCAGCCAAGGCATCGGGGCACCCTTTGCTGCATTCGATTGCAAAATCACAGCGTGACGAGGTGCCTGGACACCTGGCAGCTCGTCCAGGGGGGATTCCTACAGCTTCCTAAACCTATTACACGTAAGTAGGGTCTGTCCTTTCTAGCAAGTTATTGCCAGACAAATAGCAGTGAAAATGTTTTATGGGCTTAATCACTGCGAGTGGTTTAATTGCTTCTTTTTTGCAGCGCTTAGTTGTCGCTGCGATGAGCCGCTCCTCTGTCGAGACCTTTGTGTTTTGCAGGTGAGGTCAAACCCGAAGCAGAAGCCCTAAAACCGTCACCCATCCCGTAAAAGCATCTTAAACCAGGGGTGAGCCGGGCTGTAGCTCTCGGGGTGCCACGTCCCGCTCTGCTTGCCGCTGAAGGAGCTCTGTCTTCCCCCGTGGCGTTCGGAAATACGGACAGACGTGGAAGGAAACCCTTCATAACGCGGCCCAAGCCCTTGGAAAGTCCGCATCCAGGAGCGTGCGAGGGGCTGGCCGGTCCCGACAGCTTCTGTTCTCATTTAGGCGGTGACAGCTTCCACCTCACCGTGCCCAGGGTAAATTGGCTCTTTTTGAAACAACTCACATTTCTTTGGGTCTGGTTTCAGCTTTGCCGCCCTAAGCTCACCGCAGCCCATTTATCAGTTCCTGCTCAGAGATTTTTCGCATGCGCCGGGGCATCGTGTCGGTTTGACAAACAGGCTGAGAGACATGCCGACCAACACCCTCCCCATTAACCTCTCCAACGTGGCAAGCCAAAAGCCGTCGCTTGAAATTGCTGCAGGCCTTGTCCTGCTGTGAAAGCAGCTTGTCCCCTGTGCTTCAGGTAGACTTCGACGTGCCAGTCCCCATTTTGAAGATCCAGGGTGAAAAACCAGGCTCTGCCTGCGGCAGCATTCACGGCGTCACCTCTCCCTGGGCACGGACAGGAATCCTCCAAGACGTTGTGCTAATGTCTTTTCCGTAAGCAAGAGCTACGGACATGGCTGGAGAACTAATTTAAGACTTAATTTATGCATTGCTCTGAAGTTTCTTCAGCGAGTCGTCACTCTTGTCTTTCCTGCTAAGACGTAGGCTGGTTTATTCACGGTGCCGGCTTCTGCCGGCGCCTGCCAGACCACGAGGGAGACCCTCTCCCATGCTTCAGTGGGGAAAATGTCTCCATTTCATCAGCAGCAAGCCTGCAGTGATGGCAGCTCATTGTATTTGACCGCATGATGCTGTGGCAGCATGAGGTTGGGCGCCCAGCACCTCCACCCGCTCGCCTTCGCCCTTCATCCCTGCCATGGTTTCCCTCCGTGCTGGGGTTCACCAAGCTCCGGCGCTGCAGCTGTGTTTTGGTCAGCAAAGAGGAGATTCGATCGATTCCTGCTTTGGAGGTGTAGGCGCTTGCGCAGGTAGAGTTCACCGGAGGTCCTGGGACACAGCAAAAGTTTCAGTTGCTCCCCCGTCCCACCCCCGGCAGAGCCTCAGCCTCTCTCCGCTTTCCCTGACACCCCCGTCCCCACCAGCTCCTGCTCCCAGAGGCAGAATCCCTTATTTGCTGCAAATCAAATGCCTGCACGTCTTTTGCTTTAACCAAGACACCTTTGGAAGAATTCATACAGGCTGAATCTGGAATGCACGTTTAGAATCCTAGAATGGTTTGGGTTGGAAGGGACCTTAAAGATCATCTGGTTCCAACCCCCTTCCATGAGCAGGGACACCTCCCACCAGACCAGGGTGCTCAGAGCTCCAACCCAGTCTTGAACATTGCCAGGGAGGGGGCAGCCACAGCTTCTCTGGGCAGCCTGGGCCAGGGCCTCACCACCCTCATGGGGAAGAATTTCTTCCTAATGTCTGATCTAAATCTGCCCTCTTTTAGCTTAGAGCCGTCCCCTCTTGTCCTATCACTACACACCATTGTGCAAAGCCCCTCTCCATCCTTCCTGTAGCCCCTTCAGGCACTGGCAGCTGCTCTAAGCTCACCCCGCAGCCTTCTCTTCTCCAGGCTGAACAGCCCCAGCTCCCTCAGCCTGTCCTTATAGCAGTGGTGCTCCAGCCCTCGGATCATCTCCGTGGCGTCCTCTGGCCCCACTCCAACACATCCACGTCCTTCTTATGCTGGGGGCTCCAGAGCTGGATGCAGGACTCCAGGTGGGCTGTCAGGAGAGTGGAGTGAAGGGGCAGAATCCCCTCCCTCGCCCTGCTGGCCACGCTGCTCTGGATGCAGACCAGGTCACAGCTGGCTTTCTGCCAGCACACATTGCCAGCTCACGTTGAGCTTCTCATCGACCAGCACCCCCAAGTCCTTCTGCTCAGGGCATTTTTTTCCCCACAGTTATTAGACCTAATGAAATCCCAGGTCATTTTTAGGCAGCGCGTTATCTTTGTGATCCAGAGCGCCGCACTAATTTCCAGGAGTCTAAACCTTAAAAATTAACTTCCTCGGTGTGGAGTGGATGCGGGCTTTCCCCGACAGAGACCTCTGGGGCTGATTTCCCCTGCGCTGCAGGAAGAGTCCGGGTACAAAACCCAGGCTCTTTTCCCAGACCTCCCAGCCACCATTTACCCAAAACACTTCTTACCCATGTCCTCGGTTTGAAAAGCTTGCTGCATGCTTTGAACGTGTCTTGGCTTTCAGCTCTATTTCCACTTTGGCTTTATAGTAGTGGGGATTTTGGTTTTATTTATTTGTTTATGCATGTGGGTCTGCCTGGGTCTGCCTGCAGCTCTTGCAGTGGTACCAAACCTCTTTCCATCAGCAGATACGTGCGTGGTCCTGAACTTTGAACGCGGGCTGCTCTGGCTGCGGGTTTCTGGTTTTGTGGAAGACCTTGGCAGCGTCTTAGCCGTTGGAAACGGTGGTGCTTTGCGTTCCTCGCGTGACAGAAAAATGCGTGTAGGATCGAAGCTGCACCATGGAGCCACTCAGGTCCTTGTTATTATAGGTAAGCCCCAAGGAGAGAAGAGCAGCCTAAGTGAATATTCGCTATAGATATTCCTTAACTCAGAAGATACACTTTGGTGCATATATATATCAGCCTCTGCTTTGTCCCTAGACACCTTCCCCATCTGTTAATTTGATTTAAATGAGGTTAAATAAAACCTGCACGTGTTTTACTGGACTTCCATCAAATTGCTCAACAATAGCACCACTTACGGTGCCTGCAAATATGGCTTTCCACTCTCTGAGTGAAAGTAATTTATCAACAAGTGGTCCTTGTCCCTGTACCGTGGAAAGTCTTTGTGAAATATACTTTTTACGGCAGGCTATGATTTGTGCAACATGTTTCTCCCTTACAAATATGCCGTATTTCTTTTTTTAATGTTGAGATGCAGAAGAATGAAAAGGAAGCCTGCAGTTTTGAATAATTTTTGAAGGGGAAAGCTATCCATTGTGCAGACCTTCCTTGAAATGAATAGATCTGCATTAAACGTGTTCTTGAACTTGATGATGGACTTTGATTTAGTCCATTGTAGAGGATATTTCAGCAGTGTAAGTGCAATGCATGGAAGGGGAGAACTGGGTGATTTATCCTTCCGCGTTGACCTTTGTCAGCCAGCGGCGAGGGTATTGTTCCCCTTCCTTTTTTATCTGTTGTTTAGGGCAGTCGGTAATTGGGACACCCTGCAGCAGATGGGAGGCAGCTTCTGCTGCCTGAAGGTTTTTACTTGGCATCTCCTGCGGAGCTGTTTCCCCCGTGCTTGCTGATGCCTGTCCCACGCGGACAGCCCGGATGCAGCACGTCCCCTTCCCCTCCGCCCAAGCTCGGAGAGCACCACGCGCCGAACCCAAGTGGCCACAGCTTGGTTGACCCGTGGCCGTGATCAGGACCAGCGTTGGGTGTGTGTCCCTGCTTGGAGTCTGGAGGACAGTGTTTGGTTTAGCCAGAGGAAATTTTTTAATCTTGTTTGTGTGGTTTTTTTTAAATCCGAACCGATGAGCTGGAAAATGGACACGGAAGGCGCTTTTCAAAGCATGCTTCACAGTGTCGTCACATCTCCGGGATGGAAGAGCTCTTACCTTGGAGCAAGAGTTGGTGGTCCAAGTTCTCCAGACCCCAGTGGGAGATGCTGGGATCTCACCCTGCCCGTGCCGAAGGCAGGGAGCCGGCCGTCTTCACCGCAGGGACTGCACACCCGGTCTTTCCTGGCAGGCTGATAGGAACCAGAGGAGAGAAATTCTTCCCTCTGAGGGTGACGGAGCCCCGGCCCAGGCTGCCCAGGGGGGCTGTGGAGTCTCCTTCTCTGGAGATATTCCAGACCCACCTGGACGCGGTGCTGTGCAGCCTGCTCTGGGTGACCCTGCTTGGGCAGGGGGTTGGGCTGGGTGACCCACAGAGGTCCCTTCCAACCTCTACCATTCTGGGATTCTGTGATTCTGGGAAAGTGACGGTCCCTCTTTCAGTGTAGAGCTGGGCGAAGGCAGAGCTGCCCAGGGCTTGAGGGCAGACGCAGGCACCCACGTGCTCGGAGCAGATCGCCGCCTTCCCCGTCCCATCAGTACGCCCCATCTCTCCCTGTCTCCGGTGAAAGGACTTAGAGGCTACCTGACGTAAGAAGAATCTTAAACCTTCTCCTTGTTCTGTGCCTGTCAGTGTTTCCTTGGAGGGATAAGTTATTTTCCAGCGGTAGGAGTGGCCTTTTCCAGGTACAGCTGACAGCTCCGCGGCAGCGAGCGTTGTGTGCCGGCAGGCGGGCGGCATCGGGCAGACACCAGCAGCCTGGGAACGTCGGTGCCTGCCACCCGAGCACGGCTGCCGCAAAAACACTCGCTTCTCTGAAAACGCACCCCGGTGCTTGGGAAACAGAAAGCGTCGCTGAAATCCTGAGTGTGATTGCTGTTGAATTGGTGCGAGCAGCCATCTGGAATCTGGAACCAGATCGCGGTGGAGGGGAAAAAAATAAGGGAGGCTCCAGCAGCCCGGTACGAGGGGGCAAGATGAAGGATCCAGAGCAGGACACCTGAACTCAGCGTTTGGTGGCTGGTCTCCGTTTTCTGGCTCAGCACTGATGTTATTTTAGTATCATTCCATGGCTGGAGTTGCTGTGATGAGCAGAGCAATTTGCAGTGCGCTCTTCAAAATTGCCAGTCGATCTGATCACAAAATAGATGAAAGCGCCTACATAATCGACAGCCGCTGCCCAAAAAAACGCTGAACAGTTTGGAAAGTCCGACCGGGATTCGAGGTGCCCATGCGATGCGCAGGATCCCCGTGCACACCTTTTAATTGCAGACTGAAGAAGATTGTTAAGCCTAGAAGGGAAGAAGGTGTGGTATGGATTTTGTTGGATCCCTTGAAGATGGCCATGTCTCCTCGCGCTGCCCCGGGACGCAGAGGTCGCATCCTGCCCACCTCCTTTTGTCCCAGCAGCAGAGCTGGCCGGAAGGTTTCGAAGAGAAGCTCCTTGTTGCTCCTCTAGATGAGAAATGCGCGCCTTGGCCATCTACTAAGGGTTGCTTGGAGCGGTGGATGCAGCCCAGGGTTTTGTCCAGCTGAGGCTGATAGCGTTGACAGCAACTGCGAGCGGTGCTCGCTGTGGGCACCGCGGGGTACCCATGGCACCATGCAGCCACCTCAGTGCCACTGTTCCTCCCCGGTGACGCAGCTCCACGGCCAAGCCAGAGCCCGTAGGCTCCGTTTTCCTTCGTATTTCCCCTTTCGTCGCCGGGCAAAACTTGCCTTGCTGGATTGCGGGTCGTGACTGCTTGTCTTTGAAGAGCAAGCCCTGTTTCCAGCTGTGTCAGGACCTGTGGGAGATCCCAACGGATTCATTTTTGTCGCAGGTGATGAGTTATCCGTGATCTGAGCTCAGTTTTCCAGGGGAATCGGCATGAAGCCGTGAATTCTCCATTTGGTTTGCACTTAACAGGCTGCCTTCGGTTTGGTTTTGACCTTGTCACGGTCTCGTTCTTTACGGTGCGAGGCTCAGAAGTTTATCCAGAACGAAGATGGGATTTTGACCAGTTTAAAATGGTTTTTTAGCTTTACCAAAGAGAAAGGGGTTTTTTTTATTATTACTTTTAGCGGTTCCTGTGGTTTCCACCATTGCTACCGATTTAGCCGCGGTACTTTGGAGACGACAACCAGAGGTGTCCTTGAGAGCCTGGGTACACATTGCTGCCGACTTCCGAGGAAGGTTCAGAAAAGGCTGATTGCTTCATTTTGAGGAAAAATGACGGAAATCCCGTTTCATGGAAAGCAGAGCACTTAGCGGGGCTTTGCACTGGGCGGAGACGAATCAGCAGAGTGAAAACGTGCGGCCACGACAAGGTTCCCCTCCCCGTTACGTTGTTCCTTGCCGCGCTCATATTGTGAGCGCCGATTTGGATACAAATTCTTTATTTTTACTGAAGAATTGATTTCGCGGCTGCCCTAAGTGAATAAAGCTGTGATGTATTAACTAATGCCAGGCGGAGGATGTTTACCGATTTATCTTTGCTGCAGCATTGCCCGTAGTATTTTTTTTTCCCCTCTGTTCTCCAAGACTCGTTAACGTTGCAAGCGTAACCCAGGTCCTCCTAATGAAGCAATTGCAGCCGGGCAGCTCAATATGTGGAGCGACACCTCCAGCAAAAGCTGATAAATGCCTTTGTTTATCATTTTTTTTTCTCCTTCTCACTGCGTTCGCGTGGAGAAAGAACGGGGAAACATATTGACCTCATCTTAGTTTTACAGAAAGTTTAACCAAAAGGAGAGTAATGGGATGCCAGGGAGGGGAGATGGTTGCAGGATCTGCGGAGCATCACTGGCAGCGGTGGCCTGTGCGTGGCCACTGCAGTGCGAGGGGACGGTGCCGGGGCTGGTGCCAGCTGGGGAAGGGTCCCTGGTCCCCAGCAGGTCCCAGTGAGGATGCTGTGCTGCCCGGGGTGCATGTCAGGCAGCTCAGCGTTGGATGGGGAGCGGCACTCGCTGTACCCAGGGCTTGTGAAAGAGGAGCCCAAAGCACCAGATGGCTTTTCCTTCCCTGCCTAAGTCAAAGGAATTCACATCTCCTGACGCATCTCCAGTGCCGTGCCCGGAAGTGCTGGCAGTGAGCCGGTGGGACAGGTTGGCAGAGCTGCGGCACCAGCCAGCTGTTATGGTGGTTGTTCTGGAGGTTCTTCTGGCCATTTTTCTGGCGGGTGGTTGTTGGGGCGGGTGGTTGTTGGGGCGGGTGGTTGTTGGGGTGGGTGGTTGTTGGGGCGGGTGGTTGTTCTGGCGGGTGTTCTGGTGGTGGCTGTTCTGGCAGTTGGTTGTTCTGGTGCTTGTTCTGGCGGTGATGGTTCTGGTGGTTGGTTGTTCTGGTGGCTGTTCTGGCGATGACTGTTTTTGTGGTTGGTTGTTCTAGCGGGTGGTGGTTCTGGCGGTGGTGGTTCTGGCGGTGGGTCGTTCTGGCAGTTGGTTGTTCTGGTAGCTCTTCTGGTGGTTGTTCTGACAGCTGTTCTAGCGGTGGTTGTTCTGGCGGGTGGCTGTTCTGGCAGTTGGTTGTTCTGGTGCTAATTCTGGCAGTGGTGGTTCTGGTTGGTTGTTCTGGTGCTTGTTCTGGCAGTTGGTGGTTCTGGCAGTGGGTCATTCTGGTGGTCGGTTGTTCTGGTAGCTCTTCCTGGTGGTTGTTCTGACAGCCATTCTGGTGGTGATTCTGGCGGTGGTTATTCTGGTGGTTGTTCTGGCGGTGGTTGTTCTGGCAGTTGGTGGTTCTGACGGTTAGTTGTTCTGGTGGTTCTTCTGGTGGTTGATTGTTCTGGCAGGTGGCGGTTCTGGCGGGTGGCTGTTCTGGCGACTGTTCTGGTGGTTATTCTGGTGGCCTCTCCCCAGCTCAGCGCCTCGCCTCTCTTCCCTTGGCCAAATGGTTGCTGTGATTTGTACGTCTTTGTGCCCGCTGTAAACCAGTGCCGGGAGCGTTCAGGTTCTCCAGCGTGGTGGCGAGCTGCCCGGTTATTAATGCCGAGGGAATGTTTTGGGAGTCCCGGGCTGGCTGATTGGTGTAGCAGGGTTTGAATTCTGCAGTGAATATGACTAATAATCCATGACCTGGCAGTGATTACAGATGAAAGAAAGCTGATGAAGAGACCCTGCAGTGGCACAGAAAGGAATTAGACATTGTCTAAGGCCAGGGCAGTACCGGAGCATTTGGATTTCACATCTGAGATTCACGGGTGAATAATTCAGCACTTGAAAAAATGCTTCAGCCGCAGTGTGACATCTCCACATCTTCTTTCAGCGATATCCAAGACTTTAACTAAACATCGCTTCCCAGGGAGCTGGGGCAGCCGTCCAGATATTTTTCCTCTTAAATATCAGCATTCCAGATTGTTACCTGGATACGGACGGAGCTTTGGACCGATATCTTAGGAGCCGCAATCGCTCTTCATGCGGGATTTTGACTTCAGAAATTGCCTTCAGCGTTTGGCTGAGCCCAAAATCTTCCCAAGCGAAAATGAAGCGACGTAGCTTTATATTTAATTGACGCTTGCGTCTAATCGGGTGAAGTGCTAAGGTGTGCAGAGTCGTCGATGGGGTCGTTGGGGAATTTTGAATGGACGAACCGGTTCTCAAAGGCAAACGTTGGCAGATTTATTCAACGTGAATAGGAAAGTGGAGAAAAAGTAGGAGGTGTATAAACTGGCCTTGTAAAATGGCTTGCTGTTTTATAAATGCAGAGAGCCCATAAACTAAACCAGCCGCTGTATTTTAAAACTAAACGCAGTGCTAGTAAATGTCTGCGGTAAGGTACAACCGTCCAGAAATGTAAGCGTTAAAGTGCTGGTGCGACCTGAACTCCGCTTCCTCCGGCGTATACATTATAATAAGTCTTTAAATAAATGATCACATATTACTCCTCAAGTAATTAATCCTTTTTCTGAATTATTAGCTAAAAATGGATGGTATCTTATAATTGTCATCAATTCAGACTCATTATCGGGCCTAAGAAATTCTTTTCTCAGTGTGAGAAGTGTTTTGATCATTCACTTTTCCTGCCTACCCTTATTCCCTTTTTAGTCGGAAGCGTTCGCTCCTCCACGTGACGGGATGAGATGGTGAAGCTATTTCACCCATAAAATTCGGTGGTCCAGCTGCGTCAGCTGTAGGAACTACTCCCTCTATGCCGAAAAGACGCGTGGGTCGGTAGGTGCTGTGTAGTTTCTGTCAGCGCAAGTTGCTTTTGGATTCGCCGCACCTGGCAAACCCAATACACCCAGGTGGTCTCTGGGAAAAAATTATTATGATGATGTATTTCAGAGCTGCTGCCCAGTTGTGTAATTAAAGATTTTGAAAGCAAAAGCAAATGAACAGAAGTAACCTCAGTTTTATACTCCAGAGCTGAAAGTGCAAGCTTTCCTTTCCCACCACAAGGAATATGCAGGAATTGCATGAAATTGGGAGCTTAAAAAGGAAATCATATGGACGAGCCCATCTGCTATCAATATAGTCATTTTTCTATATATATATTTAAAGGAAAAATCCTTATAAAACTTCAAGTTGATCATGAATAATCAAAGGATCTGGCTAGGTGTCATGGCTAAGAGATTTTTGTCTTCGCCTCCCTGAGGAGCGTCACCCTTTTTTCGAGCAGGGGGACCGGGCTGGGCAGCGCTCGCCCAGGGGCCCGGCTTTTGCACTGGGAGCTTCCGCCCGGCACAGCTGGGCAGTGCGGTCGCGCGGGGAACGCCATGAGCAGGTATTGTCCACGCAGCGCTCCCCGAAACGGTGCTTTGCTTAAAACACGGGAGGAATGAGCCCTTCCTCCCCTCGCTCCAGCTTCGTTTCTCCCTGTGCCGAAGCCAAGCACTCCGTTCTTTGGTCTCCCTATCCGTGCTTTGATGAAAATTACGTATACGTTAGAAATGAGCACTTTTTATCCAGAGTCCATGTCGGCTAATTGCTAATAAGAGACAAACAAGCTTTGCTAAGCTTTCTTTTTTCCTATAAAATTTCTAATTTGGAGATATTAGAAAAGAGAAATGTTTACCCCACCAGGGTTACTGCAAATATCCAGATGAGCTTGCACAGCCTCCTCCAGCACCAGGCAGCTTAATTGCCCTCCTCAGTCCAAACTTTAATGTATTACAAATTTGTACGGAAGAAAAAAATTCCTCTCTTCTTTCTTCTTTTTTTTAAACCTGGTGGTTAACAGGGACAAAAAGAGAGTATTTCTGATGGTGTTTGAGACTGAAAGGACAACTGTGATCCTCCAGACTGCGTCACTGTGTAGCAATACACACAACAGGCTTCAGCCAACGACTCTAAAACACAGCCTACAACTTGTAGTTAACATACAATGTCAGGCACAGAACTGTATTCAGTTACCCCCAGTAAAAGAAAAATCTGTCCAGTCTCTTAACAATCAATTACAGTCATCCAACAGATCTGCTTTTTCATAAATCTTACTTAGAAAATTAACTTCAGCTTGCCTGTACAGAAGTCCTTGTAACGAGGACTGGAAAGCACCCAAAACAACAATTAATATCCTGTACTGCAAAGTTAGGTGCAGGAAATAAGCAGAGGTATTTTCACATGTCATACGAAAAACACCCTGAAATATGCATAAAAGTATAAACAAACCAGGAGGAAATACAGACAAAAATAATAAAATATGAACAGCTTTTGAAAGTACAAAATATCTAGTGTAGTGTAAGAATAAGAAAAGGAATCTCTATGGTGGGAGAAACTTGAGAAAAGTATCCCTACAGCGTACACAACTCCTGCCTCGGGAAAGGCTGCGTTTGCTGAAAAAGCTGCCAAAAGAGGAGCAGGATAAGCTTGTTTCTCGGGGAACCTGAAGAAGTCAAGAAAAGAGGTAATCGTAAAGTTGAGAATGGAGTCTTGTCTTCAGCATGGCTCTGTGAAATCCGTTTCCTCGTGCTGTTCTGGCTCCGTGTTGATCCGAGACTTTCAAGAAAATTTTACACACCATTCTTCAGCCGAGTTCTTTGATAATATCCAGTGTGCAAGGAACTGTGAAACATCATAGAATCCTAGAATGGTTTGGGTTGGAAGGGACCTTAAAGATCATCTCGTTCCAACCCCCTGCTGTGAGCAGGGACATCTCCCACCATCCCAGGGTGCTCAGAGCTCCATCCAACCTGGCCTTGAACATTGCCAGGGAGGGGGCAGCCACAGCTTCTCTGGGCAGCCTGGGCCAGGGCCTCACCACCCTCATGGGGAAGAATTTCTTCCTAATGTCTAATCTAAATCTGCCTTCTTTTAGTTTAGAGCCGTTCCCCCTTGTCCTATCCCCTTTCTTAGTCAGCTTCTGTAATATTAATGCATTTGACCTTGATCTCTCGTATTTCCTGATGAGGTTCATGGGAAGAGTTTGCTAAGCTTTTAAGATACCGTCTTGTAGACCTCTCTGTAAATACCGCAGCAGAAAGAGAGTTTGGGTAATAAGTTCATTTAAATGAAGTGATTCTGCCCATCAAGAAATCTCCATCCTGAACTATTCTTTAATGGCTTTTGTTATTTTGGAGCAGGCTGATACATAATTAGCTCTGGAGAGGTCCTCGTGGTTGGGTAAGGTTAATACCCCAGTATCGCACTGCATTGTCAACCTTTGCGGATTTATGAGAGTCGGAGTTTTTAATCATTCCGGCCTAATTTTCTCAGAAATGTAGGCCCTTAACATTTCTGATTTATCTTAACTTTATATCCAGAGATTGAGTGAAAACTACGCATTTGGAATCCAGCTGCTTTTAAGGAGGAAAGGCAAAAAGCAACGTGATGGGCTGTCTTTGGGCATCTTTTCTTCTGCCACCCGTGACGGCTGGGGGACCGGCAGGCAGAGCGTGGGGCAGCGGCCGCAGTGGGGGCCCCGCTTGCGGATATGAACCCCAGCGAGACAACCCCACGTGCCAGCGCAGCGATGCCAGTGCTTCTGGACAAAGCAAAAATGCAAATTCTCAACTCCTCTCTGAAGACAGATGCTTCTGTTGCCGTTTTCCCATTCAGTTTGGCCCGAGGCTTCGCCCATGGTATCCTGAACGTTATTTTTGTAACTATGATGTAGTGCGTTACGTGCCCTCTTAATTTTATCAGCAGTTTGTCGGTCTGCAGTGAATCCTGAGTGATCTGGAGTCGCACACCCACCTCGAACGCCGCGGGGCTTTGATACCTGTGGATGGAGGGAGCCTGTAGGACAGCAAGTTGGTGCAGTCTGTCACCTAGGTGCTTACTGCAGCTCTTTTTGGTCCCTTCCAGTGGGAGAGAGGATCTCCGCCACACATAATGTGATTAATCAGAGCCAGTAAAACATTTCAGAGCCCTTAAAATTCAGCGGTAAACCCACGTGGACCTGCTTGCTTATCGGTCTTTGGGTAAGTGGCGGTATCTGCGTCCTCCTCCCTTGGGGGGCCGTTTCGGGACTTTCTCTCCCAGTTTTGGGCAAGGCAGGGTTTGACCTCTCACACCAGATGAAGCAGACAGTTGAGAGAGGAGATCCCTTTTAAAAGTTGTCCAAAAGTGTCCATTTTCTCTCCCAAGTGAAGCATCTGTTTTCCTGAGCGTCTCGTACGAACAGATTGACAATCTTTTTTCGCTTCTCTTTGGCTCGCCCAGTGTTTGTTTCAGACAATAAGTTTATTTGCTTTGCTAATTTGCACAACAATCAGTTTACCTCTAATTTCCAGTACCTGGTGATGTTTTGGGACCACTCTGCCAGTTTTTGAACCCCGGGGTTGGAGGGGCCTCAATCCTGGGCTGCTCTGGTGTGGCTCTTGTGTTGCTTTTTGGTGTATTGCTGCTGCCGGTGGTTTGTGTCCTTATGATTTGTTAATAATCCTTGGTAACAAGCTACTCACTCTTCTCATGGCCTTGCCAGCCTCCCATAACAATTTCTCGATATTTTCTGAGGTACTCCTGAAAGTCTCTGTATATATCTTGTGCTGAGAGGCAGCATAGGGTAGATGTGTGCTATTCCTGAGCATTGGTTGTATTTGAGTTCCCATCTACTGAAGTCAGGTCTCACAGAAAATAACGAGACCCGCTGGTTTGTGACCCTCATGGAGCTATGTAGAAAGCACCGAGTCCTCAAATATGTGCCTGTGGTATGGAGAAGTGAGATCAGGGTTCTTCCTCTTTCAGATCTATTCAGGTCTTGGTCCTCCCAGACTCTTGTCAGTGGTGCCCAGTGACAGGACAAGGGGCAACGGGCACAAACGGAAGCAGAGGAAGTTCCGTCTGAACCCAAGGAAGAACTTCTTCCCTCTGAGGGTGACGGAGCCCTGGCCCAGG